>Ga0209016_1002383_pt1 | contig 12657 bp, 17 predicted proteins | sample EPASupsiteSAE305_FD_187265 | JGI IMG/M metagenome (GOLD analysis project Ga0209016, IMG submission 187265) | Bioremediated contaminated groundwater microbial communities from EPA Superfund site, New Mexico - SAE3-05 (SPAdes) (version 2) | ecosystem: Environmental > Aquatic > Deep subsurface >...
CGTGCAGTCCTGAGAAAAGTTCCCAGAAAATATCATAAGGAAATTGCCGAGACATTGAAGGAATGTCTGAGTGATCCCCATCGATTAATGGAGTTCGCTGTTCAACTCGATGAACGTAGATTCTCCCGGGCTGTTGACACGATTCACCGGTTCCAGCATGGCCTGATGAATTATCGTTCATTTCCTCCGGAGTTCTGGAAGAAGATTCGGACTACCAATCTCCTGGAACGAGTCAATAAGGAACTCAAACGACGGAGTAGAAAGATCGGGGCCTTCCCGAATGATGCTTCGTTACTCAGGCTTGCCGGTTCGATCCTCATCGATATCAACGAGGAATGGATCACCGGTAACCGGTATTTATCTGTGAAGAATGAGATGATCTCTTTGGATACTGGGGCTGCGGATTTTACAGCAATATAGAGACACTACCCAATAGGGTCTGTTAGCGTCCATATTCCGGGCCCGAACAACCCGGAATCCAGCCAATCGGGGCACCATACGCAGAATTCCGAAAAGATTAGTCCTGCATTTTCGCGAATTTGTCCCAATTCCTTATTCAAAACATCCAATCGGAGCCCGCAGAAGGCCCGGTTGGGATCGGGAAAATGATAGTGCAGGATAGATCCAGGACGCTTTCCGGAATGCACATTTTCTCAAACGGGGGATTTCCCCGAGCTCAGGTCCGGACCCCAAAACAGCCCTTCTTTTCCTCCCGACCCTCCTGCACCCCCAGCCCCTTTGCATTTCGCCTTCCAAAAGCGTACATTAGCGTACATTTTCCTGCCCGTAAATACATTATTTCGGTTGGGAAACGGAGCATCAGCCCCGGTTTAAAAACGTGTGCCGGAATTCGGTGTTTTTTACAATAATTCCGGAAACGGGGTGTCCGGAAGGGTATTCCGGGGCCGTGGAGGGGCCGGATTGGTGGGGGAATGATAGGGTCCGGGCAGAGGAAAATTTCGGCTCACTTGACATGTTTCAAAAATTCTTCCTTCCCGATATTTGCCTGACGGAGAATCGAAAGCAGGGTACCGGTTGCAATCTCGGGATGATTGGGAACGGTAACGAGCCTCCGGCTTTCCGGATGCAGGAGATGAATATGGCTGCCGGTCTGGCGTACCGGTTTAAAACCAAAAACTGACAGAATTTTAATTATTTCAGGAGCTGACAGCAGAGGAATTTTTGACAAGATTATCCACTTCAATGTCAAGGTAGGCCAGCTTGTGATCCCGGGGTGTCAGCTCAATCAGAAGCTGGTAATGCTCCTCAAGACCTTTCTTGAGGTTCTGCACTGCCTCTTCTTCTGATGAGCCCTGGTCGGCAACATTCGTGAGAAGATCGACGGCCACGAAAAATTTCCCTTCACGGTGGACTTCAATAAGGGTCTTCATGCTCTGGTACGATCTATCGGATTTTGTGATGATAATAGTATGCGAAATCCGGAGTGACTCCGACTCCCTCAAAACAGCCCTTCTTTTCCTCCTGACCCTCCTACCCCCCAGCCCCTCTGCGTTTTGCCCCGGGAAAGCGTACATTAGCGTACATTTTCCTGCCCGTAGTGGTCGCAATTCGGATGGAAAACGGAGCATTACCCCCGGTTTAAAAACGTGTGCCGGAATTCGGTGTTTTTGCAATAATTCCGGAAACGGGGTGTCCGGAAGGGTAATCCGGGGCCGTGGAGGGGCCGGATTGGAGGGGGCGAATGACTCGATCCAAGAGAGTCGGGTCTCCGATGCAGGAGTTAAATCCATAAAAAGAATCTTCACGATAAAAAAGCGGAAACTTGTACGGGTATTTATGTTCACAAAAAATGAACAATACTTAAATAGTGAACATATCGAATAAGATATTATGTTCACAAAAAATGAACACCCATTAAATAGTGAACATGGATTGGATCGGGTAGCAAACCTGTTCTCGAAAAAATCAACCGATATTATACGCGTCCTGCTGGTCAACTACCCGAAAACCTGGACTCTCAGGGATTTGGCAAAAGAATCCGGTACAGCCCTTGGCTATACTTCCCGGGTATCAAACACCTTGATAAGCCAGCGTCTCGCACTCCGAGCTTCCGCCCGGTCGGAATTGAAACTTATGGCTCCGGAAGATTTGCTCAAACGCTGGGCAACTTATTCCCACTTTGTCGCAAATACTGTATTTGTCGAGTATTATACCCGTGAACAGGATATCGGAAAATTTCTGGGCATGCTAAAAGATCTCAACCCTGAAGAGTATGCACTGACCGGGCTTGCCGGCGCACTGCTTGTCGAGCCTTTTGTCAGACCCACCAACACACACATCTACATCCGAAAAGAATCAGACGCGGGAAAACTGGCACATGAACTGAGACTTATGCCGGTAGAAGAGAACGGGAATGTAAAATTAGCCATTGCATCCAGTGACGGAATTTTTTACGGTGCGCAGGAGATCGATGGCATAACAGTAGTATCCGATATTCAGCTCTACGTTGATTTGTATAACTATCCCGCCCGAGGCAGGGAAGCGGCTGATGAACTGTGGAAGAAAATTGAAGAACGCTGGAATAAAATTCAGGATCAGGTATAATGTATTCACGCGAAATCACAGAAACCTCAAAATCTGCACTCCTTGAGCTCGGCCTTGCATTGCACACGTACCGGAACGATATAGTACTGTCAGGAGGATGGGCCCCATACTTCATAACAGAAAATTATTTTGAGCATTGTGGAAGTGTCGATATCGATCTGGTCTTAAAGACAACAATCATGCCGGGATACGAGAGTATCAGGAAGATTGTCACTGATCTTGGATATGTTGAGGAAACCCCATTCAGGTTTGAGAGAAAAATAAAATCCCCGGTTGACGGGAATTATTACTCCATTCATATCGATTTCCTCTGCGACAAATGCGATCTCGGCTACCATTTCCGAGTCCAGCCCGACCTCCATGCATTCATGTTTGAAGGAGCTGATATCGCCTTTGATTTTAATTTTAAAAAAGAAATAGAGACAACATTGCCGGAGAACGGAGTCGACAGTACGGTATTTCACGTCCTGGATCTGGCAGGATCGATAATTTTGAAAGGCCAGGCATTAGGAGGCCGGAAAAACCTGAAGGATCCCTACGACATCTTTGCACTGACGCACTACAACGGGGGACCTGAACAGGCAGCCAATTATTTCAACCAGATGTTCACCCATGAAAAACTCTCCCGGGAAAAAAGAGATCTTGCAAAAAATTCACTCACTATTATACAGCGAAAATTCCGCGATGGAACAACTTCCGGCTCCTTTGGCGTTGAAACATTTTCAGAGAATAAATACAACCGGACAATCGTTGCTGCCCAGGTAAACAAATTCCTGGAGAATGTGAAACCAATTTAATTCGGTTTTTACTTTAGCATTAATCCACTTCCCACGTTCGTCAACCGGAACAGGGTTCCCACTCTCCGGCACTGACCCCCCAAAGTGGGTTTTTTTCCTCCTGACCCTCCTACCCCCCAGCCCCTTTGCGTTTTGCCCCGGGAAAGCGTACATTAGCGTTTTACAGCTCGATGCAAAATGCTCCGTTTGGCTTTATCCCTGCGTAAAATCGGTTTTCTAAAAAAGTGTGTAAAAGTGTACCGGTTTTTGCAATAATTCCGGAAACGGGGTGTCCGGAAGGGTAATCCGGGGCCGTGGAGGGGCCGGATTGGTGGGGGAAAATGATGATACGGCATGTGAGGGTGGGGCAAAAAAGAATTAATGCATGAATACCGATGATGTTTGTATGAAATCGATCCATGTTCCCATCATGATTGAAACCGATGAGGATGGGATCTTCATTGTATCCTGCCCCCAGTTCAAAGGTTGCCATTCCTATGGTGCTACCATTGACGAGGCCCTCGCCCGTATCAAGGAAGTCATTGAGCTTTGTATGGAAGATTCACAAACCTCTGATCCTCTCAATACATTCGTGGGATTCCGCGAGGTCGAGATTGTTCCGGGTGCGTAATGATTCCGGTCATCACGGGAAAAAATCTTATTGCTTTTCTTGAAACTCTTGGCTTTACCGTCATTCGCCAGAAAGGATCCCACGTGCGGATGAAATCCGACGATGGCAGGTTTACTACAGTCCCGGTTCACAGCGGCGAGGATCTCCCAAAAGGACTCCTGCGCAAGATCATCCGTGAAGACCTGGAAATGACGCTGGAAGATTTTGTCCAGGTATATGAAAAATACAAGGGGCTTTGATCCGGGATTTTTTTCAATCCAATAGTGCCAATTCTTTCAGATTCCCCCCACAACAGTTCTCCTGCATTTCAACCCCAATCTGTGTGCCATCACACAATCCCCCACAATCTTGCCATCAGCAGGAAGATTCCGGAGTTGGACACTATGGACACCATTTCCGGTTTTTCCGGAAAGTTCCTAAGAGAAAATGGTACAAAAAAAAGTTTCCGGAAATCGTAAAAATGGTGTCCATGGTGCCCGGCCCTGCATTGTGAAAAATTCAGACACCCCCCGGGTTTTTCCTCAGGATTGTTGGGGACACATGGGGCACGTTGACCCCTTTTCCGGAAAGTCTTTAGGAGAAAATGGTACAGGAAAAAGTTCCCGGAAACAGCCCTCAATGTGCCCCATGTGCTCCCACAACAGATCCGGGCCGTGGACACTGACGATTAATACTGAAGTCACAAATCCCGCTCACACAAACCCTATAATAAATCCCGACATAGATCCCAGTATACGCGAGGTGAATCGTCATGGGCAAGGCAATCGAATGCATTTATGAGAATAATGTTCTCAAACCGGTTGGCAAGGTTCAGCTCAAGGAAGGAGAACGGATCCGGGTGACCATCGAAAAGAAACTTCCCTTTGAGCCCATACGGCTGAAGAAGAAACCCGCATCGGATCGCATAAGCGCTCTCCGGGATGAGTCATGGACCTCTTCTTAGATACGTCCTTTATCATCCCGCTGATCATCGAGACCGACACGACACAGAAAGCCCGGGATTTTTATTCGTCATTTCCGGGTACCTGTGCCGTGAGTATGTCAGTCTATGAAGAAGCATTCTTTGTCGGGCTCCGGCTAATTGCGGAAGATGAATTCGGCATCACCGGTACCGCGAAACTCAAGCAGCACATCCGCGATGAAGGTTACGGGTTTGCAGACGAATTTATCCGCAACCTGAATGAACTTTTTACCGGGCTGATAATCGTTTCGGACTCATCAAATCTCAACCGCATCGAAGAAGTTGCCCGTATGCATACCCTCCTTCCGAATGATGCTCGTATTGTCGCTATCTGCCGGGAGCATGCAATTTCGAAAATTGCATCATTCGACCGGGATTTTTCCCCTATCAAAGATCCGGTTCGCATCAGGATCTGAACCGGATGTTTTTTTCCAAACCTGTGCCCCATGTGCCCCCGCGATTATTCCGGGCCCGGACACGCCGGCAAAATCCGGAATGATTACAAAGTCATGAGCAGAATCGTTTTCCAGCAAAATCTATTGAACTCTAAAAAATCCTCACCCCCGAATATACCGGATCCCCGCATCCGAAAAATTCTCCCACAATTTTTACAGCGTACAAAAAAGAGATTTTATTTACCCCCGGTCCAAATTGCAGATTGGTACCATGAAAAGGATAATCCCCGTCATTATCGTCATTGTCTGTTTTGCATGCATGGTAATTCCGGTCTCTTCACAATCCGCTGAAGAATCCATCCTTGAAAGTGTAAAAAATATTTCAGTCACGGTTCCTCCGACAGGGTCGGCAATATTAGGAGCCGGAGAATCAATGACCCAGTACCAGGGCTGGCTTGAAGAAATTGCTGACGCCCTTATAACATTCTCCAACAATCTCCTGAGTCTCCTCGGGTTAGAAGAATTAAACTGGTCCGTATCATCCACGCCAGCCACGACAGCATCCGCAGTCCAGCCCATAACCGCGACCCCGGCTCCTGCCATCCGGGAAAGTCCGGGCCTGACAACGATCTCGACAATCACCGGAGGGTCCGGCCGACAGTCCATGAATGTCACGGTGCCGGTCGGGTACTGGGAACTCTGGTATACGGCCGATCCCCTTGTTACCGGGGGGCAGGACTCAACCTCTTCAACCGGTACCAATTCAGCGCTTTTCCCGAGCCTCTCGATAAAGATCACGGATGCCGCCACATCGGCCGAGCTGAAAACCATCGAACCTCCGGGAGGTCTTGATAAAAATCTCTGGCAGCGATCCGGAGATCCCCGGCCATGGTCAGAAAAATTTTACAAGGGATACCGGGAGTTTACCTTCGATATCACGGCACGACATGTCAATTCGTACGTGCTCGAGATCCGGGTTCCGGAAGAAAAATGATTTCCTCATTTTACGGGAAAACCGATATTATCATCCCTGGTTTTAACCTGAAAACTGACTCCACAGCATCGATAATATGACAATATCCTTATTTTCCATGAGGCGCCAAACACCATACAGGACAATGTGATCCCCGTGCCTGAGCAGCTTGCATTCCGGAGGCGGAAAAGTCTTATCATAAAAAGGATGGAGGATGCAGCCCCGGCCATCCGCACGAACTTCGGGGTGAAACGTATCGGCATATTCGGCTCATTTGCCCGCGGCGAACAGACACGGAAAAGTGATGTCGATGTCCTCGTGGATTTCCTGCCCGGCCATGAAACATATCGCAACTTCATGAACCTCGCAGACTTTCTTGAAGAGATCTGCGGCAGAAAAGTAGATCTCCTCTCGGAAAAATGGACCTCTCCGCTCCTGAAACCCTATATCAGCAAGGACGTGATCTGGATTGAAAGCTGACCTGATACTTCTTATTCACATCCAGAAAGAGATGGAATTTTTGCAAAGAATAACACAAGATCGAACCCTTGACGATCTCGTCCATGATGACTATTTTGCCCATGCAGTTAAGAGTGCGATTGAAGTCATTGGTGAAGCAGCCAAAAATATCTCACCGGTAACCCGGGAACAGTATCCCGATATCGAATGGCGAAGAATGGCACAGATGCGGGACCGTATAATTCACCGGTATTTTGATATCAACTGGCAGATTGTCTGGGATTTGATCACCCGGGAGATCCCGGTAATTGAACCAAAAATTTCTGCCATCATACAATCCATGGATAGTAAAAACTAAGACGGATCGTTCCCCCCATCAGGAAACCTGGCGAACCCGCTTGCGCTGGGCAAGCCGGTACCCACAGACAACCTGAATCGAGTTCCCGAATTCCGAATCGAGATCCGGATCGCCGGTATCAACCAGTAATTCCGCAGTCTCCTGGAGTTTGTGCGGGGTTGCAACCACAATGATATGCCGGATACCCGCAAGCCGCACGATTTCTGCACTGATCTGCTGGTTCCCACGGCCGAGAATGAATCCCTGGGCCCCGATGGGGCTGAGGATAATCCGGATATCCTCATTGCTCCCGACCAGATCCCGGATGGTTTTTTCATCAGCGTCCCGGGCAACAAGAGCCCCGTTCTTTATGATATCCACACCAAGAAGCGTTTTTGGCAGTCCCAGTTCCCGGGCAATTGCTTCCGTCGTTGTCCCGGCACCGAGAATGTAGAACGTATCCGGGAGCATCACCTCGCGGATGAACCGGGCGATCTCATCCTTTGCCCGCTCTTCATCCGGCTCCTCGTACACCTGTTTTGAGACCGGGACCATGCCCCGGACAACCGGCGTACGGGCAACGCCGTACAAGGTTGTATCCAGGATTCCGGCACGGTACGCATCCTCGTCCACATCCATGATCTCCGAATCCCGGAGAACTGCCGCATCCAGTGCTGCAATAAGTTCCGCTGCGGCAGCAGAACTGATGGCAAAAACGCCCGAGTACATCTTCACGCCGGCAGGAATCCCGAGCAGGGGAACGTCCCTGCCGACAACCGAGAAAATATCGCGGGCGGTCCCGTCCCCCCCGCAGAACAGGATGAGATCGACTCCCCGTTCGAGAAATAATCGTGCCGCTGCCCGGGTGTCCTCTGCGGAACTCTCGCCGTCCCGGGAATACATAACCCGGTAGTCCGCGATACCGGATCCGGCAAGGACGGATTCACCCATATCACCGGAGCAGGTCAGGAAACAAAACCCGGTATGCCCCGCGAGCGGAGCAAGCGCAGCCTGAGCCCGTTCGGTCGCATGCGGAACCGCACCCCGGGCCCGGGCTTCGCCGGCCATGCCATCGGTTCCTTTCAGTCCAACCGATCCGCCCATTCCCGCAACCGGGTTGATGATAAGGCCGATGCGTTTCATAAAAAGATGGGCGGGACGGAAGATTATATCCGGGGTATCCGTCCGATGGCCTCCCGGATCAGCTGGTCCGGGTATTCGTAGTCCACGAGCCTGCCGGCATAGTAGGCATCGTAGGCCGACATATCGAAATTGCCATGACCGGAGCAGTTGAAGAGGATCGTCTTTTCCTCGCCGCTCTTTTTGCACTTCAGCGCCTCGTCGATGGCACATTTCACCGCGTGGGAAGTTTCCGGGGCAACGATGATCCCCTCGGTTCTTGAAAATGCCTGGGCAGCATCAAAGACCTCGGTCTGGTGGTAGGCAACCGCCCGCATCACGCCATCGTGAACGAGCCGGGATACGATGGGAGAGTCCCCATGATACCGGAGACCCCCGGCATGGATGGATGGCGGGACGAAATCATGGCCGAGCGTAAACATCTTCATGAGCGGCGTGAGACCTGCCACGTCCCCGAAGTCGTACATATACTCGCCTTTCGTAAGGGTCGGGCACGATGCCGGTTCAGCGCCGATGATATCGATATCCTTGTGCTTCCCGGTCATCTTGTCGCCGGCAAACGGGAACCCGATCCCGCCAAAGTTCGAGCCGCCGCCGACACAGGCGATCACGACATCCGGGTAGTCATCCACCATTGCCAGCTGTTCCCGGCATTCCTGGCCGATGATGGTCTGGTGCAGGCAGACATGGTTCAGGACCGAGCCGAGTGCATAGTTGGTGTTGGCATGGGTCGCTGCATCTTCGACCGCTTCGGATATCGCGATGCCGAGCGCCCCCGGGGTCTCCGGATCTTTTTCAAGCACGGCTTTGCCGGAATTTGTTTTCGTGCTGGGACTCGGGATACACTCCGCTCCCCAGACCTGCATCATCGACTTGCGATAGGGTTTCTGCGTGTAGCTCGACCGGACCATGTAGATCGTGCATTCGAGATCATAGAGCATGGTTGCAAAGGCGAGCGCCGAACCCCATTGCCCGGCACCGGTCTCGGTTGCGATCCGTTCGATGCCGGCCTTCATGTTGTAGTATGCCTGCGGAACGGAGGTATTGGTCTTGTGGCTGCCGGCCGGGCTGACGCCTTCCCACTTGTAATAGATCTTTGCCGGAGTCTTGAGGAACTTTTCAAGCCGGTGGGCACGATACAGGGGGCTCGGCCTCCAGAGGCGCAGGACTTCCTGCACTTCTTCAGGAATACGGACATACCGGTCCCGGGTCATTTCCTGCCGGATCAGTTCCGCAGGAAAGATCGCGGACAGGTCATCGGGCCCGACCGGCTTGTGGGTAGCCGGGTGAAGCGGTGGATCGAGCGGGGAGGGCAGATCCGCCTGGACATTATACCACTGTTTTGGCATCTGCTCCTCATCGAGGAGGATTTTTGTCTGCATAACCAATAATTACTTTGTATAAATAAATACATTATGGAACATTATTGAACAATCGTGCATTTGATTGTACATTTGTTGAAGAGAGTGATACAGAAATCCGGGATTTTCCCCTGCATCTCCGCTTTTATAGAACACCGGGTCCTGGGGCTTGCCAGGGTATAACGTCATACCGGGATTTGATGAAAGGCCTTCGTTGCACACTGGCGATCCCGGGATCGCCAGAACGGGGGGTTTTTCATTACGACCCTCCTGCACCCCCACCACCCTTGTATTTTGCCCCTGGAAAGCGTACATTAGCGTACATTTTCCTGCCCGTAAATGCATTATTTCAGCTGGAAAACGGAGCATTACGCCCGGTTTAAAATCGTGTGCCGGAATTCGGCGTTTTTTACAATAATTCCGGAAATGAGATGTCCGGAAGGGTAATCCGGGCTCGCAACGGGCCCGGATGGGATAGGGAAAATGATGCACTCATGGGCAGTACCTGTGCCGGGAAATCACCTCATCCATCCTCCAAAAAAGATGATCTTTTTCAGGGCCGTACAGGGCCCGGATTCCCGCTCTGACAATCTGGTTTCCGAATTTTACGTGAAAAATGTCCACCGCGATAAAAAATATCATTATAATCCGTTATTTTTACAAACAGGCTGATAATTACGGACTTTAACCCTGCTCTTTATTGCGCTTCCGGCAGCCTCTTTTTTTAGAGGGGGTTTGACACAGGTACGATGAAAAGAACGGGTATTCCGGGCGCAGGTTCATTCACCCATCCGGATCAACCTCAAAATCTTCACCGGTTCCACAATCATTATGTGCCACCGGTTCCAGAGCACCCGTATATGGGAGACGTGATCGATAATCCCCGGCTCAGGGAACGGACGCTTGTCTTCTCCGACCGTCATGATGCGGGAAAACAACTGGGAGCGTTCATACAAACGCTTCCCGCCATCCCCGGCCCGCTGGTCCTTGCCATCCCGGCCGGGGGAGTTCCGGTCGGTAAGGAAGTCGCCCGGGCACTCGGGGCTCCGTTGTCGCTTGCAATCGTGCGGAAGATCCGGATCCCCGGAACCACCGAATCCGGTTTCGGGGCCGTAACCTGGGACGGCCAGGTCCTGATCAATGAACCCTTGCGGGAAGCCCTCGGCCTTTCGGCAGCAGAGGTTGAACGGGCCACAGCCGAAACAAGAAAAAATGTTGCGGAGCGGATTGCCCGGTTCACCGGCAGCCGGGCCATGCCGGCAATGGAAGGAAAAACAATAATCCTGACCGATGACGGCCTTGCATCCGGATTCACGATGCTTGCCGCGATCAAAAGCATCCGGCTCAGAAAACCGGCCCGGATCATCGTTGCCGTCCCCACGGCATCCGCACGATCTGCCGGTATGGTTGCACACGATGCCGATCTGGTCGTCTGCCTCAACATCCGGAGCAGCAGGATGTTTGCCGTCGCCGATGCATACGAACAGTGGTATGACTTAGACGATCGCGAGGTTCTCGAAGAACTGGCCGGCATGCCATGAACCGGGCGCCCGGCTGAATTACCGGAGAGGAATTTATCGCAATGAAAGTCTTGTACGAAAATATTCCGGCACAACTCAAACGGCTCGACCGCTGGGTCGTCTGGCAGTACGAAGAGCGAAACGGAAAGCTGACCAAGCCGCCGTACGTTCCGGCACCGGGAAGAAAGCGTCACGCACTCGTCAACGTTCCCTCAACATGGGGAACGTTTGATCAGGCAAAAAACGTTTTCGAATCCGAAGGTTTCGATGGCATTGGCTTTGTCCTGGGACAGGGAATATTCGGGATCGATTTCGATCATACAACCGGTGAAATAGTTGAGGACGCCTTAGCGCTTGGGTCCTATACCGAGTGGAGCCCGTCCGGTCATGGCGTGCATGTCATCGGGCTCTCGCAGCTCGACCTCAAAGGCAGGAAAAAAGGATCGGTCGAACTCTATATGCAGGGACGGTACTTTACGGTCACGGGCTCGATCGTACCCGGCTCGCCACCGGATCTCCAGGAAATTTCTCCGGACATCATGATGGATTTTTTCCGGCGGCATTTTTAGGATGAGCCGGGTGCCGCCCGGAACGAAGAGACCGGCTGATCCGATCCGGAAACGGTAGGCCGGATCGGGCCGGGTCCGATTGCCGCTACAAAAAACCGGACAACATTTTTTATTCCGGAATTGTCATCTACAAAATGAATGAACCGGACTGCAACAATTGCGCTGGCCGAAGGATTCATGCAGGACTTTGCAGCGAGGACCGGCCTCGATCTCGCCAGTCCCAACCCGCAGCGTTACCTCTGGACCGATGCGTTTGCAGTCTGCAATTACCTCGGACTGTTTGGGAAAACCGGCAATCCTGCATACCGGGAACTGGCCCTGCGGCTTGTCGGCCAGGTACATCACACGCTCGGCCGGCACCGGGACGACGACCCACGGACCGGCTGGATAAGCGGACTCTCCCTGCAGGAAGGAGAACTCCACCCGACAACCGGGGGATTGCGGATCGGCAAATCCCTGCCCGAACGCGGGATCACCGAGCCGTACAACGAACAGATGGAATGGGACCGTGACGGGCAGTATTACCATTACCTGACAAAATGGATGCACGCACTCAGCCGGGTGAGCCGGGTTACCGGCAACCCGGAGTATGGAAGATGGGCAGTCGAGCTTGCCCGGACTGCCCATGCCCGGTTCACGTACATTCCCCCCGGCAATGGCCGGAAACGGATGTACTGGAAGATGAGTATCGATCTGACCCGTCCGCTTGTCACTTCGATGGGCCAGCACGATCCGCTCGATGGACTCGTTGCCTGCCAGGAACTTCAGCTGGCCGCAACCGGGGATCCCGGGCAACTGGTACAGGAGATTGCGGATTTATCCGTTATCGGCCAGGGCCTACACCTGGCAACCGACGATCCGCTCGGTATCGGCGGTCTCCTGTCCGATGCTTCGAGGATCGCACGGATGACGATAAAGGATGGCCCGGTCAATGCAGACCTGCTGGAATCCGTTCTCGATTCTGCCCTTA
>Ga0209016_1002388_pt1 | contig 12631 bp, 13 predicted proteins | sample EPASupsiteSAE305_FD_187265 | JGI IMG/M metagenome (GOLD analysis project Ga0209016, IMG submission 187265) | Bioremediated contaminated groundwater microbial communities from EPA Superfund site, New Mexico - SAE3-05 (SPAdes) (version 2) | ecosystem: Environmental > Aquatic > Deep subsurface >...
CCCTGCCATAGCAATGTATATGCACGAAAACATCAAGAATTCTGATTTGCATGTAATCAAACATGCCGGGCATTTAAGCAATTTAGAGAATTCGGATGACTTCAATAAACAACTGAAAACATTTTTTGCTTCGGTATATAAACATTAACAAACACCCCCAATTTATTAAACAGAAATCATGGATAAGATAAAAACAAATATTGAACCCAAAATAGCAAGAGCTGAATATATAGAAGTGGAACCAAATGTACGACTTCATGTTACCGATGTCGGCGAAGGTCAGGTGATCGTGCTTATACCCGGTTGGCCTTTGAGCGACGAGATGTATGAGTATCAGTACAATGATTTTATAAACGGAGGTTTTCGTGTTATAGGCATAACTTTGCGGGGATTCGGTAAATCTGATAAACCTTATGGTTTATACAATTACGATATACATGCGTTGGATATCAAACGGGTTTTAGATCAGTTGGACATAACATCTGCGACACTCTGCGGTTTTTCAATGGGGGGAGCCATTGCCGTTAGATATGTTTCATTATATGGTTCTATGCGGGTTGTAAAACTGGTATTGGCTGGGGCTGCTACACCGAGTTGGACACAACGCGAAGATTTCCCTTACAATATTCTCAAAAGCGATGTGGATGATTTAATAGCATTGAATAATACCGACCGACCTAAACTATTGTCCAATTTTGCAAAGATATTCTCGGCTACAGAAACGTCCTTAAATGACGGGATCGGCAATTGGTTGACAGCCATCAATTTAAGTGCATCGTCGTATGCTACCGGGAAATGTTTAATGGCTTTGCGGGATACCGATTTGCGACGCGACTTGCAAAATATAGAAATTCCAACGCTGATTATGCATGGAAAGAAAGACAAAATATGTTCTTTCGTTTTGGCAGAACAGACCTTGAAACTCATTCCGAATGCGCAGCTTGTTGCTTTTGATAAAAGTGGTCATAGTTTGTTTTTAGAAGAAACAAAGAAGTTCAATGCAGAGTTAATTAAGTTTGCAAAAATGTAAATGATGAGTAAAAATGTATCTGATCAACTAGTGGAAACACTTGTTTCGGCAGGAATAAAACGAATTTACGCCGTGACTGGAGATAGTCTTAATTATGTAAATGAAGCTATACAACGTAACGGAAAAATTAAATGGATTCATGTTCGAAATGAGGAAACTGCAGCATTTGCAGCAGGTGCCGAAGCACAGCTAACAGGCTTGGCATGTTGTGCCGGAAGTAGTGGTCCGGGGCATGTTCATCTTATCAATAGTAGTAAAAGTCATTTTTACGAATAAGAAGAGCAAGTCACAATAGTTCTAACCAAATTAAAACATCAATAATTTAAAGTAGAAACATCATGGGAAATATTCTATATCTAGTTGCAGTAGTTCTGATAGTATTTTGGTTAATTGGTTTTTTTGCCTATAGCCTGGGATCTATTATTCACATACTGCTCGTTTTAGCGATAATCTCTATCCTGGTAAGAATTATATCCGGAAATAAAAGAGTATAATGAAGTGTTCACACAGAAAAAATCCTGTAATAGAAATATTACGGGATTCTTTTTGTCTATATAGTAACTGGATATGCCTCTTTGAACGAGCTTTCTTGCTCGCAGGATTAGATTAATTTCAGAATATCTTCTGCTTTATCTACAATATAATCTGGGTTGAATTTCTCCAGTTCTTTTCGCGGACGAAATCCCCAGGTAACACCTGCTCCGTATACTCCACTGTTTTTAATTGTTTCCATATCTACACCGGAATCCCCCACATAAAGAGTTTCTTCCTTTTCAACGGATGCAATCGAGAGTATTTCATATACCACAGCGGGGTCTGGCTTAGCCGCAATTCCCTCTCGTAGTCCTAAAACGGATACAAACGATATATTCGGAAAATAATGATCTACCAGCTTACTAGTGGCTTCCTGATACTTGTTAGACGCTACGGCAAGCTTAATCCCTTTTTGCTGCAAAGCATGAAGAAGTTCGGGCATTCCGGGGTAGGGGCTGCTTAGGCAGTGGTTAAATTTATCGTAGTGAGGTAAGAATTTATGACGTACAAGTCGAATGTTTTCTTCATTTCTTTCGCCTTCAGGTAAGGCCCGTTCAAATAGTTTATTAATTCCGTTTCCTACAAAAAAGTTATATTCGTCTGTTTCGTGAGTTGGAAATCCACATTGACTTAGAGCGTAATTGGTACTATTTGCCAGGTCGGCAATGGTGTTAAGCAGGGTTCCGTCAAGATCGAATATTACTAATTTTATCATGATAATTAAATGTTATGTGCGCCTGTTTATATTAAATAAGATCCTTGTTCAGCCCGAATTTTTCTTCCGAATGGTGCTTGTCTTTGGGTTCCACATGCACAACGATATCGTACACGTTTTCTATGGACTGTTTGATGCTCATTTCCACTTCATTTGCAATATCATGGGCATCGTTTAAGGTGAGATTTCCGTCTGTTTCTATGTCGAGAACAATCATATACATGTTGCCAATCTGGCGGGATCTTACGCGGTGAGGATTACTAGCCCCCGGAACTTGCTCTACAGCCTCGAATATTTTTTTGTACACCGAGGTGTCTTTTACTCCGTCCATCAGAGCTACATTGCTTTCCATAAAGATATCTACAGACGATCTTATTATATATAGACTGATGAGCAAACCTGTAACTGAGTCAAGGATGGGCATGTTAAGCTGAAAAGTAAATATAAGCCCAAGCAATACACCGGCTGATATAATTACATCGTTGCGCATATTTTTAGCATTAGCTATCAACATGGAACTTCCGGCTAGCTTACCCTGGCGAAACTGATAATAGGCTAATGCCAGTTTGCCAATCATTGAAAACATAGTAACATAGATTGTAAAAACAGACGGAAGTTCCCGGGGTACCGAGAAAAGGATGTTTTTACCCGTTGAAATAAGCATTTGCATCCCGGCAAAAAAGATAACAAAAGAGAGGACCTTGGCTGCTATGGTATCTGCTTTTTCGTATCCATAGGCATAATTGTTATTTGGAGGTCGGCTTACTACCCTGGCTGTGAATAGGGTGACAATCGATATCACAACATCTGTAGCCGAGTCGATTCCGTCCCCAAGTACAGCCAGACTTCCTCCAAAGATTCCAACCCCGATTTTTGATACGGATAATATAGCATTACCAATAATGCTGACCCACGAAGCACGAATCAAGATCTTCTCTCTTTTCTTCATATCATTTAACACCCCTTTTATTGATGGGGTTACAAAGATATAACAATTAATCTTTATTTTTCCATCGCTTTAATTGAGGGAAAAACTTTGTCATTTCTTTAATTGCCTCTTCTTTTGTATACTTCACTTCGGAGTCTTTGTTAAACTCATCCAGATACTGAACACAATTATCGATCATCTCATTCATGCTAATGTCTTGGGTAAATTTTCCGTCTTTAAAACAGTAGCAGCAATACTCATCATTGGATGTTCCATCTGCATTTGTCCCTAGAAGATCGTTATTTGGTAACGTCATACCACAACTTTGGCAAAACTTCTGTTCCATGATTCTTTTAGTTTAGTTGATTAATAATTAAATGATTTGTCTCTTGTGTAAAGATACAATAAGTTATACTATTCTTGTTCTTGTTTTAAAATTATAAATAATAAAAAAATTAACGATAGCTCTGGGTGATTGATTTATTTGTATTAATCATTTGTATTGTAACAGATGAAAATTGGATTAATGCCAATATTTTATGAATAAAAATTTATTAATAAACGCTTTATTATGGATATAATTCAACAAGTTGTAATGTGTAGTTGTTGTAATTATATCCAGTGGTATTTGTTTTTAATTATATCGATCCGATTTTTGCTTGACATGAAATTGTAATGGGTTTTTAGTAGGGGATTGTTATTCTGCAATTGACACTATTTAGTATGATACGCCAAAAAGGTTTTATCCTAACGTGTTTTCTTATGTCTGGTTTATTCCTTTATGCTCAGGATAAACCATCTGAAATTATTGTGCAGGGGAAAATATCAGACGCATCTTCGGGCGAAGCACTTTCAGGTTCATCTTTATATATTGTGGAACTAAAACAAGGTGCTGTTGCCGAAGAAGATGGCGTATATAGAATCTCTTTACCTGATTTGGGAATTTATACACTTCAGATTTCGCACATAGGTTATAAGAGTCAGACTATTCGGATCAGTCCATCTTTTTTCCAGGTGATAAATATTAAACTTGAAGGAAATGCTACGTTGAAAGAAGTCGTTGTGACTGCTAAAACACTTAATGAAAATATTACCCGTTTGCACATGGGGGTAGAAAAACTCGACATTATTCAAATTCGCAAGATGCCAGCTTTTCTTGGAGAAGTTGATATTATTAAAGCAATTCAGATGCTTCCTGGTGTACATTCGAGCGTAGAAGGAGGTACCGGTTTTATTGTTCGCGGGGGATATCCTGATCAGAATCTGATTCTTTTGGATAATGCTCCTGTATATAATGCATCACATCTGCTAGGTTTTTTTTCGGTTTTTAATAATGATGTAATCAGTGGTTTGGAACTCTATAAAGGAGATCTTCCACTTAAATATGGTGGAAGATTATCTTCATTGCTGGATATTCATACAGTTGATCGTACGACCGACCATGTTAGCGGATCTGGTGGAATTGGATTGATATCAAGTCGTTTGGTTTTGGAAGGTCCATTAGGAAGTAAAACGTCTTGGTTGATAGGGGCGAGGAGGAGTTATGCCGATCAGTTTTTACGACTTTCAAATGATAAGTCAGTAAAAGATCTTTCCATCTATTTTTATGATCTTAATGCTAAACTTACTCATAGATTTTCTTCCAGAAATGTACTTTCGTTTAATACTTACTATGGGAAAGATGTTTTCGGAGCCGATATTTTTGGGCTTAATTATGGTAATTGGGCTACATCATTAACATGGAATCATACATTTAGTGAAAAAGTAAATGCCAGGTTTATAGTGAACAAGAGTAATTATAAATATGGTTTGCAGACAGACATTGACGGGGCAACCATGGAATGGAATTCAGATATTGCTGAAATGATGATTCGGTCGGACTTTACCCATGCCGTAAATAAGCGGATAAATCTTTCGTATGGCTTTACTGGAATATTGTATGATTTTACTCCCGGAATCGTAAAGACTCCCGATTATGGAAATTATATACTTCCCTCAAATTACGCTTACGAGAATGTGTTTTACCTATCCAATGATCATTCTATTACAGATAAACTGACTTTTCGGTACGGGCTTCGCTGGATTGCGTTTCGTAATATTGGAAAGGCTACAGTTTATACATATACTGAAGATAATCAGGTATCCGATTCTGTAACATATGGTTCCGGCAAGGTATATAATATATACAATGTTCTCGAACCCCGAATAGGAATGGTACTTTCTCTTACGAAGCATTCCTCTTTCAAAGCAAATTTTTCCCACAATACACAGTTCATGCAACTGGCGAATAGTTCATCTTCAGGCTCTCCATTAGATATCTGGTTTCTGGCTGGTCCGGAAATTAAACCACAGAAGGTGAATATTTTTTCCGCTGGATATTTTTTAAACTTTAATCGAAGCAAGTTAGAAACTTCTGTTGAGCTATATTACAAATCAGTAAACAACTTGATCGATTTTGTTGATCATGCAGACCTGGTACTAAACAAACATCTTGAAAAAGAGGTTTTGGCTGGTAAAGGAAAGGCTTATGGAATCGAACTGATGGTAAAGAAGAATACGGGGCAAGTAAATGGATTTCTCAACTACACGCTATCTCATTCAGAACGTACTATACCAGGAATAAATAATGGGAAAACTTATTTATCACCTTTCGATAAACCTCATAATCTGAAGATTTTATTAAATTACCAGTTGTCATCTGCAGTTACGTTTTCGGCTACATGGATGTATGCAACCGGCACTCCGGCTACCTATCCATCGGGACGGTTCAAGATAGTCAACGATTATTTTCCAATCTATTCGGGCAGAAACGATTCGCGCAAGCCTGATTATCATCGGCTGGATCTTTCTTGTACTATTCTGGTAAACCCCAGGTCGGCAAAAAAATGGAAAAGTGAATGGAATATTTCGATCTACAACGCATACGGCCGTAAGAATCCTTACATGATTACTTACGACCACGAAGTGGCCGGAGCCCCTTTTGCTCAAAGTACGTACCTGTTTGGGGTAATTCCTTCCGTTACATACAACTTTAAATTCTAAATAAGATGAGAAGTCTTACTCTATACCTTAGTTTGCTGGCTATTCCGTCAATCTCTTGTACGGAGTACATAGACATTGAAACAACCGATTCTGATTCCGTAATTGCAATTTATGGGGTTATTACAAACGAAACAGCTTATCAATGGATTGAGATCAGCCGTTCCTCTTCCTATTTTGATACTGTTCCTAATTTATTCGTGACGGGAGCTAATGTAACAATAACCTCACTTGATGGAAAAGAATCATGGACCTTAAAAGAGCGCGCCAAAGGCCTTTACCGTACTGAGCGCCGGGTAGCCGGTCGGGTTGAAAGCTCGTATAAGTTAAATGTTTCATACGATTTTAATAATGACGGTGTTCCCGAAGAGTATGATGCTTCGGCAACGATTCTTAAGCCCTTTCAGATTGATTCGCTTAAGATAAATTCAATGTACCTATTGGGCCGTCATTATTTTAATATTCTTTTGTATGCTCCGGAACCCTTAGGTACTGATTATTATTTATGTAAGTTCTATATAAACGGAGGACTTGCAACAGCTTTGATAAAGTGGTATATTGTAATAAACGATAAACTGATAGATGGAGCGTATCTTAATGGATTGCTGATCTATTCTTTTTCTGATCAAAACAAGGAAGGAGAATACGATCCGGGCAAGGTACTTTTTGTTAAATCGGGCGATACAATTACTGTAGAGGTTAACCGAATTGATAAAGGATACTATGATTTTATTTTGCAATGTAAAAATTCAAGGGACGGAGAAACTCCATTCTTTGGGGGTCCGCCTGCAAATATAGTAACCAACTTCTCTCTCGGAGCTGTAGGTTACTTTTCGGCGTATAGTCCTGCCCGAAAGAGTATCATCGTACCCTGAATGTTAGTTTACAAAAACTACCGGAAAGTATTGTTCAAACAATTTTCTGGCATTTTCAAGCTTTTCGGGAGTATTTTCTTTTACTCCTTTTAGCAGGTAAGGCTTTTTCAGAGCTTCGTATTTGTGAGCACCCAAAGTGTGATAGGGCAGTATCTCGATGCGTTGAATCATGGAGTATGACTGAAAGTGCGTGCCAAGCGCACGGATGTCTTCTTCAAAATCGGTATGTCCGGGTACCAAAACATAACGGATCCACATGGGTATGTTGTTAGCCTGCAGATAGGCGGCTGTTTCCAGTGTGTTGTTGTTCTCACGTCCTGTAATCAGGAAATGACGTTCGGCATTGAATTCCTTTATATCAAGCAGTACCAGGTCGGTCAGCTTAAACAACTCTTTTGTGTCGTCGTTCAGAATACTTCCATTGCTGTCCAGACAAATATGTATACCCTCCTCTTTGAGGCGTTTAAATAAAGGGATCAGGGCTTTGGCCTGCAAGGTGGGTTCGCCGCCCGAAAAAGTGATACCACCTCTTTTACCAAAGAAAGCTTTCTGACTGAGGGCCATACGTACAATTTCTTCAATCTCTGTAGGTTTACCGCCTTTCAAAGGAATAGTGTCCGGATTGGCACAATACAAACACCGAAAATTACAGCCTTGCAGAAAAACAACCAGCCGAAGGCCAGGACCATCAAATGTGCCCATTGATTCGTATGAGTGGACATTTATCATATGCTTTGAATAAAAAGGAAGAGGACAGTCATTTCGACTGTCCTCAGTTTATGTTTTAGTTAAAATCTCTCGTGAAAACTTCTTGAAAGAACTTCCAGCTGATGTTCGCGGCTTAGTCGAACAAAGTTCACGGCATAACCGGAAACACGGATCGTAAGCTGTGGATAGTTCTCGGGATGTTCCATCGCATCTTCCAACATTTCGCGGTTCAAAACGTTCACGTTCAAATGGTGTGCATTCTTCGAGAAGTAACCATCCATCATAGAAATAAGATTCTCAACTCTGTCTTCGGCAGTTACACCAAGCGAACGGGGAACGATAGAGAATGTGTTACTTACACCATCCTGAGCATCATCGTAGTTGATCTTTGATACAGAAGATAGCGATGCAATGGCACCCTTTTCATCGCGTCCGTGCATTGGATTTGCTCCCGGAGCAAAAGCAACACCCTTTAAACGACCATCAGGAGTAGCACCTGTTTTCTTTCCATACATTACATTCGAAGTAATGGTAAGAATTGAAAGGGTAGGGCGTGCATTCTTGTAAATTGGCAATTCGGCCAATGTATCACTAAAGAACTTGGTAACACCAACTGCAAGATTATCCACACGGTCGTCGTCGTTTCCATAGAAAGGAAACTCACCCTGAATATCGAAGCCTTCGGTCAGCCCATTTTCATTGCGCTTTGTCTTAACAGTCGCAAATTTAATAGCAGAAAGCGAGTCGGCTACAATAGAAAGACCGGCAGCACCGTAAGCTAAATTGATACGGGGATTTGTATCGATAAGGGCCATCTGAGCCTTTTCGTAATAATACTTGTCGTGCATGTAATGAATGATGTTCATGGCATCGTTATATACACGGGCAATTTCCTTCAACACCTTTTTGTAATTTACCATAACCTCGTCGAAGTTAAGTACATCACCCTTCAATTCAGGAATATCCTTCACCATAAGTGTACCAGTGTTTTCGCAGCGTCCGCCGTTAATTGCCAGCAGCAATGCTTTGGCAAGATTTGTACGGGCTCCGAAGAACTGAATTTGTCTTCCTATATCCTGGAAAGAAACACAGCAGGCAATACCGTAATCATCACTATGACGTATTTCGCGCATCAAATCATCGTTCTCATATTGGATAGAAGATGTATCGATGGAAACCTGTGCACAAAATGCCTTAAAGCCCTCAGGCAATTCCGGCGACCAAAGTACTGTAAGGTTTGGTTCGGGAGAAGCACCAAGGTTATAAAGTGTTTGCAGGAATCGGAACGAAGTCTTGGTTACCTTATGTCTTCCGTCGTTCAATCTTCCGCCGATCGATTCGGTTACCCAGGTAGGATCTCCGGCAAATATATCATTATATGAATTCATGCGAAGGTGACGAACCATACGTAGTTTGATAACAAACTGGTCGATCAACTCCTGAGCAAATGTTTCATCAATTGTTCCGTTGCTCAAATCATGCTCAATGTAAATATCAAGAAACGAAGAAACGTTTCCAAGAGACATGGCAGCTCCATCTTGTTCCTTTACGGCAGACAGATAAGCCATATATACCCATTGAACAGCTTCCTGAGCAGTATAAGCAGGACGAGAAAGATCAAGGCCGTAATATTCGCCCATCAATTTCATCTCTTTAAGCGCCTTTATCTGATCGCTAACTTCCTCACGCAAGCGAATGCGAGCTTCAGTCATCGGACCGGCAAGATTTGCTAAATCCTGATTTTTAGCTTCGATCAAGCGGTTCAAGCCATACAATGCCAAACGACGGTAATCTCCAATTATACGGCCACGAGCATAGTTATCAGGCAAACCGGTAAGAAATCCCAACGAACGGAACGAGCGAATTTCTTCATTATATACATCGAAAACACCTTCGTTATGAGTTTTACGGTAATGCGTGAAAATGTCTTTTACATGTTCGTCTACTTCCACTCCGTTTTCGTGACAAGCTTTCGCTACTACGTTAATTCCACCAAACGGTTTGATAGCTCTGCGAAGCAGTTCGTCTGTTTGCAAGCCTACAATCAGTTCGTTTTCCTTATCAATGTATCCGGCTTTATGAGAAGAAATAGTTGAAACAGTTTTGTTGTCAATCGAACGAACACCATTATTGGCACGTTCTTCGGCAAGTGCAGTAAGGCAAGCAGACCAGATGCGTTTTGTCCGTTCTGTTGGTCCTGCAAGGAAAGAAGCATCTCCATCATATGGGGTGATGTTCTTTAATACGAAATCCCTGACATTAACCTCTTTACTCCAAATCCCGTCTGCGAAGTTTTTGTTTAATTCCATAAAAATATTTACTATGATCTTTATTATTGATATGTTTGTACTTTGAGTCTACAAAAATAAGCGTTTTAGACCACATTTTGTTCATTTTATGTCAATAAATAGTGTTATAAAACATCTTTTATTGTAAATGAATGAAAGCAAATCAATAGTGATATGAAATTGATTCAGCTATATTATTAATATAGAGTAAGTTGATAAAGTAGGGTATACTAATATCAAAAAATGTTATCCCAATAAGTTTGTAGATTCAAAAAAAGTCCTACCTTTGCAGAGCTTTTGAAAAGCAACGCAATCGAAAAGTCATTGGAGAGATGGCAGAGTGGTCGATCGCGGCGGTCTTGAAAACCGTTGAACCGAGAGGTTCCGGGGGTTCGAATCCCTCTCTCTCCGCAAACAGTCCCCGCAAAACATAAGTTTTGTGGGGATTTCTGTTTTGTTAAGTATCTACTTTCTTATATTCGTTTATTTGTGTTATTTTGTATTTTGAAAACAATTTAAAATTAAGATTAGATACACTCAAGCGCGTTTTACAAACATCAGAGGTGCAAAAATAATCTTGTTTATAGGGAATCTGGTTTGATGTATAGCTATTGAGATCAATAAATCGTTTCTCGATTCAATGCAAATATTCATGAATAAAGCTATTATATTCGATATGGATGGAGTCTTGATTGACTCGGAGAGCTTATGGGGACAGGCAGAAAAAGAGGTATTCACATCGTTGGGTGTAATAGTATCGGACGCGAACCGTGCACTCACCCAATCAATGACTACTTCCGAAGTGACCAGGTTCTGGTACGAAAAATACCCATGGGACAATACTGACCTGGATTCAGTGGAACAAATGGTTGTTATGCGTGTTATCGCATTAATCCAAACGCAGGATTGTCAAATACTAGGGGTGAAGAAATTTATTGAGAACCTAAAATCAAAGAACTACAAGATTGGATTGGCCACAAATTCTCCCGAGAAGATTATTCCTGTGGTATTACATAAATTGGATGTTTTGCATTTGTTTGACTCTGTTTCCTCTGCGGAGAATGAAATTAAGGGTAAGCCTGATCCTGCAATATATTTGAATACTGCCGAAAAATTAGCTGTAAAACCTGAAAATTGCATTGTCATTGAAGATTCATATTCAGGAATGTTGGCTGCAAAGAATGCAGGGATGAAAGTAGTAGCTTTCACTAATGGAAACTATGAGATTGATTTTGATATAGCTGATTATAAGATAGATAGCTTTGTTGATAACAATATAATTTTTTAAGATGACAAATAATCGTACAAAAGATTGGTTTACCATTGAGAGAGTTGATGACAATACGTCAATTATCAGCGAATACGATCATTGGGAGGAAACACATTGCTACGTGTTGAACGGAACTGAACGTTGCCTGCTGATTGATACCGGGCTAGGGGTAGAGAATATTTGGGAACAAGTTCAAAGACTGACTGATAAGCCCGTTACAGCAGTTACAACACATGTGCATTACGACCACTTTGGAGGACATAAGTATTTTAAGGACTTTTATGTGCATGAAGCTGAAACAGAATGGATACAAGGTGGATTTCCTTTAACAATAGAGCAGGTACGAAACTTCTTAGTGGAAGAACCGTGTGAATTTCCAAAGGATTTTGATGTTGATAATTATACGTTATTTGAAGGAGTTCCTACCAGGGTGTTGAAGGATAATGATACAATTGAGTTGGGCGAACGTTCGATTCAGGTACTTCATACCCCAGGACATTCTCCTGGTCATATATGTTTATATGAAAAAGATAAAGGATATTTATATACCGGCGACTTGATTTATATGGGTGATCTGTTTGCCTATTACCCATCCACAGATCCAATTGCTTATATGCACTCGATAAAAAGATTGGTATCGCTCCCTATTAAAAAGATTTTGCCTGGACACCATGACTTAGATGTTCCATTATCTATTATTAAGGAAATGGACAAAGCTTTTACGGAGTTGTTCCAGGAAGGTAAGCTGAAGCATGGAAGTGGATTGCATACCTATCCGAACTTTGGAATAAAACTATAAATATTGTCAGGAGAAGAAGCAAATAGAAACCAAGCATTTCAATAAGTAATCTAAACTGTTTTACAAATGTACAACAGTTTAGATTACGGTCTCATTTCTTTTGGTTTATTCTTACTTCGCCATAGAGTTGCTGTGAACCATTTTAATCTTTTCATAACATGTAAAATCAGAAATATCAATAAGATTATTGTTAGTTTGTCATGTATTTCGAGAAAAATCTTTCGAGTTATTTGATCATTTCCAGTTAAATCAATCGTCCAAGGTATAAATCCGGTAATAGCAACTAAAATAAAAACCGTTGACAGAATGAATACTTGTATATTTTTTGTTACAAGATTTTTCTTAACAATTGTTTTATACCATTTCCAATGCTGGACTGTATGGAAAACCATGAATACCGAAAGTAATGTAATAGTAATTTTATGAATATTCGTCCAACCTGAAT
>Ga0209016_1002398_pt1 | contig 12601 bp, 12 predicted proteins | sample EPASupsiteSAE305_FD_187265 | JGI IMG/M metagenome (GOLD analysis project Ga0209016, IMG submission 187265) | Bioremediated contaminated groundwater microbial communities from EPA Superfund site, New Mexico - SAE3-05 (SPAdes) (version 2) | ecosystem: Environmental > Aquatic > Deep subsurface >...
TTTGTTTAAAAAACAGCCGGCCATGGCCGGCCAATAATTAAGCCTAAACTGGCGGGGTATGACATTTCTACTTTGCCCGCTGCTATGACACTTTAACTTAGCCTTTACACCGGACTGTAATATATGGACATTCTAGCAATAATTTGCTAACCTGATTACAAATATACGAATAATCTTGTATTAAATGTTATTTGAAAAATTTGTGTTATTATCTGTGTATTTGTAATTTGCCTTTATGAGAAAAATTTGGAGACGAGCCAAACCGAAACTGGAGAAAAGATTCAGGGTTAACGAATATATTCGCATACCCCAGGTTTTTTTAATTGATGAAAGCAACGAGCGCGTTGGGGTGGTATCCATAGAAGAAGCGAGAAAAAGAGCCGAAGAAGCCGGACTGGATTTGGTTGAAGTGGATCCGACGCCTAACCCGTCGGTCGTTCGGATTATGGATTTCGGCCAGTTCAAATATACCCAGGAAAAAAAATCCAAAGCCAACCAAAAAAATAAAGCGGCTGAGCAAAAAATCATCCGCCTTACCGTCCGTATTGGCAAGCATGACTTTGATGTCCGCGTGGATCAGGCCGTAAAGTTCCTGAAAAAAGGCCATCCGCTCCTTGTGATGCTACAGTTAAAAGGCCGGGAAAAGGCTTATCCGCAAAAAGGCGAGGAAACTATGAGGGAATTTGTCGCCGCCCTGGAGCTTGTTCCGGACATGAACCTGATCCGCATTGAAGACTTGACAAGAAAGGGCGGAAGATTTACAATAGAGCTATCCAATAAAAAGTAGTTCTTCCGTTGACAATCAGGTGAATACCTGTTTTTTTATTAGCTCAATAAATAATTATGGGAAAAATAAAAACCCACAAAGCTACGGCCAAAAGGTTTAAAATAACCAAAAATAAAAAAGTCCTGAAGCGGAAAGCCGGCCAGGATCATTTTAACGCCCGCGAATCAGGGACTGTAAAACGCCGCAAAAGGCGGGATATTTTGCTCTCAAAAAGCGACGTAAAAAATATCAGGCTGATGATGCCGTATAATTAAATTTTATGCCAAGAGTAAAACGAGCGAAAATCCACATAAAAAAACGGAGAAAGCTTTTTGCCAAAACCAAAGGCTATAAATGGCGGCGGAAAAATACCGTCAAACAGGCTAAAGAGGCGGTCGTCAAAGCCGGCGTCCACGCTTATGTTGACCGGAGAAAAAAGAAAAGAACCGCGCGCGGATTATGGCAGATCCGGATCGGCGCCATGGTAAAAAATTACGGCCTCTCTTATTCAAAGTTTATGGGCGCTCTGAAAAAAAACAACATTGTTCTGGATCGGAAAATTCTTTCCGACCTGGCGGTTAACGATAAAAAAGTCTTTGAAAAAATAGTTGAAAAGGTTAAGGCTTAACCGCTTTGTTCAGTTATTTTATGAAGTATCTTCAAATAGCCCAGCCGATTATCGCCATCCTCCTCATAGTTTCCATCCTTCTGCAAAACCGGGAATCCGGACTGTCAGGCGTTTTTGGCGGCGGCGGAACGGTCTTCCGGACGAAAAGGGGACTGGAAAAAATACTATTTACCGCCACTATTGTTTTAGCCGTGATTTTTATCGGTATTTCTCTCGCAAGCCTCGTATTCGGTTCCCAGGGCGGGTAAACCAGACTCGGACAACTCCCGCGGACAGGTTTTTAGGACTTGAATTTTTACCTGGATATGTTATTATAAAAATAACATCGGGCTTCACTAATATTTATCGGGGAAATTTCTCTTTTTTACCATTTCCCTGATTTTAAGATTATTGTGGACTCTCTAAAAAACAAAATTTTTTCCATTTTCAGCGCGCTAAAAACCTCGCTTTCTTCCGAAAGGATCAAGGGTCTCTTTTATCGTTTGCCGGGAATGAAAAAGAGTGTCGGCCGGGTTCAGGACGAAATAGACAAAAAGCTGGTTTATTCCATGTCCAGCTCAAAAATTCCGAGCCTTAAACAGGCTAAATACATTAAATTGTATCTTAGCCCCAAAGAGGGCGTCGTTATAAAAGTCTGTCTGGCGATAATATTTTTTAATCTTTTGTTTTTAGGAGGAAGATTCTATAGAAACCATCTGAAAGTCGTCCCAAAGATTGGCGGCGAATACCGCGAAGGTCTGGTCGGCAGTCCGAAATATATCAACCCGCTTTACGCTTCAACGAACGACGTTGACAGCGACCTGAGCCAGCTCGTATTTTCCTCGCTCTTTAAAAGGGATAATGAAGGGAAAATCATGAGCGATTTAGCGGAAGACTATAAAGTAAGCCCGGACGGAAAAAAATACAGCCTGAAAATTAAGTCCGGCGCTAAATGGCACAACGGAAACGACCTGACGGTTGACGATATAATTTTTACTTTCGGCGCCATAAAAGACGGCGAATTCAACTCCAGCCTCCGCTCAAGCTTCGGCGGAGTGGAAATTGAAAAAATTGACGAAGAAAATATCAGTTTTAATTTGTCCGAACCTTACGCCCCGTTTATTGAGCTCTTAACTTTCGGAATATTGCCCCGGGAAATCTGGGAGCAGATTCCTCCGGCCTCGGCGCGGCTGGCTGAGCTTAATTTAAAACCAATCGGTTCCGGACCCTATAAATTCAAGTCGCTATTAAAAGACAAAATCGGCAACATCAAAGCCGTGAATCTTACGCTTAACGAAGACTATTACGGCAAAGTTCCTTATATCAAAGAGCTGACTTTTTCCTTTTTTCCTAATTATGAAGAAATGGTGGCGGGAATAAACAGCAACCAGATAGACGGCATGAATTATCTTCCCCAAAACCTAATAAAAGACATTGCTGCCCGGGATTCCTATAACCTGAAAAAAATCAACCTGCCCCAGCTTACCGCCCTGTTTTTTAATCCGGCTAATAATGCTTTTTTGGCTGATAAGCGGGTAAGGAAAGCGCTTGCTTTGGCCACACCCAAAGAAGAAATCATGGAAGGAATTTTTAATCAGGAAGATTACAAGCTTATTTACTCCCCAATTTCGCCTGACAGCCCTTATTATTTTGACGGAGTAAATAAGTACGCCTTTAACGCCGAAGAGGCGGCAAAGATTTTTATTGAGGCCGGATGGAAAATTGAGGAAATAAACGAAGAAGCGCTCCGAAAAGCCAGGGAGGAAAAAGAGTCTGAAGACGAGGCAATAAAAGCCAGGGCGCTAGCGGTCATTGAACAGGGAACGGGAAAATGGCTTAAGAACGGAGGCGGCAAATATTTTAACCTGAAAATTACCACGGTTGAGTCTGAAGACAATTTACGGGTGGCTGAAGCGATAAAATTCGGCTGGGAAAAAGTCGGTATTAAAGCCATTGTGGAGCTCATCCCGTCCGGTCAGATTCAGAGCCAGGTTCGCGCCAAAGGGTATGAAACCTTATTATACGGCATAACCCTGGGTCCTGATCCTGATTGTTACGCTTACTGGCATTCCACTCAGGCGGAAAAGGGGTTGAATCTCGCTAACTACAGCAACAAGACCGTTGACGCGCTCCTTGAAGACGGCCGGGTCGCGCTGGATATTGAAGCCAGAAAAACAAAATATAAGCAATTTCAGGAGATAATTTCTGACGAAGCGCCGGCTATATTCATTTATTCGCCTTTTTACAATTATATCCAGGACAAGAAAATAAAGAATTTTAATACCGTAAAAATTTACAATCCTTCGGATCGTTTTTCAGGGATCGGCGAATGGTACGTAAAAACCGAAAAGAAGATTGTCTGGTAGAAGAGCGGGGATGTGGTGCCTGCCTGCCGGCAGGCAGGAAACTGGCAGATTCACCCCGCGCAATTTCAACGTATTCGGGTAGCATTAATAATTTGCCTTGGTGGCGAAACTGGTAGACGCGCATGGTTCAGGGCCATGTGGGAGCAATCTCATGGGAGTTCGAGTCTCCCCCAAGGCACAAAAGAAATTAACTCTCTTAAATAACTAATTAACTGGTCACTGATTACTGATGCATATCACTCGTCACTGATCACCAATTGAACAAGCAGTATGATTACAAAGTACAAAGGAACCTCCCGGCCTGGAAATTTACCGCGCCAGGCAAGGCCCAAAAGAACCGGCTTCGTTAAACCGCCGGTAATGAAAAAACCGCCTTTTGAAGTGAAAGAAGCGGTTGAAGAAAAATTCGGAATGGAAACGGGCGGAAATTATTTCCGGCACGCTGGAACGGCAATTACTCCCCGACCCGCGCCAGAAGTCGGAAAACAGTCCGATGCCGGTAAGTTAAAAGTCATGGTTTTGGGCGGACTAGAAGAAGTCGGCCGCAACATGACGCTTTTGGAGTTTGACAAGGAGATTATAATTATTGACATGGGTCTTCAGTTTCCGGAAGAAGACATGCCCGGCATTGACTATATTATCCCCAACACATCCTATCTTGAAAATAAGTTGGATTGGATTAAGGGCGTTGTCATCACTCACGGACACATGGATCATATTGGTGGCATTCCCCATATCATGGGGAAAATCGGCAATCCGCCCATGTTCATGGGCAAGTTAACCGCCGGACTGGTGCGGAAGCGGTCGCAGGAATACCGCGACTGCCCCCAGCTCAATATCCAGGAAATTGACGAAAACTCAGTCCTGCGGCTCGGGAAAAATTTCCGGCTGGAATTTTTAAGGGTCAACCATTCAATCCCGGACGCGTTCGCGGTAATCGCGAATACGCCTCTCGGCCGGGTGGTTCACACTGGAGATTTTAAAATTGACTATTCGCCGGTCAACGACAAGCCGGCAGATTTAAACCGGATCGCGCAAATCGGCGGGGAAGGCATCCTTTTAATGATGTCCGACTCAACCGATTCAACCCATCCGGGATACCAGATTTCCGAATCTTCCATCGGCGACGAGCTTGGAAAAATTTTTGAGCGCTCCGAAGGCCGGATTATCATCGGCACTTTCGCGTCGCAGATAAGCCGCGTGCAGAAAATTTTTGAAATCGCCGAAAAATACGGCCGGAGAATTTTTCTGCAGGGTCGGAGCATGAACAATAACGTTGAGGTGGCTCACCAGATCGGCTATCTAAAATTTAATTCGCGGATTCTCATAAACAATGAGAATGAACTGCGGAAAGTTCCGGATAATAAGGTGGTTATCATCGGCACCGGCGCCCAGGGCGAGTCAAACGCGTTTTTAATGCGGGTAGTTAATAAAGAACATAGAACCATAAGCCTCCAGGCCGGCGACACGGTGATCTTTTCTTCCTCGGTCATTCCGGGAAACGAGCGCACCATCCAGTCCTTAAAAGACATGCTTGTCCGGCAGGGCGCCAAAGTCATTCATTACGAAATGATGGACGTCCACGCCGGCGGACATGCCAAGCAGGAAGACCTGAAGCTGATGATGCGGCTTTTCAGGCCGGAATTTTTCATGCCCATTGAAGGTAATCATTACATGCTCCGGGCTCATGCCGAACTGGCCGAGCAGGTAGGAATCGCCAAGGAAAAAATCTTCGTGGCCGACAACGGCCAGATAGTGGAATTTATTAAGTCGCCGGTAAAAGGGATTTCGGGGCGGCTTACCAGCGAAAAAGTTAATACCGATCACGTCATGGTTGACGGGCTCGGTGTCGGCGATGTATCCAATATCGTCCTTCGCGACCGCCGGGTCATGGCCGAAGACGGCATGATCGTTATTATCGCGACCATTGATTCTTCCACCGGTGATATCATTGGCAACCCGGACATTATTTCCCGCGGCTTTGTTTATATGAAAGAAAATAAGGAGCTCATAGAAAAAACCCGGATGAAGGTAAAGAAAATGGTTAAAACCTTAGACACTTCCACCCCGGCTGACGACGACTACATAAAAAATAAGATGCGGAACGAAATCGGCGCTTTTCTTTTCGGCCAGACCAAAAGGCGCCCCATGGTTTTGCCGGTCGTTATCAGGGTATAAACCGCGCGGACAATAGAATAGTAATTCAGGAAATAAAAAACTGTTCCTCTTCTAAGGAACAGTTTTGGTATGCCAAAATCCGATAATATTTATTAAAAAATTTCGTTATCCGGCGAGTAAATCCTCAGCATCCGACCAGCGATTTAAAAGCTCGTCTTCCATCTGCTCATAATCGTCATCATCGGTGATTTTTCCTTTTTCCTGGAAGTAGCCGATGGTTTCACCTATAAACTCTTTATAGGCATCGCGATCATAAGCGCCCTGTTCGCGCATTTTTTTTAACGCCAGTTCAAATATTTCCTGTTGTATGTCGTCCATAGATTTTTGCTGATTTTTCCAATTAAATTATAGCAGATAAAAATTAAATGTAAATAGGATTTACGCGCCTGCCGATTAAAGACGGAGACCGGGGTCGGCTATTACTTTCTCCGGTTTGCTAAACCCGCGGCCTTTGGCTTGAAAATATCCGGCCGCGGCGATCATGGCGGCGTTGTCGGTTGTAAACTCCGGCCGGGGAACCAGGAATCGGACTTTGGAAAGCCTTTTTTTTATTGCTTCGCCCATCTGCCGCCTTAATTCCTTATTAGCGGAAACGCCGCCGGAAAGCATGATTGTTTTTACTTTGTATTCAGCGGCGGCTTTAAGGGCTTTGGTTATAAGAACGTCTATGATTGCCTGCTGAAACTCGGCGCAGTATTCAGGCACGCGTTTTTTCCATTCCTCGCCCGCTTCGCCTTCGGCAGGGTAAAGCGGGTCTTTTTGCGCTTTATATAACAGCGCGGTTTTTAGGCCGGAAAAAGAAAATTCATAATTGCCTGAGTTAATCATGGGGCGAGGGAGAGAAATCGGGAATTTGCTCGCCTCGCTTCGCGGATCCGCCTCGGCGAGCCTTAGGCGAGACGGGCGAAGCGGGGATTTTTTAATTTTAGCGGCCTCAGCCGCGATAGCCGGTCCGCCCGGATAACCAAGCCCTAAAATTCTCGCGGCTTTGTCAAAAGCTTCACCGGCCGCGTCATCCCGGGTCTCTCCGATTACTTTGTATTTCCCATAGTCCGTCATGAGTACGAGCATGGTATGGCCGCCCGAGACGGTTAAAACCAGAGCGGGGAATAGAATGTTATTTTGGATTTTTGATTTTGCCTGCCTGCCGGCGAGGCAGGGATTTTTTCCGCCAGAGGCGGATCCGCCTTGGGCGGAGATTTTTGATAGACTTTCTGGCGAGATAAAGTTAGCGTATATGTGTCCTTCAATATGATTAACCGCGATAAGCGGCAAACCCCAGGCAAAGGCTAAAGTTTTCGCGGTTTCCACGCCGACCATCAGCGAAGTCGCGAGGCCCGGACCCGCGGTTACGGCAATAGCGTCTAGCCCCTCTCCGGCTCTACCCGGCCCTTTGCGCCGCGGGGAGGGTAATTTAATTCCGGATTTTTTTATTGCTTCGTTTATGACTGGAACAATCATTAAGACATGCTTGCGCGCCGCCACTTCCGGAATGACGCCGCCATAGCCTTTAAAAGTTTCTATCTGAGAAGAAATGACGCTGGCAAGGACTTTTATCCGGCCGCCTTTTTCCTCTATTACCGCCGCCGCGGTTTCGTCACAGCTTGATTCAATGCCCAATATTGTCATAAAGTTTCTGGATTTAGAAATATACTCAGGTTAACAATGGTCTGCGGATAAAAAAAATGAATAATGAATCAAGAATTATGAATTAAGAGTATTTTTGTATTCTTTTTCAGTTATTGTCAGTCTTTTGTATAATTTAAGGTATTCCTTGGCCGGCTTCTTCCAGGAAAAATCTTTTTTCATGCCGTTAGCCTGGATTTTCTTCCATTGTCCTGGCTTTTCGTAATATGTTTTTAAAGCCTTTATTAAGGTATTGGCAAAGGCTTCGGATGAGTATTCTTTGAATGTAAAGCCGACTCCGGAATTAACAGTGTCTTTTAGCCCGCCGGTAGCCCGAACAACCGGGACTGATCCGTAGCGCATGGCGATCATTTGCGTCAGGCCGCAAGGCTCAAACCGGGACGGAACGAGAAAAATGTCCGAACCGGCGTAAATCTGGCGGGCCAGCTTTTCGTCAAAACCGGTTATGGTTTTTAAGGAAGCGGGGTATTTTCTCGCAAGTTTTTTAAGCTGGTTTTCATATTTTTTTTCTCCAGATCCAAGGAAGACAAAACCGCATTGAAGATTATTATTGGCGAGTTTTACGATCAGCTCTTCATTAATCAAATCAATGCCTTTTTGCCAGACCAGCCGGGTAACGAGACCGACAAGGCAGGTTTTTTCGTCCGGTTTCCAACCTAATTTTTTCTGCAAAGCCAGCTTGTTTTTAACTTTATTTTTTAAGGAATTGATTGCATAATGGTGCGCGATGAATTTGTCGCTGGCCGGGTTAAAATCGTCCGTATCAATCCCGTTAATTATCCCGTATAGATTTTTCTTTTTTCTGCTAAGGATATTTTCAAGTCCGGCTCCCTGGTAATGAGTAAGAATTTCTTTGGCGTAAGACGGACTTACCGTCGTAACCGCGTCCGAGGCGAGTATGCCCTGAACCATGAAATTTAGATCCCCGTTTTTTAAATCAGCTTTTATTATTGGGAGATCGGGATCAATCCGCGAATAGCCGACGATTTTCGGTTCGGCGATTCCCTGGTTGGCGAGATTATGGATAGTGTAGATTACTTTAGTATTTTTGAAAAAGCCATCATGCTCGTTGGAAGTTTTTACCATGTCGCCGATGAGAGCCGCGTGCCAGTCATTAGCGTGGATTATGTCCGGCCGGAAATCCATCGCTTTGACCGCCGCGAGCGTTGAAGCGGAAAAAAAAGAAAAACGTTTTATATCGTCCATGCCCCGGGTATATTTATTGTTTTTCATTTTTCGTCCATGAAGATAAATATTTTTGGAATTAAAAAAATCGTGCTTTAGAAGATAAACCGGAACCGCGCTTCCCGGCAGGACGGTTTCCCAAAGACTTACAAAGGTTTTTTTATGGTCAACCAAAACAGCGATATTTTCCCTGATTTTTTTCAGGCCGTATTTTTTCGCGTCAATAAATCCGTAATACGGCAGACAAACCCTTATATCCGCCCCTAGCCTTCCGAGCGCTTTAGGGAGCGCCCCGGCCACGTCTCCTAAACCGCCGGCCTTGGCGAGCGGCGCGACTTCGGCGGAGAGGAAGAGAGTTTTTATTTTTTCGTCATGTTTCATGGATTTTTTTATTATTTTTCTCCGATCCAATGGAATATTTTTTTAACCAAAGACTCGTCCGGAAGTTTATTGGTCTCAATAATCAGAGAGGGGAGTAAAGATTTTTTAAGCTCTTTTATGTATTCTCTTTGCTGGCCGATATACCAGTCCGGTTCCCGCAATATCCTTTCGTAATGCGGATAAAGTTTTATCCGGTCGTTAATCCTTTTTTTAAGCAAGGCTTTGTCTTCCGGGAAAACAACGAGGACAATCTTGAAATTAAGCGCCAGTAGATTTTTTTCAACCAATTGGTAATTATTTTCAATTTTCCGGTGTAGGCGGTTATAAACCAGGTTAGAGAGATGGAATTTTTCCACGAGCAGGTTTTTTTTCTTCAGTTCCTTAAAAATTTTTAAATAGTGCCCGATTATCGGCATTCCGTTTTCAGTCCCATAAACCCCAACGTCGCAGTTAAACCAGTGACAGCCGTCAAGAACCAGCCGGTTATTATTGTATTTCGGCTCAAGATAATCGTAAATTCGCGACATGAGCCAGCTTTTTCCCGCCAGCTCAGGGCCTTCAAAAATTAGATGATGGGACATATTTAGGGACGCAGGCATTATTTTCCGATAATTTTTTTCACTCCGTTTAAATAATCGGAATCAATCCGGTAATAGTCGTGGGAGCATTTTACCCTGGATTTGGTTCGTTCAAACTTATGGAAATCCGATCCGCCGGTAGAGATGAATTTTAATTCCCGCGCTAAAGACTGGGCGTACATGACTGTCCCGAGGTTGTGGTGCGGAGACAGGACTTCCAGCCCTTCAAAGCCGATTTTTTTCAGTTTTAGGAGAAAATCCCGTTTTAGCTGGTTGTATTTTCCCGGATGGTTGAGAATTAATTGTCCGCCCAGTTTTTTTCTTAAGGCTATAACCCTTTTCACGTTTAAATAACTTTCCCGCAGGACGCCGATTTCTGGATTGCGGAAAAAATTCCGTATCACTTCGTCTTCGCGGATGATTTTTACTTTTAATTCTCTTTTTATTTTTTTTCTGTTAAAAGGATTTTTCAGCATATCGTCAATTAGGTGGTTGATGGCAATATAGTGGGCGTACTTATCAACCGTGGCGTTGATTTTTATTTTGAATCCGTGATTTTTTAAAGCCTTGAGCATTCTTCTCGCTATGCTTTTTCTCCTTAGCTGGCTTTCCCTTAATAACGAGTGGAGCGCCGGATCGTCCCTAAAATTGAACCAAAGCAGATTGAATTTTCTCCCGCCGAGTTTAACGTAAAGCTCCAGCCCGGGTATGGCTTTTATTTTTTCCTTCTGGCAGGCGCGGAAAAATTCTTCCTGGCCGGCGATTGTGTTGTGGTCGGTCAGGGAAGCGGCCGCTACGCCCCGGGATTTTAAGAATTCCGCCAGCTCAGAGGGGGTTAGATAGCCGTCGGAATAGGTTGAATGGACTTGCAGGTCTATTAACATTATATTGAAAGATTAATTTTTACTTCTTCCAGAAGTTCCGCCGCCCGTTCAGGTTTTGGGTCGTGCTTTAAAAGAAGATAAACGGCGGTTCGGAGGGCGGTCCAGTTGTAATAGGTGGCGATGCGCTCGGTTATGGCGTCGCCCATTTTAATTTCCGAGTTTTTAAAATACGCGGATAAGAAAATATTTTTTACTTTTTTCGTAAATTCTTCATCGCCGATTCTTCTCCGGCATTTATATTCCAACTGCTGGAGGAAAGAGCCGATGTCCCTCGTAAAATCAGCCAGGCAGATATCGGTAAAATCTATGAAAGCCATTTTTTTATGTCCGATTTTTATGACGTTTTCCGGGTGGGCGTCGCCGTGGATAATCCAGCGTTTGCGGCTCGCGTTAAGGAATTTTTTTTCTCGGCTGATGACGATATTGAACGCCTTTTCTAAAAGACCCGAGTATTCAGGATAGCGTTCGCCGATTACCGAGAGGATGTGTTTTTTCCCGGGGACGACTGTTTCTATCCGGCTGTTGGCTTTATTGAAATTCAGGGCGTTATCAGTCGGGGCTTTATGGAGCCGGGCGAGCCAGAGCGCGGATTTACCAACAATCCTTTCAATCTCAGGGTAATTTTTTTCGCAGATATAATGGAAGAGGTTATGCCCTTTGACTCCGCGGTAAAAGACGGCGTTAAAGCGGTTGGAATAAAAAAGCGGCCGGGGAATGGTAAGGTAGCCCCGGGAAAAACCGTTATCCCAAAGGAATTTCAAAGCGGTATAGACGTTTTTTCTCGGCTCCGAATCATGAGCCGAACAGAACACCGGAAGCTTCTCCACTCTTTTTTTACCATCAATAAAAGAAACTTCATATTCAATTACAACGTGATAAGCTTTTTCCCAGATGTTTTTTTTAACGGGAGAAATTTTTACCTTTTTAACTTTTTTAAAATTCGGATAGCGAGGCAGAATTCTTTCCTTGAAAAGATCAGCCGTGAAATTTTCGTCAAAAAGGCTTAGAATGGGGTTCATGGTTTTTAAAATGTTTAATGGTGTTAAAAATTAATTATATCGTTTCCAGTGCCTTTCCCAGATCATTTTTTTTATATCCAGCGCCAGGCGTTCAGCGCTTAGTTTTACTTCAAGGTTGGTATGCTTTTCAAGCGATCGTACGGACCGGACAAGCTCGTTCACTCCTTTTTCCGTTTCATCAGGATTCCAGGCCACCGGGCCGAAAATTTCGCGGAAATCTTTTCCCGACGCCCACCAGAAAGTACAGCTCGCGAGGCCGCGGAAAAGATGCCAGCGAGACCAGAAGACCGCGTCTTTATCTTTATGGTTTAAATATATTTCCTCGGCAAGATCGGCGAGTTCCCAAAGCTTGTTATGAATTATATCATCATTATCCCAGAGCGCGTAAGGTTTGTTTTGGGCGATCTCCTCTTCCGTTGACTCCCACGACGAGGGGATAAGATTGACCGGTTCTTTGCCGCCCGCCCGGCTTTTTATAAATGATGACACGGTAAGCGTTTTAACGGAAGGATGATTTAAAAGCTCTTTCAGGCTGTTTTTTGTATCAGAGTGCCGAAGCCCGTAAAGTTCGGCGTCAGTAGCCGTGACAATGATTTTTTCCGATTCTGTTCCAAGCTGTTTAAGAATAAGACTCGGAACGAAGCCGCTTGAGTATTGGCGGCTCCTGAAAATAATATCCAGGTCGTTTTTTTCATCCCGATAAACTTTGCCGCAATCAATCGCGCCGAGCCTGCCTTTCGCGCTTATCTCATCAAGAATTATCCATTTATAGCCCAAATTTTTTATAGTCGCGGCAATTTTTTCCGAATAGGCCATTTCCGGAAGGAAAAAACCTGGGAGTTTCAAATCAGACCCAAAATATTTTTTTAGTATTTCTTCGTTTTGGAGTATTTGCTCTTTCGCGATTTTTTTTTTCACCAAAGGGAGAAGGGCGTGATAAGCGGCTGATCCGGTAAGTTCTAGCCGGCCATCCTTAACCAGCCGGCCGAT
>Ga0209016_1002400_pt1 | contig 12597 bp, 14 predicted proteins | sample EPASupsiteSAE305_FD_187265 | JGI IMG/M metagenome (GOLD analysis project Ga0209016, IMG submission 187265) | Bioremediated contaminated groundwater microbial communities from EPA Superfund site, New Mexico - SAE3-05 (SPAdes) (version 2) | ecosystem: Environmental > Aquatic > Deep subsurface >...
CGAAATCACCGAATCCATTCTCATGGACGATATTGTCAAGGCCCGGAAGATCCTGGGGGAATTGCGGGAGCAGGGCGGCAAATTTTACCTCGACGATTTCGGCACCGGATACTCATCGCTTTCCTACCTCAAACGTTTGCCGCTTGATGGCTTGAAGATCGATCGTTCGTTCATCCGTGATATCGGCACCGATGCCGACAGCAGGGCGATTGCCGCCGCGATTGTTTCCCTGGCGGAAACCCTGAATCTGGCCATTGTCGCCGAAGGGGTGGAAACCGCGGAGCAGCTGGCGATCCTGCGCGGCATGAGCGGCAGACTGATCATCCAGGGGTACCTGGCCAGCCGGCCGGTGTCGGCGGAGCACTTTGAAACCCTTCTTCGGCAGGGGCGTTGCCTGCTGCCCCCCGTTGCCGAACCCGCCTGAAAAGAAAGCCACACCCACCCTCCACTGATCCCGGCGCCCCGATCTTCGAGCCCTATCTCTCGGAAAAAACAGGTTCTGCTGCCCGCTCCGTTGCCTTCGTCAATATTCGAATTATTATATTTTTTACAATCCCTCCGGATTGTTTCTCAAAGACACTGTCCGAACGATCGGGACGGGCATAAACAATTTCTCCCTTAGACAACGCCCGACAAAACTTTGAGAGCTGTTTCCGGGGGCACAACCTTGGCAAGCGAATATTCACTACCATCACCTGCTGATGCAGAGGGAGGTTTTCCGATGTCGCTCCCCCCAACCCATTTCCCCGAAAAATTCCTGACCCTGGCCGAGATGATGAACATCTCCGAGCAGGAGCTCGAACGCCGCAAGCAGTTCCTCCAGTTCGGACCGGAGGACGAGGAGCGCCTGCGAAAGCTGGCCCCGGTCGCTGAAAACTACGCCGAGGCAATGATCGAGTCCTTCTATGAGCATGTGCTTTCTTTCAGCGAGCTGAAGGCCTTCTTTCCCGATGCCGCCCTGCTGGCCCGGGTCAAGGCACGGCAGAAGGACTACTTCCTCCGCCTCACTCAAGGCAATTACGATCTCGACTATGCCGAGCAACGACTCAAGATCGGCGCGATTCATGAACGGATCGATCTCCCGATCAAGTATTACCTCAGCATGTACAATTTCTATCTGCGCGAGGTGTGGCGTTATATCTTCGAGATCGACCCCGAGCACCCGGATGAGAGCATGGCCACTTTCTTCTCGTTGATGAAACTCACCTTTCTCGATATTTCCCTGGCCATCGACACCTATATCGATGCCCGCGAACGGACCATCAAGGCGCTCCAGCAGGAGGCCATCCAGGAGCTTTCCACCCCGGTGCTGCCGTTCCGCGAGGGGATGCTGCTGCTGCCCATCATCGGCCAGATCGATTCGCAGCGGGCGCGGCAGCTGACCGAGCACCTGCTGGTAGCGATTCGCGCCTACCGGGCCAAGGTGATCGTGATCGACATCACCGGGGTGGCCACCGTTGACTCGCGGGTCGCCAATCACCTGGTGCAGACCGTGGACGCGGCTCGGCTGATGGGGGCCAAGGTGGTGATTTCCGGTATTTCCCCGGAAATCGCCCTGACCATGGTGACCCTGGGGATCGATCTTGGGCCGGTCGATACGGTCGGTGATCTGCGAACCGGCATCGAGCACGCCAATCGGCTTCAAGGGTACCGAGTGGTGAAGATTGCCGAACCGGATGAGGATGAACACAGGGAGAACGCGTAATGGAGGTTCCGATTCTAAAACAGGGCGATTTCCTGATCGCCTCGATCCTGGGCGCACTCACCGACACCGCCCTGACCCGCTTGCAGGAAAATCTGGTCCATGCCGTCCGCAAGCACCGGTCCAAGGGCGTGGTGATCGACGTGACCGTCCTTGATGTCATGGACTCGTTCGCCGCCCGGACCCTGCGCTCCATCACGGTGATGACCCGTCTTCTCGGGGCCAAGGTGGTGATTGTCGGTATCCAGCCCGAAATCGCCTTTTCCATGGTCCAGCTGGGACTCCGGCTGGAGGGCACCCTGACCGGTCTTGATCTGGAGGATGGCATCGCCCTGCTCAAGGCAGCCGACACCAAGGATGGGGCCCGCAACCATGGACGTTGAATTGATCGTCGTCGAATCCGACGCGGGAGTGATGAACGCCCGCCAGAAGGGCCGCCAGCTCGCGATGACCATCGGGATCTCGGGGAGCGATCTGACCCTGCTGGCGACCGCCATCTCTGAAATCGCCCGCAATATCGTGCAGTACGCCGGGCAGGGTGAAATTGAATTCCGCAGCATCGTGCGGGGAGGCCGACGAGGGCTGCTGATCATTGCCCGCGATCACGGCCCCGGCATACCGGATATTGCCCAGGCCATGCAGGACGGCTTTTCCACCTCAAGGGGGATGGGTCTGGGCCTGCCGGGGGCAAGACGCCTCATGGACGACTTCGAGATCGTTTCCGAGGTCGGTGCGGGCACCACGGTATCGATGGTTAAATGGGAGCGCTCGTAGTGACAGCGATATGCAATGAAGAGTTGGACTGGGGGGTCGCGGCGCGACCGCTTCCCGGCGAAGAGCTGTGCGGGGACCATCACCTTGTCGCCCGGACGGCGACCGGTTGGCTGCTTGCCGTAGCGGACGGATTGGGCCATGGCCCGAAAGCGGCTGTTGCCAGCCAAACCTTGGTGGATGTGCTGAAACAGCATCTCGAATTGCCGCCGGTGGAGTTGATCCGGCTCTGTCATGAGGCCTTGCGCAACACGCGCGGCAGTGCGGCCGCCATTGTCACCATCGACGGGACGCGATGCCTGCTCAGCTGGGTAGGGGTCGGCAATGTCGAAGGGGTGATCCTGCATGGGGATCCGGCCGCCTCGTCCGCCGAATACATCACCATGCGCGGCGGCATTGTCGGGTATCGGATGCCCGGCCTGCAGCCGTCCTTCCTGCCGCTGCGGGATGGTGACCTGTTGGCCCTGGCCACCGACGGCATAGAGAGCGATTTCGTCCGGGCCCTTCTGCCGTCGCATCCTCCCGAAGAGATGGCCGCCTCCATTCTTGATCGCTATGCCAAACCCACCGATGACGCCCTGATTCTGGTGGCCCGCTGGCGGTTTCCCGCAACCTCGCGGGGGGAGCGTCCATCGTGAGCAGCCAGACTCCCGCGGATTCCGCTACCTCGTTCGCCGCCGCCTACCAGCAGGCCCTGGTGGATTATGCCTTCTCCGGCGCCGGCGAAGAGGCGCTGATGCGGGCCTATGAGCTGGGCCGCCGGGCGGTGGCCGAACAGCGCAATATCCTCGATCTGGTGGCCATGCACCAGAATTTCATGTGTAATGCGGTGCCGGGCAGCGCCACCAAAGTCCAGATGGGCTCCTATCTCAACCAGAGCGAGGAATTCCTGGCCGAGGTGCTGGCTCCCTTTGAGATGATGCATCGCGGTTTTGCCGACACCATCGAGCAGTTGAAGGAGATCAACGCCACTCTGGAACGGCGCGTGGAAGAACGCACCCGGTCCCTGCAGGAGAGCCAGCGCAAGGCCGCCGATCTTGCCCGCCTCTATCTCATCCTCAGTAACGTCAATTCCGCGATCGTCCGCCTGCAGGATCGCGAGGAACTGTTCAAGGAGGCCTGCCGGATCGCCGTCAATCAGGGCGGCTATCCGGTCGCCTGGGTCAACCGGCGCGACCCGGCCGAACCGGAGACCGCCGACAACTGGTGTCATCTCACCGGCGAAGGGTCGGTTTGCGCGACCACCCCGGTCCATTCTCTCTGCACCGAGGTCCGCGGCTCCATCGACCTTGTCTACGCCGAAGGCAAACCCGTGGTCCGCCACCGGGAAAGCGACAATCTCGTCTCCTGGGAGTCCGATCCGGGGTACGCCGCGTATGCGCTGCTGCCGCTGCTGCTTGACAACCGGGTGATTGGGGTCTTCGCCCTGTTCTCCACTGAACCGGACTCCTTCAATACCGACGAGATGCGGCTGCTGGAGGAAATGGCCGGTGATATCTCCTTTGCCCTTGACCATATCCACAAAAGCGAGCAGCTCAACTATCTTGCCTATTACGACGTGCTTACCGGGCTGCCCAATCAAAGCCTGTTGATGGATCGGCTGCTTTTACAGATCCAGGCCGCGGAACGGACGCAAACGATTGTCGCCCTGCTGCTGGTGAACCTGGTCCGTTTCTCCGATATCAACGATACCTATGGCCACCATGTCGGCGACAGCGTGTTGAAACAGGTCGGTGAGCGTTTTTGCGGAGCCGCCGGCACCTGTGAGACCGTGGCGAGGGTGGGGGCCGACCGTTTCGCCCTGGTGCTGGCCAATATTGCCGAAACCGACCAGGTCGCCCGCATGCTGGAACAGGAGGTGCTCCGCAGGTTCTCCCAACCGTTCCGGGTTGACGGCACCGAGATCCATCTCACGGTTCAGGTCGGTATTGCGCTCTTCCCCTCCGACGCAGCCGACGTCGACACCCTCTACAAAAATGCCGACATCGCCCTCAAGCGGGCCCAGGGCAAGGGCGAGCCCTACCTGCTCTACGATTCGGCCATGAATGAGCGGATCATCCGCTCGGTCACCATGCAGGCAAAGCTGCGCAAGGCGATCGAGAAAAACGAGCTGGTGGTCCACTACCAGCCAAAAGTCTCCACGACCAACAGACGCATCCTTGGCCTGGAAGCCCTGTTGCGGTATACGGACCCGTCCTCCGGCATAGTTCTCCCGGGTCGTTTCATCGCCCTGCTGGAAGAGACCGGCCTGATTATCGAGGTCGGTGCCTGGGTGATGCGGCGGGTCGCGGAGGATCTGCGCCACTGGCGCCAGCTGGGCCTCGATCCGCCGCGGGTTGCGGTCAATGTCTCGCCGATCCAGCTGCGGCAGAAGAATTTTGTCCAGAGCCTGCGGGCGATTGTGGAGGAGAACTCCGTTCCGAGTGAAGGACTCGACATGGAGATCACCGAAAGCGCGATCATGGAGGAGGTCAAGGAGAACATCCCCAAGCTGGAGGCGGTGCGCGAGATGGGATTCCGCATCGCCATCGACGACTTCGGCACCGGGTATTCTTCGCTCAGCTACTTAAGCCAGTTGCCGGTGAATGCCCTCAAGATCGATCAATCCTTTATTGTGGAGATGACCGAACGACCCAACAGCCTGGCCATTGTCTCCGCCATCATCTCGCTGGCCCATTCCCTGGACCTCGAGGTCATTGCCGAAGGGGTGGAACGGGAAGACCAGGCCAAGCTGCTGCGGCTCCTGCGCTGCGAACTGATTCAGGGCAACCTCTGCAGCCCGCCGCTGACCGCGGACGAGATCATCGCCCTGCTCCGCCAACCTTGAGACCCCGGGGGAAACAATGGCAACCGTGCAACCGTCCACTCCATCCCTGGGCACCATTGATGCCGTGCACGGACCGGTGGTGGATGTCGCCACCCGCTATCTCCCCCCTCTCAATCAGGCCCTGTCCACGCAAACCGTTCAGGGGGATCCGGTCCTGCTCGAGATCTACCAGCATCTGGACCAGCGACGGGTGCGAACCATAGCCCTGCACAGTACAGCGGGCCTGGCGCGGGGGATAGCGGTGGAGGATACCGGGGCGCCGCTCCAGGTGCCGGTGGGACCGGGATGCCTGGGCCGGATGCTCAATATGTTCGGCGAACCCCTCGATCTGATGGCGCCGTTCGAATCCCAAGGGTATCGCAATATTCTCGCCGAACCTCCGGCGTTGAAGGATACCATCCCTGCCCGTGAACTCCTGAGCACCGGCATCAAGGTCATCGACCTCTTGTGCCCCTTTGTCAAGGGTGGCAAGACCGGGTTGTTCGGCGGCGCCGGGGTGGGCAAGACCGTGCTGATGATGGAATTCATGCACGCGGTGAGTACCCTGTACCAGGGGGTGTCGGTGTTCGCCGGGGTGGGCGAGCGCATGCGGGAGGGGCATGAGCTCTGGCATGAAATGCGCGATTCCGGGGTGCTGCAGCGGGCCCTGATGGTCTACGGGCAGATGGATGAATCACCCGGGGTGCGGTTCCATGTCGGCTTCTCCGCGCTCAGTTATGCGGAATACCTCCGGGATGTTCTCAAGACCGAAGTCTTGTTTCTGATGGATAACATGTTTCGCTTTGTCCAGGCAGGGAGTGAAATTTCAGGCTTGCTTGGCCGCATGCCGGCCACGGTCGGCTATCAGCCCACCCTGGTGACCGAAGTGGGCGCCCTGGAGGAACGCATCCTTTCAACCCCCAACGGTTCGATCACTTCGGTGCAGGCGGTCTATGTACCGGCCGACGACATGTCCGACCCGGCCGTGGTGGCGATCATGAATCATCTGGACACCAGCGTGATCCTCTCCCGTCAGCAGGCGGCCAAGGGTATTTATCCCTCGGTTGATCCGCTCAAGTCCGGCAGCCGGTTGCTCGACCGGAATCTGCTGGGGGATCGTCATTACCGGGTGGCCATGGCCGTGCGTGAACATCTTGCCCGGTATCGCGAACTGGAGGACCTGATCACCCTGCTGGGCATCGAGGAGCTTTCGGTCGAGGATCGCCGGATTGTTGATCGCGCCCGCAAGCTCGAACGCTATCTGACCCAGCCCTTTGCCGTGGTGGCCGATCACACCGGCATGGCCGGGGTCAGCGTATTGCCCGCGGACCTGCTCAGCGATTGCGAAGGATTTCTGGACGGGCGTTTCGATCATTTGACGGAAACCGATTGCTATATGCGGGGAACGATGACTTCATGAAGACCTTTGCCCTGGTACTGCAGGATATCTCCAAGGAATGGCGCAATGACCGGGTGCACAGTTTTGTCGCCCGGGATGCCAGCGGCAGTTTCGGCCTGCAGGCCAATCATGAAACCTTTGTAACCTGTCTGCAGCCGGGCATAGCCGGTTTTCGCGGCCTTGACCGTCAATGGTGCTACATCGCGCAGCCGGGCTCGGTGGTGATCTTCATCGATAATCACCTGTATCTTGCCACCACCCAATTTGTCATGAACTGTGATCGCGACGAATTGGTGCAGCTGCTGGACACGGAGTGGCGGGCGGCGGAGCAGGAGATTCGGATGTCCAGGCAGAGCATTGCCCGGGTGGAACAGGCGCTGGCGCGGAAACTGTGGGAAATGAGTCAACGGAGTGAAGGAATGTGAAACAGCGAGACGAGTTCAGGAATGCGGTGAAACGCGACAACGAACGGGGGAAAAACGGCGAACGGCACAAGGCCGGTTTCCTCGGCTTACTGTTCTATGGCGGTATCCTGGGACTGCTGCTGGTGGTGCCGATGGTGACCGGCGCCTTTTTGGGCCGCTGGCTGGATTCGCTCCACGAGGCCTATGAAACCCGCTGGACCGTCAGCCTCATCATCCTCGGAATCGCCACCGGCATCTGGAATGTCATCTGGTATATACGGAGGCGGTTATGAACGAAGCAACCGGTCTTGTCGTGGGTCCGCTCTCCCTGAGCCCGTCCGTCCTGACCACCTGGGGGGTGATGGCCCTGCTGGTGGTGCTGAGCCGATTGCTGGCACGGCAGCTGCTGCGATCCGTCAGCCTGTGGCGCACGCTGGCGGAAACCGTGTACGACGTGATGGAAGACGCGGTCAGGGAGGTCGTGCCCGGACACTATCGTGAAGTCACGCCGTTCATCGCCACCCTGTGGATTTTCCTGGTGACCGCCAATCTCACCGGTCTTGTTCCCGGCCTGGATTCGCCCACGGCCGATTTGTCGGTGACCGCGGCGCTGGCAGCCCTGGTGTTTCTGTCCGTGCATTGGTTCGGTATCCGCAATTTGGGCATCCGCGCCTACCTGCGGCATTATCTTGCCCCCAACCCCATTCTGCTGCCGTTCCATTTGATCAGCGAAATCACCCGGACCCTGGCCCTGGCCATCCGTCTGTTCGGCAATATCATGAGTCTGGAAATGGCGGCCTTGCTGGTGCTGCTGGTGGCGGGTTTCCTGGTGCCGGTGCCGCTCTTGATGCTGCATGTCGTCGAGGCGCTGGTGCAGGCCTATGTGTTCGGGGTGCTGGCCCTGCTCTACATCGGCAGCGGTCTGGAGTCCCAGCAAAAGGAAAAGATCGATCCCTCGTTTTCTGCCTGAGGAGTGTTGCCTCTTATTGATCGTCACGGTTTGCCGACGGTCAGTTATTATTCCTGCAACCGGGAGATTACTTATCATGACCGATTTACATCTGTTCAGCACGGTTTCCACCGTGGTCGCCGGCATGGCCATTGCCCTGGGGGTCACCCTGCCGGCCTATGCCATGGGCAAGGCGATCAGTCATGCCCTCGATGCCCTGGCACGTCAGCCCGAAGCGGAGAAAACCATCACCCGAACCTTGTTTATCGGCCTGGCGATGATCGAGTCGCTGGCCATTTACACCCTGGTGGTGGTCTTGCTGATTTTGTTCCGCAATCCGCTGCTGGAATATATGCTGCGTTAAGGGTGGATTGCCATGACCGTTGATCCCTTGACCTTTGCCTTTGAGATTCTCAATTTCCTGGTTTTGCTGTGGCTGCTGCAGCGGTTTCTGTATAAACCGATCAAGTCCGCCATTGCCCGGCGTCAACGAGCGCTGGACGAGGGGCTCCGGCAGGCGCGGCTCCGGGAAGAGGCCGCGGACACCCGGGAGCGGGAATATCTCGACAACCTGGCGCAGTGGGAAGAGGAAAAGGCGCGGCAGCAGGCCGAACTGCAGCAGAGCCTGAGCCGCGAGCGGGAAAAAGGGCTGCTGAAAGTGCGGGAAGCGGCGGAGGCGGAAAAGGCCCGCCTGCAAATCCTCAAGGAACGGGATCTCGAAATCCAGGAACAGCAATCCCGCGAGCAGGCGGTGCGGGCCGCCCTCCACCTGACCCGGCGGATGCTGGACCGGCTGGCGGGCGAGGAATTGGATCTGCTCCTGCTGCAGGTACTGGTTGAGGATCTGCGTCGACTGAGCGCAACCGAGGTCGAGGCATTGCGGACATCGCTTGGGCAGCAGCAGGGCAGGGTGACCGTGGTCAGCGCCCGATCCCTTCCGCCCGCAAGGCTGGAAACGTTGCAGCAGGCGCTCGCGGGCCTGCTGGAGCACGAGGTCCGGTGTGAAACCCTTGTGGATGCTGAGCTGATCAGCGGGGTCCGGATCGCGATCGGCGCCCGGGTGCTGCATGCCAATCTCGGGGATGAATTGGCTTTTTTTCAATTGGGGCTGCATGGTGGAACGCACTGACTGCTCGTTATTGCCGATTGCCGACACCTACCGCCTGGGCCTGCGCCTGAGCGAGCAGGGCACGGTGCTCACCGTGGGCGACGGAATCGTCTGGATCGAGGGCCTGCCCTCGGCGATGATGGACGAAGTGCTGTTCCTGGAAGACGGCAGCACGGCGTTGGTCTTTCTGTTGGAACCCCGTCGGGTCGGCGCCATTGTCCTTCATCAGGAAGCCGGGCTGGCGGCCGGCATCCGGGTCCGCCGATCCAATCGCCGGCTGGATATCGGGGTGGGCGACAGCCTCCTGGGCCGGATCATCGATCCCCTGGGCCGGCCGTTGGACGGCAAGCCGAGCCCGGTCGTGGAGCGGCGCGGGCTATTGGAAGTGCCCTCTCCGCCGATCCTGGCCCGGGATTTTGTCAGCCGTCCCCTCTACACCGGCAACCGGATCGTCGACACCCTGATCCCCATCGGCAAAGGACAGCGTCAGTTGGTGATCGGCGATGGCGGCCTGGGCAAAAGCTCCTTGGTCATTGATACCATTCTCCGGCAACGTGATGAAGACGTGCTCTGTGTCTACGTGACCATCGGCCAGACGCGCAGCAGCGTGGCCACGGTGATCGACACCCTGAAACGGGCCAATGCCCTGGCCTATACCACTTTGGTTATGGCCGAAGCCGACAGGCTGGCCGGTTACCGGTATCTTGCCCCCTTTGTCGGTTGCGCCATTGCCGAGGACTGGATGAAACGGGGCCGCGACACCCTGATTATTTACGACGATCTCAGCCAGCACGCCCAGGCCTACCGGGAGCTGTCGCTGCTCCTGCGCCGGCCGCCGGGTCGTGAGGCCTATCCCGGCGATATTTTCTACCTTCATTCCCGTCTGCTCGAACGTTCCACCGTGCTGGCGCCGCAATACGGGGGCGGTTCCATGACAGCGCTGCCGATCGTGGAGACCAGGCAGGGGGAGATCTCCGCCTACATTCCCACCAACCTCATTTCCATCACCGATGGTCAGATTTACCTGGATCAGAAACTCTTTGCCGCCGGGTTGCTGCCGGCCATCGATGTAACCCGTTCCGTCTCGCGCATCGGCGGCAAGGCCCAGCACCCGGCAATCAAGCAGGAAGCCGGAAGCATTCGCCTGGAGTATCTCCAGTTTCTCGAATTGGAGGCCTTTACCCGCTTCGGCACCCGGCTGGAGGCGGCCATGGAAGAAAAGTTGCAGCGAGGCCGGGTGCTGCGCCGGATTCTCGCCCAGGAACGGTTGTGTCCGGTCAGCGCGGCTGGGCAACTGGCCTGGCTGATTGCCTACAACGAACGATTGCTGGAAAAATTACCGCTGCCCGAGGTCTCCGCCGCGCTTCACCGCCTGGAGCAGGGGGCCGGTCGCGGCGATCTGCGCCTTGATGACGACCGCGGCCAATGGGTGACGCATGTCCACGCCTGGATGGATGCGTCATGAGCCAACGTGTCGAGGGGGTCCGCCGTCTGGAACTGTATCAGGAACTGGACGATATTGTCTGTGCCATGAAAAATATGGCCCAGGTGGAATTGCAGCGGCTGATGCGGGCCGAGGCGGTTCAGCAGGCGGCTTTCACCACCACCCTGTCGGCGCTGGGTTATCTCGAGCAGCAATTTTCCGCCATGCTGCCGGAGCAGCCGGGCCGCTCGGTGCTGATAGTGTTCGGGTCCGAACGCGGTTTCTGCGGCGGATTCAATGAACAGGTGGTGCGGGCCTTTCGGGAGAAGGCGGGGACGCCCGATGAAGTCATGGTAATGGGAAGCCGGCTGGCGTACAAACTGCAGGATTCTGAAGGAGTAACTACTCTGACCGGACCGGCAACGGCAGCGGAGGTGCTGCCCTGCGCCCAGCAGCTGATCGAGTGGCTGTTGCAGCGCCCTCTGCCGGCGCAACTGACCCTTTTGTCGCATGGCCTGCACGGCGTTGCCTACGATGTCCTCCTGCCCGTGCCCGAATTACCGCCGAACCAGCCGCCGCGTTCCCTGCAGGTGCATCTGGCGCCCGCCTACCTGCGGACCGAATTGCAATGGCAGTATCTACAGCAGGGCCTGATCCACTCCCTGCTGGTCTCGCTCAAAACGGAAAACCGTCTTCGCCTCCAGCAGATGGAAGGGGCGCGGGAACATTTGCAAGAATTGACCCATGCCCTGCGTCTGCGCCTCAATGCCCTGCGTCAGCAGGAAATAGTGGAAGAAATTGAAATAATTCTGGCTGACCAGGGGGCATGGGATCAACGTCTTTCCGATTGAAGGTTGTTTTCCGGGTTTTGGTCTCAGCTGGTGACGGAGTGCGCATCTTGCGGTTAAGAGTATCGGCGAGCCGCATACAGGAAAAAAACGCCCTCACTTTGACGAACAGAAATTGAGCGACAATTCGAGCCGGTGATATGAAGCAACCTCTCTCGGACACGAGATCAGGCTAAGGCCTGCCTCCGTCCGCCAGTCTCCCTCCTTGCCTCTTTTGTGTCTATTTTACAAAGGTATGACATCGACTGCATCCGCGGCCACATCGATTCCCTTATGGACCACGTCGCCAGCTACAGGCACTACGGAGATTACGGCACCGCCTACACGCATCGGCACGGTCACGATCTTTGTAAAAACACACCCGCTCAGGATTGCGGCGACCACTAAAATAATTGATATTTTTGTGATGCCATTCAAGTATCTCATGTCATCCTCCTGCTCGTTTTGTACCTTACATCGTTTTTCGTCCCCTCCGTTGATTAAAGTAAGTAATTTTCAAATCTCAGTCAACGTGCGCCTCTTGCTGTTTTCTTGCCTAACTGCTTGTAATGTTGTTATTTTAATAGTATTTATCGTTTGGGGCTCCTCTGGTTCCCCCGCTTTGCGCGGGAACCTCGATCCCGACATTCAGCGCCGCCATTTTGGGAGGCCAACTGGTTGACGGAAGCGCGTTCCCCACGGTGAAAATAGAAAAAACCGTGTGAGGGCAAACCTCAAACACGGTTGATGAGAGGGGGAGTGGATAAATAGCCCGGTCAGTCGGCATGAATTAGCCGCGTTCAACGAGTCTCCTGCTCTATTTATTAATTGTAGATTTTACAAAGGTGCCAAATCAACTACATCTGCAGTAGTATCAATTCCTTTATGGACCACGTCGCCCGCCACCGGCACTACAGACACTACGGCACCGCCTACACGCATCGGCACGGTCACGATCTTTGTAAAGACACACCCGCTCAGGAGAGTGGCGACGATTAATACAATTGATACTTTTATTATATCATTTAAGTGTATCATATCACGATACTGATCGTTTTAAGTTTTACATTATCTGTCTCTCTCCCTTCTGGCTATAATAAGTAATTTGTCGTGAAAGTCAATGCATGCAGCCTTGTCCACCTTTGCTGATTGCTTATAGTGCAGGCATTGAGGCCTCCTCCATCATTGGTGAGGTTCCCGGAAACGGG
>Ga0209016_1002402_pt1 | contig 12592 bp, 8 predicted proteins | sample EPASupsiteSAE305_FD_187265 | JGI IMG/M metagenome (GOLD analysis project Ga0209016, IMG submission 187265) | Bioremediated contaminated groundwater microbial communities from EPA Superfund site, New Mexico - SAE3-05 (SPAdes) (version 2) | ecosystem: Environmental > Aquatic > Deep subsurface >...
AGCTCATGATCGCGTTGGTGTTCGGTGAGGAGAAGAGGCCGAACCCGACACCCAGCACAACCAGGCAGGCGATAATGTACCAGAGGGATGTGGATTCAATGACAAAGACCAGCATGAAAAGACCAAGGGCCGTCACCGCCATCCCGGCCGATGCAACGAGCTGCGGATCGACACGATCGGAAAGCCGGCCGGCAAGAGGAGATATAACGGTCATCATTGCCGGCTGGATGATCAGGATCAGCCCGGCAATTTCCGGGGTAAATTCCTTGGTATATTGGAGGTCGAGGCTTAAGAGGAACGTGACGGCAAAGGTCGCACTGTAATTGATTAACGCAGCCAGGTTCGAGAACGCAAAGACCCGGTTTTTTGTCAGCAGGCGCATGTCGAGAACCGGCATGGGAATCCGCATCTCGTACAGGGCAAAGGCAACCCCGGCGATGCAGCCGGCAATAATGAGGGCAATGCCGGAAAAGTCCGGAACAATTGAAAACCCGTACATCACCATGACCAGGGAACAGGCGTAGATGACCGAGCCGAGGTAATCAAAACGCTCGCCCGCAGAATCCGCCCACTCGCCATCCAGTTTCCAGAGAATGAGCAGGCAGGCAATGATCCCGATGGGGACATTGACAAAGAAGATACTGCGCCAGCCAAGGTACTGGGTCAGCACACCGCCAAGGAAGGGCCCGATCGTGAGGCCGAGGTAGACCGCAGTGATATAAATCCCCAGGACTTTTCCCCGCTCTCCCGGGGGAAATACCGTGGTTAAGATGGCAATACTGGTACCGTAGATCAGGGCACCCCCGAAACCCTGGAAAACCCGGACCGCGATGAGCAGGTTCGTTGCCGGCACCATGGTCATGACGAGGGATGCAATTGTAAAAATCGCAATCCCGTATAAAAAGACCCGTTTTCTCCCGTAAATATCGGCGATTCTCCCGAAGGGAACCAGGAAGAGAGCGGCAGCGAGGAGATACGCGGTCCCGATCCAGGATAACGAGATCGCGTCCATATGGAATTCCGCTCCCATTGCCGGCAGCGCAATGAGGACAGCCGAGCCGTCAAAGGGCGTGAGAAACCCGGCAAGGACGGCAATCAGAAGTACGATATGCTTACCGGTTTTACTGACGGGCCCGGCCGGCGTACGAATGACATCCGGCACCGCGGTATCCGTCCCGGTCGATGAGGATTGAGGTATCATGGTATGAGCACTCTCATAAAATTGCGTGATCGTTTCGTCCGGTTATCGTGAGCAGTAGATTGCATTCCCGCTGGTTTAAAGTAAACGAAACCGCCCGGACACGGGGGGAATAACGGTAATTCCGGTTTTGTGACGGTAAAAAACGGGATTAAAAAAAATACAGAAAAACCTATTGGTCCCCGCCGGCAGCAACAAAATCCATAACGCTCCGGATGCAGCCGTCCATGTTCAGGTACTCGAACTGGGCAAACCGCCCGACAAGCGGGATACCGGCAGCATTGCAGTACTCTTTTACCGTCGCGATATTTTTCTGGTAATCGAGATCGTACACAACATAAGCATACGGCTGTCGTTCAACCGAAGCAAATACGATCTGGTCCGGCGTGCAGAGCCCCATTGTCCCGAACATGGTCCGGACTTCGTCGATGAGCTCCTCGTCGCTCATTTTCGATACTTCGTCCCCGGGCTGGTGGGTGATCTCGGCAAGGATCGCACTGCATCCCTCCGGGGCAACATGCCGGCTGTAGCTGGACGGGAACGAGACCCGGTTGGTTTTCCCAAGCAGATGATCCGGAAGGTACAGCCACGAGATATCCGGTACCTCTCCCCGGATGCCGATATTGACGCAGACCAGTGAATTATACCGGAGATCGGCGCAGGCTTTCTTCACGGTTTCCGGTACCTGCTCAAGGCAGGGAAGCAGGTGCTGGACCGGCATCGTGCAGATGCAGCGGCCGGCATGGATGGATTCACGGCCATTGCTGATCGTCCAGCCGTCACCGGATCGTTTTACCGAACAGACCTTAAAACCGGTCCGGATGTGTGATTCTATGGGACGGGCAACCGATTTTACCAGGGCCTCGATTCCGCCATCGAGCGGGTACGAAAAGACAGACTGGTGCGTATACCCTTCGGTCGGGATCCCGATAGCGGATTTGATTACGTCCTCAACCGGGGGCCGGGGAATGCGGCCGTCGACCCAGTGGTGGGACATCTTCTCGGTCGGGAACTTCCAGATCTTCTCGTTGTACGGGACCATGTAGCATTCGGCAATCCCGGCTCCGAACGTGTGATAGATCCATTCGCGGAAATTTGTCGGAGGCTGAACCTCAGATTTCTCGACCGCAATAAGATTTTTCACAAACCCATGGATACAGGAAAAACGATCCTCGTCCGGCAGTTCGTACAGCCCGTTCTCGAACGGGTACTTGACATACCGCTGCTTGTAAAAAATTTTCGTATTCCGGTTGTTGCGCTGCTCGTTTTCCGCAATCATCCGGCGCATGAAGTCCAGGACTTTTGTATCCCGCGAGAAAATAATATGCGAGCCGCCGATATCGAACGTAAATCCCTTATCGCATCGCGAGCGGCAGAGTCCCCCGTACTCCGGTTCTGCTTCAAGAACGATAACGTCCTCACCTTTTTCAAAGAGGAGCCGGGCCAGAACAAGCCCGGAAAGACCTCCCCCGAGTATAGCCGTAGTCACTGCTCATACATTCGCATGCAGGACATATATGATTCACTAAAAATCAAAAAAAAGAATAAAAAGATTATTGTTTTGAGATATACCAGCCGGTCTGGGTCTCGTCAAGGATTTTCTCATGGGTCTTCTTTGTGAGGACACTGACAATAATCATTGCCGCAAGGGAGACGATGAACGCATATGCAGAAAAGTGCAGCGGGATTGTTGCAAAATCAAAGCCGAGTACATTGACCTTGAAATAATTCAGGAACCCGAACGCAAGGGCTGCAACAAGACCAAGCGACATGCTCGCAAGCGCTCCTTCGCGGGTTGCACCACGCCAGTACAGGCCGGCAAGCAGCGGGACGGCAAAAGTCGCAAGCATGGTCCCGATACCCATCCAGATGAGAATCGCAAGCATCTCGGGCGGATTGATTGCAATAATCATGGTTGCGATTGCAGAAAGGACGACCACGATTTTTGAGAGCAGGAGAACTTCCTTATCCGGTGCATTTGGCCGGATGACTTTCTTGTAAAGATCCCACGAGAACATTGCACCGATGGTCAGCATCAGGCGATCCGTTGTTGACATGACCGCTGACAGGACAATGACGGCAAAAATCGCCCAGAGCGCCAGTACTGGCATGGCAGACTGGATACCGTACAGGATTATGAAGTCCTGCGCATTCGGTACGCTGGGCAGGACAAAGACGCCCTCCTTGACAAGGACAAGTCCGGCAAAGCCGGCAAATTTTAACAGGAATATGACAACGCCGTAAATCACGAACGCAATCAGGGGAGACCATTTGAAATATTTCACGTCTTTTATTGCCAGGACGTTGTTGATGACATGGGGGGCACAGGCAAGGCCGAGGCCGAGCAGGAGTGCAAACGAGACCACGTAGGGCGGGGCAAACGCACCAACCGGGTTCCAGGGCATGACAAGGTTCGGGTTGATCGATCCGATATATTCATTGATATGCGTGAACCCGCCGGCATACCAGATGATGATCGGGGCCATGACCAGCACACCGATTATGAGGGTAAGGGACTGGATGAGAGCCGCCCAGGCAACAGCGTAAAGGCCCCCGATTGCGGTATATACCATCGTCACAATCGTTGCAATAAGAAGGGCAAGCCAGAGCGGGATCTGGAAAAGCCAGATGAGGACGATTGCAATTGCCGTGTACTGGCCTACGAGATAGATCAGGGAAACGATAATTCCGGCAATTGCGCTCAGCGATCGCAATGCGGTGGGACTTTCATACCGGTGCGCCAGGTAGTCCTGCACCGTAACATAGCCGGAGGTTCGTGCAACATTATGGAGCTTGACACCAAAGAAAATGATACAGATGCCGATTGCAAGCGGGACAAAAATCTGCTCCCAGATCGTGGGCCAGCCGGCTTTGAAGCCAAGCCCTGAGACCCCGAGCAGCGACATACCGGAACAGACGGTTCCGATCATCAGCAGGATAAACACCCAGAACCCGAGCTGCCGGCCTGCGACAAGATAATCTTCCGTATTCTTGATCTTTTTTGAAGCCCATGCACCTATTCCAAGCAGCATGATGAAATACAGGGCAACAACAATGGCCGTAACAAAATCTGTCATCAGTCATGCCCCCGGAACGTGAGTCCCCAGTACACAAGAGCGGCTAGAATGACAAGAACCACTCCACCAACGACAGCAACGGTAATATCTGGCAATCCGAACATAGTACCTTGTTAAATTGTAGCATGCTAACATATAACACAATCGAAATCTTCCCCGGTTCTTCTTCACATCATGAAGAAAAATGCAGATGCGACAAGGGTTAACGGTTCATCGTGACCAATGGATTCAACGGGAAAGAACAAACCGGTAACAATGCTCACTATTGCCCTGATGGAACGGGTTTTTTTATACTTTTACACGCGAATAAAAAATCCGCGATCGAAAAGCCAGACAGGAACCATCAGAACATTCCGGACATCGATTCAGGTTCCGGAAAACCGGAAGGCTCCTTCCGGGACAGATATTTCGAACAATGCTCCTTCTCCGGGTGTGCCGGTCTCTTTGATCGTAATACCGGTAATCGATAAGACTTCCCGGACAAGGAACAAACCGAGGCCGGTTTTTTTCCAGGTCTCGCGTTCAAAAATCTGTTCTTTTTTATCAGCCGGTATCCCGACACCATTGTCACGGAAAAACAAGGTAAGTCCATGATCCGATTCCGCATACCAGAACCGTATGCCGGTCGCTTTTTCGCCCCACCGGATCACGTTCTCGGCAAGAATCATAATGGACATTTCCAGCAGGGGATCAGCAAAAATCTCCAGGTTTTTGAGATTGATATCACGCGAATAGTTCTGGAATTCCAGGTGGGATATCGCAAGAAGAAAAACCTGGTTGACATTCTGCCACCGGGGCGGTTTTAAGCCCAGGTCCTGGTAATTCCGGGCAAAAGCAAGATTGTCAGCGATCGTACGGAGAAGGGAGAGTTCCTTTTCCAGGTAACGGTCCTTCTTACCAAGGGAGAGATCTTTTTTCGAGAGTTCGAGATACGCAGATAAAGAGAACACCGCGTTCTGGATATCCTGGAATGTCACCTCATTCAGGAGGTTCAGTTTCCGGCGGGCCTGACCGAGAGCCTCCTGGCTCAGGCGGAGTTCATCGTAATTATGCCGCAGCTCCTCTTCAATCGCAGTCATCTCTTCATAGGCAGCAGAGAGTTCCTCATTTTTCCGGTTCAGATCATCAACCGCCTGTTTGCGAACGGTTATGTCAACCAGCATAGCAAATGAACCTTCAAATTTACCCGCGGAATCCATTTTTGCTGTTGCAGAAACCCGCATCCATCGTATACTGCCATCTTTGTGATAGAACCGCCGTTCATAAATCTCATCGTTGCCATCACGCCGGTTCTGTATCCGCAGGTCATTATCCGCAAGGTCTTCAGAAAACATGAAGTCCGTTATTTTTTTCCCGATCATCTCATCCAGCGTATATCCCAGCATCTCAGCCATTTTCTGGTTGATGAAAACCGTACGGTAATCTGAATCCATTGACCAGATTCCTTCATTTGCCGTCTCGACTATCTGGCGGTATTTCTCCTCGCTTACTTTGAGTTCCTCCTGGTTCTTCCGGAGTTCATCGTAATTATGCCGCAGTTCTTCTTCAATGGCAGAAATTTTTTCGTATGCTGCCGATAGTTCCTCATTTTTCCGGGATAATGCATCGGTTGCCTGTTTGCGATCCGTGATATCCGTAAGCATAGCAAACGAACCCTCGAATGTTCCATCGATACCGTGAATTGCCGAGGCGGATACCAGCAGCCATCGTTCACTGCCATCATGGTGTTTATGCCGGCGTTCATAGGTTCCTCTCGGTACATGGCTTCGCTCCTGCACCTTTGCTTCATGATCGGCGCGATCTTCGGGAAACATGAACTCGACAGCCTTATGGCCGATCATCTCACTGGCTGAATATCCCAGGATCTCCCCCATCTTCCGGTTCACGTACAGGGTAACACTATCTGGATCAATAACCCAGATTCCTTCATTTGCCGTCTCAATTATCCGGCGGTACTTCTCTTCACTGGCTTTAAGCGCGTCTTCGGTTTTCCTGCGTTCACGGATCTCAGCTTCGAGATCCACCCGTTTCTTTCGAAGATTATCATTGGACTCTTCAAGCTGTTTTCTCGCAAGTCCCGTTTCGCCAAAAAGACGGGCTATGCGGGACAGGAACGCCATCAGGTTTTTGACCGTGTCTTCCGTATAGACGGGAACCCGGCTGAGTGCTTCCATATAGGTAGCTTTATCAAAGCCGAACTCTTCGGCCTGGCGGATGAAAAACTCACGATCCGGGGGGGATAAAAAAAACTGGCCGGCAAAAAAATTTGCTACATGTTCATCATTGACGTACACCGGCACAGCGACATCCACGAGGCCGTTTTTACATTTGTAAAGATTGTAGTCTTCACCATTCCTGAGCTGCCCGGCAAGAACCGTATCGCTTTCCAGGCAACGGGCAGCAGTTTCGGGATTGATGCGGTGGAACAGGGTGCAGATATCCTGCCATCCGGTCGCAATGAGAACCGTCCCGTCCAGTTCAAGGAGAGCTGTTGCTGCCCCGGTGGCAGCGGTAAAACTCTCACAGAGTCCCCGGAGTTCGTTGATATCCGCCAGTTCTGCAAATTTCATCATTACCCGCTGGTGCTCCGGATAATCCAATTGCACCGTTCATCGTATACCACTGCATCAGGTCATCGGCAGATATTCTCCCCGCAGGAATTACCGGTTACGCGGGAAAAATATTTTCCGGAACAGAATGGCTATTGTTGATAAAAGTTGAAATATCTTTTTGAAATGATACACGGAATCAGAACAAAATCCCGGGTGCCGCAGATTCCAGGTACTACCATACCATCCGTATTTATGGGTCAAGCAAAAAGTAATAATCAGACACGCGGGTTTTTTTTTAACGGGGCAACGGTACCTTTACACCCAGGTTACCCGGTAAATCCCGCGAGATATCTGCACACGTGAGTATCCCAACGGAGTAATAATGATAGAATCCATAATAATTCCGGTATCGGCAGTAGAAGACCTTGCCCAGAATATCGGCCTCATTGCAATCCTCATCTTCATCTATAATATCATGCCGGATTATTTCCGCAACAGATCCAGATTCTATATCCCGATAATTATCGGGATCACATTCGGGCTGGCTGCCGTCCTGAGCATGATTGTCCCCATCGAAATCACCATTGGCCTGATCCTCGAAATCAAAACGATCATCGTGCCCCTGGCAAGTTTCATTGGCGGACCGATTGCAGCGGTACTTGTCACGATCATTGCAATCCTTTTCCATATCACGCCTCCGCAGGGCCTGGATTACCCGTGGGAAAATGCGGTTATCATTGTCGGGGCCATAATCGGGACGGCTTTCCATATGTTCCGTCCTGCGAAAACGTCCATCAAATCGGAGGCCCTGTACCTGTTCCTGCTTGGCTGTTCCGTCGCCATTGCCTATATCACCCTCATCTACCTGTTCACCGTACCCGGCATGGACTGGTACGTCCTCCAGCCAACGGTCATCATTACGACATCTGCTGCACTTATCGGGGGAATTCTCGTCCTCGGGTTGCTTCTCGAACTATCCGACCGGAGAAAAGTTGCCGAAAATGATGTCCGGCAGTACCAGCAGCATCTCCAGTCGCTGGTAACAGAGCGGACAAAGGAACTGGAACTCGCACTTTCCCTCAAGAATGCCACGCTTGATTCGACCGCTGATGGTATTCTCGTCATCAGAACTGACGGTACCATCCGGGCATATAACAAGCGCCTTTCCATGATACTCGATCTCCCGGAAGGGCTCATGGATACGCTGGATGCAAAAATACTGTTCGATCATACGGCTGGACGTATGCCGGATCCGGTCCGGTTCAAGGAAGAGATCGATGCCATCACCAGGAACCCTGAAAAAGAGGTTATCAGTATTTTTAAAAGCCGTGACCGGAAAGTGTATGAGCTCCATGCCCTGCCCGAACGAATGGGAGGCACCATTATCGGGCAGGTCCTGAATTTCCGGGATATCACCGAACAGAAACATGCAGAAGAGGCAATCAGGATCGCAAACAGCAAACTGAGTCTTCTCTCCGGCATTACCCGCCACGATATTCTCAACCAGATAACCGCCCTCTATGCCTATCTTGATATCGCGGAAGCGAAAACAACGAATCCTGAATCGATCAATCTGCTCAAAAAGATGACCCAGGTACTCACTATCACCCAGGCACAGATCGAGTTCACCCGCGATTATGAGGATCTCGGTCTTGCCTCGCCGGTATGGCAGGATATCGGGATAAAATTCCAGCGGTCAACAGAATCCTGGACAGGCCGTAACATTGATTTTGGGGTGAATGTTGAGAACCTGGAAGTCTATGCCGACCCGATGCTGGAGCGGGTCTTTGACAATTTGATCGACAACTCGATCCGGCATGGCGGAGAGGTCACGGAAATCCGGCTGTCTGCAGAACCTGTAACCGGCGGGGGACTCATTCTTGTGTATGAGGATGACGGGACCGGTGTCGCAGCCGATGAAAAGCAGAAAATTTTCCAGAAGGATTTCGGGAAACATACCGGTCTTGGGATGTTCCTTGCCCGGGAGATCCTTTCGATAACCGGTATTACGATAACGGAGACCGGGACTGCCGGGAGCGGGGTCAGGTTCGAGATGCTGGTGCCGGAAGGATTGTACCGATACACGCAGGAATCTGAAAAATAAGCCGATTCCGGTTCTGTTGAAATCCTCAAAGAACATTGAACACCCGCTGGTTTTTGGGGAATCGGTCTATGGAGAAAATGATACATTTCAACTAGATTTCGTTTACCTGCTATCGGTAAGACCGAGAGTAGATTGTCTCACCAAACAATCTTTTCAATATCGAAAAAACCGTTTCGGCCACATTCCACCGACCATAAGTTTTCGTGTTGAATGATGGTTGCCATGATCTGTCGATATTTTCCAGAGACATAATCTGCGTGCCAGTTACACGGATAGGAATCAAGGATTGAGATTCCAAATCCTTATGGATCAACTGATGAATTCGTTCAGAGTCATAGCCCTTATCCATGACGTAACACCTTTCCTTTTTTTCCTTCTCATATGCCAGTCCTGTTGCTATACGGAGCCCTGCTCCCGTATCACCCTGATGCAAGCCGAAGAATAAAACGATGTACTTAATATGGTCTGTTACAAAATGTTAAAAATAACAATCACACGGGTTAGGTTCCAGTACATAGGTGCACCGGACATGACCTGCCGGCGGGAGCTTGTTCTCTAGCATATGGCCGTGATCGTTACCGGCTGAGGGCCCAGGCATTCCCGGGACGGGTGTCGCCTTCCCGACGCAGGGAGCACGTGTTGGACTATGGCGCAGGAACTGTTTTTGGACCCGGGACGGTACGGTGCTGCCGTGCTGGTGCTCCTGCTGCTGGCGCTTGCGGCGCCGGTGACAGCTGTAGAGACAACGATCGATAACAGCTCGGCAACTGCGCTGGCGGACGCGGTCACCAGTGCAAGTGACGGCGATGTGATCATCCTCCAGCCTGGTACTTACTTCGAGGACAGTATCACCTTCTCAAAGAGCATCACCATCCGGTCCAACACATCGCACGACAGCAATGCAGCGAACACCATTATCAGTGCATCTTCCCTGCTCTTCAGGGTCTCGGGTGGTTCTACCAACTTTATCATCGACAACCTTACCCTGTGTAATCCATCTTTAAACTCTTACAGCGGATCTGGTGGTGGCATCAGAAATGATGGTGCAACGGTCCGGATAACCTCCACATCGTTTTCCGGGTTTCGTGTACAATATCTTGGGGCGGGAGACGGAAAGGGTGGTGCAATCTATAACAATGGTGGCACGCTTACCGTTACCGGCACAACATTCTCCGATTGTAAAGCACTCGAGGGTGGCGTAATTTACAATTCCGGCACACTCACGGTAACAGACACAACATTTACCCGATGCCCGGCGTCAGCAGATCGTGGGGGCGCGATCGATAATACTGGCACAATTACGTCCATCACATCCTCCTCCTTTGCAGGATGCACGATCGGAGCTGGAGGCGCTATCGCTAACACCGGCACGATATCGACAATCCGGTTCTCCCGGTTTAATACCGATCCTTCGCCGACCGGGCCGGCTATCAGAAACGACAGCGGCACTATCACTACTTTTGTAAACAACTGGTGGGGCACGAATACGCCCGTGTTTTCGGATCTCATCTCCGGTCTTGCCAATCCCGCCACCTGGCTGGTGCTCACTGCCTCATCGTCATCCTCCTCCATCACGACCTCCGGGACCTCGACGATCCGGATGGCCCTGACAAAGACCTCTGATGATACAGATACCGCCAGCGGCGGCATCTTTGTGCCGGACACGGTTCCGGTTGCATTCTCCCTGAGCGGGGTCTCGGGCAGTCTCTTGCCAGTGACCGGCAACACGTCGGCCGGTGCGAACACCACCTTGTTCGTCCCGCTCACAAACGGCACGGCCACAATCACTGTCACCGTTGACGGGCAAAGCGTCACGGTGCCGGTTAATGTCGGGGTTCCGGGGACGACAGTTGTATCTGCGGATCCGGGCGCGGAATCTGATGACGATGATACTGTCAGAATAGTCTCCTCCGTCAGGAATGTCACCGTGAATATCGGCGGGGACTCAAGAGCGTACCAGGCTGTCGTGGACGGAACGGGCCTCAAGGATCTTATCGTGACCGGTACTGTGCAGAACGGACCCGGCACGAATTGGATTGCACCGTCGGGGATTGTGTACCAGTACATCAGTCTCGTCCCGGCGCGATACACCACAATCACGAATGCCAAAATCCTCTTCAGCGTCCCCCAGGCATGGCTGGACGAGAATGGGGTCGACCCTTCAACTATCGTGCTCTACCACTTGACGGAAAACGGCTGGCAGGTGCTTCCCACAACCATTGTTTCAACAAAGCACGGGACCGTATACTTCTCCGCCACAACGTCCGGCTTCTCGCTCTTTGCGATTGCCGGGACACCGGGCAGTACCGCGACCACAGCCACAACAATCCTCCCAACCACCCAGGCAGCAGACCCCGCAGCCATGTACGGGGATCTTTACATGGCAGAAGATGCCGCGGAGATCATGACGACAGCACCTGTCACCACGCAGACAACAGCACCGCCGGCGTCCCCGGAACCAGCTGCGGAACAGCCCCCGGTCATGGGCGTTCTGCTGGTCATTGCCGTGATGGGGATCCTGGCTGCGGGCGGGTTCCTGGCCCGCAGGTGGTGGCTGCACCGCCAGAACCCGACACTCTTTGAGAAATAGACCGGCTGACCACGGGCGGGTCGCCCCCGGTATATGCCGGCAGCATGATGATCGTCACCCCCGGCCTGGAAGGGTTATTCAGGCCGATCCCCTTAACTACTGAATGATGTTTGCCACTCCATTGGTAATAGGTCAATTCGATCTGCTTCGAATGGATCTTGTCGATAACTGTGTCATCCACTATCAGCCATCTGCTTCGCTTCTCGATATATGGTTCAACCTCGTTCCACAACGTCTCCGGAGTCAGGGACTGCCTTGTCAGAAACCGGTTGATCTTGTCATGCGCTACGACCAGACCGTTCACCGAATAACATTCGGCTGCTTTCACACACGATACATCGCATTGCGCTGCTACAAGGAAATTTATGTAATCCAAGTCGGTTATCTTCCATGACTGGTTCACGATCCTTCCTTGGGTCGTTCTATTATTTTGATCCGCCGGTTTGATCCCGCTCTTGCGTAAGTCATCTAATAGTAAACAAATGCCAATCATACCGTCATAACGAATGGATGAAAAACCCGATAATAGTTACAAAAAAAATTATTTTCCGCCGGTTACGGTCTTTGACCCGCGGAGGATCCCGACTTTCCCGGTCCGGACAAACTCCTTGATCCCGTACTGGCGCAGGAGTTTTTCAAGCGCCTCGATCTTATCGGTATCGCCAATGATCTGGAGAACGAGGGTCTTTGCTCCCACATCGACAATCTGGGCCCGGAAGATGGACGCAATCTGCATGATCTCGGCCCGCGAGGTTCCCTGTTCCGCAGTTACCTTGATCAGGGCAAGTTCGCGTTCGACCCGTTCGTTGTCGGTCAGGTCCGAGACTTTGATCACATCGATGAGCTTGTTGAGCTGCTTCATCACCTGCTCGACCTGTGCATCATCTCCGATGACGACAATCGTGATACGGCTCATGCCCGGCTCTTCACAGGGACCGACTGCGAGGCTCTCGATATTGAACCCCCGGCGCGAGAAGAGACCGGTGACCCGGGAGAGTACCCCGGCCCGGTTCTCGACAAGAACCGAGAGCGTATGGGGCTTCATCGTGAATGCCCCCCGATCATCTCGTT
>Ga0209016_1002404_pt1 | contig 12574 bp, 7 predicted proteins | sample EPASupsiteSAE305_FD_187265 | JGI IMG/M metagenome (GOLD analysis project Ga0209016, IMG submission 187265) | Bioremediated contaminated groundwater microbial communities from EPA Superfund site, New Mexico - SAE3-05 (SPAdes) (version 2) | ecosystem: Environmental > Aquatic > Deep subsurface >...
TATCCCTCTTTCCTCAGCATGGGAATGAGAATGCGAAGTGCCTCCACCGTACGGGACCGGTCGCCGCCGCCGTCATGGAAAAGAATGGTGCTGCCATGCCCGGCGCGCACCCCCGCCATCGCCTTTTCCGCGATGTCCATTGCGGTGCGCGGCACGGGACGTCCGGCAGGCCCCTCCATGCGGAGATACCAGTCCTGCGGGTCTATGTATTCTCCCACGGTTATATAGCCCAGACGGGAGGCTGTTTTTACCGCCAGGACCTCGTCCTCGGTGGTGGGCTCCGCGTCGGCGTTATAGGGTGGACGGAAAAGTATGGTTGAGCGTCCGAGTATGCTCTGGAGGGCGCGTTCTGTCGCGCTCAACTCCATCACGGCACGCGTTTCGCTGACGTTGCCCATGTCGGGATGGGTATAACTGTGGTTGCCGATCTCGTGCCCCTCGTTCCATATGCGTTCGACCACGTCCGGGTGCCGCTCAAGATTTTCACCGATGACAAAAAAAGTGGCGGGAGCCCGCGTCTCCTTCAGCACGTCCAGTATTTCCGAGGTGTAGGGCTCCCATGGCCCGTCATCGAAGGTGAGGGCTATTTTCCCCTTAACATAACCGGTCCTGTTTATCACAAAGGAGGATGGGTAGCTCAGATATTTTTCATCGGTGAAAAGACCTGTGGAAGGATCGGAATCCAGTTCCCTTTCCCCCACAGAAGGCATGGTCTTTATGCGGAGAACGTCCCCGTCCCCGATGAATTCCACGCCGTACGGAAAGCTTATCTTCCTAAGCAGGGAGACGTCCGGGGCGGCATCGGGACGGGCCCGGTCCAGAAAGGTCCATATTGAAGGGTCTTCAGAACCGAGCAGCCAGACCGCCGAACCGCGCAGCCCCGCGCGGCGGGATATCTCGTACTGGTTGGCGGCCGTTATGCCATCGAGCATCCAGACCTCGTGCGGAACGCCGTCGTCATCAGCATAGTTGTATGTGGGGTTCAGCGCCCGGGAGTCGAAGTCTATGATGTCGGTGTATTTATCGTCAGGATGATAATCGCGGCTCTGCTGCACGGCCTCCTGAAAAGTCATGGAGCGCGCGCGGCCGGTCTTTTCATTCCAGTCGTAGGCGTAATTGCCTATGCCGGCGACAAGCTTCCCGGGAGGTATCTGCAAAAGGGCCCTGTCCAGCACGCTCCGGTGCCACTCCGCGGAAGCCACGGGCCCCGGTTCGGACGTGGAATCATGCTCGTCATAGCACATCAGTATTATGAAATCACAGGCGGCGGACGCGGCCTTCCAGTCGAGATGCCTGTTATCCGGCTCGATATCCAGGCTTACGGCCAGGCCTGACGGCGCAAGCTCCCCTCGCAGTCTGGAAAGAAAGGCCGGCAGCAGCTTGTATTCATCGGGAGAGAGGAGTTCGAAGTCCACATTGACGCCCTGATATCGGTTTCCGAGCAGCCATTTCTTCAGTTCCGAGATGAACCTGTCCGCCGACGCGGTATCGGAAAGTATGGCTTTGACCCTTTCCCCGCTGAAGGTCCCGCCGGCGGCGTTGTTGATCACGGGCATAAGCGCTATGCCGTTCTGCCGGGCTATGGCCTCAACTTCCCTGTTATGGTAGATGACGTCTGGATTCCAGTCCCGCAGGTCCAGATGAAGTCCGTCGGAGGAAACGTGCACCCATTCAGGGAAAAGATGATTTATGCGGCCGGACTGCGCCCGGAGGGAATGAAGGCCGGACTCCTGCCATATGGCGTAAAACGCTCCAACGATTCGCGGAGATTTGACAGCCACTCCGCCGGAGGTAATTGCCGCTTTACTTTCCCCGCGGGCCGCGCGCTGGAAATCGCGGCGTATGCCGGCCAGGGCAAAACGCTGAAGCTGACGCTTCCTGCGCGGAAGATGAAGAACGGAAGTCCGCGGAGAATGGCGTTGGCTGACACGGCTGTCAATCGCGGGCGTTATGGCGGGCAGGAACACAAGACTTGTAAGGAACACCGCGGCGCACAGGGCCGCGATTACGGCAAGAAACGCCGCCGTCCGCTTCAAAAGCGGCCAGCGTCTGCGGGAACTGTCGTAAAATACCGCGTGATTTCCTTTATTTTCCGCCATATCCTGATCCTTACCGATATTAAACCAATTATGCGGCGGTTTTGCCCCCGGCTTGCGCGGGCGCGGAAACAACTGTTAAAATAATGACTAACCGGTCAGTCATTTTCGCTTTTTCGGAAAACATGAACATAAAACAGAAGCAGGACGAAAAGAACAAGGCCATACTGGCGGCAGCCGTGCGGCTGCTGACGGCCAACGGAAGCGCGTCCGTGACCATGGACGACATCGCCCGCGAGGCCGGCGTGGCCAAAGGCACGCTTTTTCTTTATTATCCGGGCAAGGAAGCCCTCTTCGCCGCGGCGCACGGGCACATGACGGAAATGCTGTATGAAGCCCTGTCCAAAGTAAAGGATTCAGGCCTGCGCGGAGAGGAGCTTCTACGCGCCCTTATAGGTACGCTGACGGACCATTCGTCGCGTCGCCGGGACATGGACTCGTCGCAGGCGGGTTCACCCCCTCCGGGCTGCGGGCACAGGCACTTCGCGCAGGTCAAGCCGAAGATAGCCCGGAACATGGAAACCATAGCCGCCATACTCGTAATGTGCGAAAAGGACGGCCTGCTCAGGATTACGGATTCCCTTTATCAGGCGGCGGCCCTGTTCGGCCTCTGCCGCAGCACGGTAACCTATTCGCGCGTTACCGGCAAAAATCTTTCACGGAAGGAAATGGCGGACAAAGTGCTTGGGGTATATCTGTACGGCAACGGAGGAAATAAATGAAGACACTGTCCTTTATAGGCCTGGCGGCCGCGCTGTTCGCGGCTCCCGCGCAGGCGCAGGAATATTCCACCTCTACCATGAGGCAGATTGGCATGGAGGAATCCTTCACCCTGGCTCTGGCAAAGAGCGAAACGCTGGCGCAGCAGGGGGAAGGCATAGCCGCTCTTGAAGCGGCGGAGCGCCTGATACAGTCCAGTTTCAGGCCCACGGCCTCGCTGAACGGCTCTCAGTTCTGGCAGGACACAGGCAAATCCGGCTCCAATCCCCCGAACAAGACAAACCTCTACGTCAACGGCCATTACGAGGCCTACAGCGGCATGAGGGATTACCTCAACGCCCGCTCCGCCGGAGAACAGACCGGCGCGGCCCGCCTGAACCTTGCGCGCGCGAAACAAAGCCTGTACATGAACGTCGCCAACGCCTACCTGAACCTGCTGGTTCAGCAGAAACAGATTGTGGTCAGGCAGGCGCAGCTTGCCATAACGCAGAACCGCATAAAGGAACTTCTCTCCCGCGAAAGGATAGGCCGTTCCCGCAAGAGCGAGGTGATAGCCGCGGAATCGCAGCTGGCGCAGGATGAGTCCCAGTTGCAGGACACGCTCGGTCAGGAACGTTTCGCGCAGCACGCGCTCAAATTCCTGATCGGACTGGAAACAGACCTTTCCCCCCTCCCGGTAACGCGCCCTCCCGCGCCGCCGATTGACGATTTCCTGGCCCGCCTTCCCTCAAGGCCGGACATTGCCGCCCTGAGGAAAAACATAGCGGCCCAGATACTTCAGGAGGACATACAGCGCCGCATGCTCTGGCCGACCTTGGCTCTGGACGGCAATTATTACGCCAAGAGACCGGATTCCCTTTCCGGCATAAGGTGGGATTTTACCGCCAGCGTGCAGGTTCCGCTTTACACCGGCGGCGAGGTGGACGCAAGAGTAAGCCAGCTCCAGGCCGGACGACGCTCCTCCGAGCTGGCGCTCCGCCTGGCGGAAAGACAGGCGCAGACAGATGTGCGCCAGAACTACGACAACCTTGTCTACTCCCTTTCCACAGAGAAGGCTCTTGAAAAGGCGCTGACCCTCGCGGAAGAAAACGCCAAGGCGCAGGCCGCCGACTACAAATACGGCCTTGTGACCAATCTGGACGTTCTTAACGCGCTGGACACGCTCCAGACCACGCGCCTTCAGCTTGAGCAGGCGCACGCGGAAACATACCGCGCCTATGTGGCGCTGGACGTCGCCGCCGGCGGCCCCGCCGCGCAGGAGAAAAAATGACTCTCTCCGACATCTCAATAAAGAATTACGTATTCGCATGGATGCTCATGCTGGGCCTGATAGTCTTCGGCTGGATAGGCTTTTCAAACATGGGCATCAGCAACCTGCCGGACGTGGACTATCCCGTGGTCAGCGTCAGCGTGACAATGGAAGGCGCCGCGCCGGAAGTGATGGAAACGCAGGTAACGGACATCATAGAAGGCGCGGTGATGGGCATACAGGGCATAAAGGAAATATCGTCCACCTCGCGCCAGGGCAAGGCGAACATAAGCATAGAATTCGAGCTTAACCGAGACATAGACACCGCCCTGCAGGAAGTCCAGACCACAATAGCCCAGGCGCAGAGAAATCTGCCTTCCGACATTGACCCGCCCGTGGTCCGGAAAAGCAACCCGGAGGACCAGCCCATAATCTGGATAACCCTCTCGGGCGACAGGCCGCTCAAGGACCTGATGGCCTACGCGAACGACACGCTTAAGGACCGCTTCACCACCATAGACGGCGTGGGCGACGTGAGTCTGGGCGGATACGTTGACCCCAACCTCCGCATCTGGCTGGACATAGACAAACTGAACGACAAACAGCTCACCGTTGAGGACGTGGCCTCCACGGTAAAGAACCAGCACGTCGAAATGCCCGCAGGCTACATAACCAGCGGCAACAAGGAACTGAACGTTCGCGTCATGGGAGAAGCCGCCACCCCGGAGGATTTCTCCCGTCTGGTGATAACCGGACGCGGCGGCTCCGCCATATGGCGCACCTTCCGCATAGGCGACGTTGCCACCGTGGAGGACGGGCTTGACGACGTCCGCGCCATAGCGCGCACCGGCGGCAAGCTGGCCGTTGGCATAGGCATCAAGAAACAGCGCGGAGCCAATGCCGTAGCCACCGCCCGCGCGGTAAAGGCCAAGATAGCGGAAATACAGCAGACTTTGCCGAAAGGCATGAGCGTGGCGATAAGGAACGACTCGACCCGTTTCATCGAGGAATCCACGCGGGAGCTCAACTTCACCCTGCTGCTCTCCGCTTTGCTCACGGGGGCCGTCTGCTGGTTCTTCCTGGGCTCATGGAGCTCGACCATAAACGTCCTGCTCGCCATACCCACGTCCATAGTCGGTTCCTTCCTCATACTTTACTTCATGGGCTTCACGCTGAACACCTTCACGCTGCTGGGCCTTTCGCTGGCCATCGGCATAGTGGTGGACGATGCCATCATGGTGCTTGAAAACATCATCCGCTACAACGAGCTGGGCAACAGCCGCATGAAGTCCGCGATAATAGGCGCCAGGGAAATAACATTCCCCGCGATGGCGGCCTCCATAGCCATTCTGGCCATATTCCTGCCCGTCGTATTCATGAAGGGCATAATAGGCAAGTTCTTCTACCAGTTCGGCGTCACCATGACGGCGGCGGTCATGCTCTCACTTCTTGAGGCGCTGACGCTGACGCCCATGCGCTGTTCCCAGTTCGTGGACGCGGGCAGAAGCAACGCCCTCGGCAGGGCCGTGGACGGCTTCCTAAAGCGTCTGGCCGCTTTTTACGGCAGGCTTCTGGCCGTACTGCTTAATCATCGCTGGAAAGTGCTGTTCACCGCCGCGGTTCTGTTCGCGGGCTCGCTGTTCATAGCCAACAAGCTTAAAAAAGAGTTCGTCCCCGCGCAGGACCAGAGCATGTTCATGGTCCGCATGCAGACGGAGATAGGCTCCTCCCTGGAATTCACCGACGGCGTGGCAAAGAAAGCCGAGCAGTGGGCCATGTCGCAAAAGAACATAGACGCCTATTTCTGCACCGTAGGCGGCATGGGCGGCGGGCAGGTCAACACGGCGATGATGTTTGTAACCATGAAGGACAAGAAGGACCGCGTTCCCCTCAAGCCCGGCGGCAGGGTCCCCACGCAGCAGGAATTCATGCAGACGGCGCGCAAGGCCCTGAACGCCATACCCGGCATGAACCGCGTTTCCATACAGGACCCGTCGCTGTCCGGCTTCACCGCGCAGCGCGGCTATCCGGTGGAGCTGAGCCTGCGCGGGCCTGACTGGGACAAGCTTGGCGAACTCTCGCAGGAAATAATGAAGCGCATGGCAGCCTCCGGTAAAATGGTGGACGTGGACACGGATTACCAGACAGGCATGCCGGAAGTGCAGATACTGCCCGACCGCGAAAAGGCGGCGGAGCGCGGCGTGAACATATCCGTCATCAGCAACGCGATAAACTCCCTCATAGGCGGGACGCGGGTCGGGAAATTCACTCGCGGCGGGAAGCGTTACGACGTCCGCATGCGCCTGGTGGAGACTGACCGCCGCCACGCGCAGGACATAAAGAAGATATGGGTGCGCAACAACCGCGGCGAGGTGATACGGCTGGACGAGGTCGTAAGCATAATCCAGAAGCCCAGCCTGCTGTCCATCTCGCGCAGGAATAGGGAAAGGGCCATAGCGATATTCGCCAACCCCAAGCCCGGCGTCTCACAGGCGGAAGCCCTCGAGGAAGCCCAGAAAATAGGGAAGGAAGTGCTGCCCGACAGTTACAAGCTGCTGCTCTCCGGAAGCTCGAAAACATTCAAGGAGTCATTCGGCAGCCTCGTGATAGCGTTGGTTCTGGGCATATTCGTGGCCTACATGGTTCTGGCGTCGCAGTTCAACAGCTTCATACACCCGGTTACCGTGCTCATGGCCCTGCCCTTCAGCGTGACGGGGGCGTTCCTCGCCCTTTACATAGGAGGACGCACGCTGAACATCTACAGCATGATAGGCATAATCCTGCTGATGGGCATAGTCAAGAAAAACTCCATCCTGCTTGTAGACTTCACCAACAACCGCAGGGCAGGCGGCAAGGGAGTGCGCGACGCCCTTCTCGAAGCCTGCCCCATAAGGCTGCGCCCCATATTGATGACATCGGTCGCCACCATAGCGGCGGCCATACCGCCCTCGCTGGGGCTTGGCCCCGGCGCGGAAACGCGCATACCAATGGCTCTGGTGGTTATAGGCGGCGTCATGGTTTCCACCCTGCTTACGCTGCTTGTGGTGCCTTGCGTATACAGCCTGTTCTCCTCGCTTGAGACACATAAGCACGACGCGGACATAAAGGAAGCCATGAAGGAATTGGGAGAATCCGGGCACTAGGGGCCTGCCGCGAATCTTTCTTCCGTAGCGAAAACGCTGATTTTCCCGCAGCGAAGCGGTGTCGAGGCCCGGGAGCCGAAAACACGAAGCATCCTGTCAAAGCAGCGTTTGCAGCAGAATATGGAAACTTTAGACAGGCTCTAATGCGGGAAGCAAAACGAAAGGCAAGCGCCGGCCCCGTGCCGGCGCTTTTATTTTGAGAGCCCATCAAAAATCTCCTTTCGTAGCGAAAGCTTCGATTTTGACATGAGACACAGTGGGCTGAAGTTTACAGGCCAGCAGGCCTGTAAGCCGAAGACAACGAAGTATCGGAGCGAAAGCGGCGTTTGCAGCAGAATACGGAGATTGTAGACGGGCTCTAAGCACGGGCAAGCCCGCCGTCGAAAATTGTAGAATTTAATATATTCCCGGCCAGAGCCGGAACACTTCATCAAGGAACCGCACGCGCCGGAAACCGACCTTATGGCCATACTTGTCACCTGCCGGGAACTCTCAAAAACCTACGGACTGCATCCTCTTTTCGAAGGACTTACCTTCGGGCTGTCGGAGGGAGAGCGAGCCGGGCTTATCGGCCCTAACGGCACGGGCAAATCCACCCTGCTTAAAATACTCGCCGGACTGGACTCACCTGACTCCGGCGAAATCTCCCCCCGCAGAGGACTGCGCGTAGGCTATCTGGCTCAGCAAAACACCTTTGAAAACGCTCCCGCCAGCCTGAGCGTGCGGCAAGCGTTGATGGATTCCCTGAAGGACACCGGCCTTGAACAGTACGAAATGGACATGAGGGTGGAAACCGGCATGACACAGGCCGGCTTTGTCTCGCCCGAGCAACCGGTGGCGGAACTTTCAGGGGGATGGAGGAAGAGACTCGCCATTCTTGCGCAGGTGCTGCGCAGGCCTGACCTACTGCTTCTGGACGAACCCACCAACCATCTGGACATGGAAGGCGTGATGTGGCTTGAGGGTTTTATGGCCTCGCTGGAGTTTTCCTTTCTCGTCGTGACCCACGACCGCCGCTTCCTTGAAAGGGTATGCAACCGCGTCATAGAGCTCAACAAACGCTACCCTCAAGGCCATTTCAGCAGCGCCGGCAACTACACAAAATTTCTGGAAAGCAGGGAGAACCTCTTCACGGTGCAGTCCGCGCAGGAGGAATCCGCCAGGAACATAGTCCGCCGGGAAATCGAATGGCTCCGCAGGGGGCCGAAGGCCCGCACCACCAAGCAGAAAGCCCGGATAGACAGGGCCGGGGAGCTGATGCGCGAGCTGGGAGAACTGGAGTACCGGAACTCGCAGGACAAGACGGCGAACATCGATTTCACGGCCAGCAACCGCCAGACCGTAAAACTTGCCGAATGCAAACAGGCCGGCAAAAGCCTTGGCGGGAAAAGGCTTTTTGAAAATCTGGACCTGCTGCTTTATCCGGGGGACAAGCTCGGCCTGTTGGGCGGCAACGGGAGCGGGAAAAGCACCCTGCTCAAAATGCTCGCGGGAGAGCTGAATCCCGATTCCGGCTCGGTGGTCCGCGCGGATAATCTCAAGATAGTGACTTTCGACCAGCACAGGGAGCAGCTTGACCTGGACATGACGCTCCGCCGCGCGCTTTGCGGCAAGGGCGACTTTGTCTTCCACAAAGGCAAGCCCCTGCATGTTATAGCCTGGGCCGACAGATTTCTTTTCCGGAAGGAACAGCTTGAAGTTCCGCTGAGGGAACTCTCCGGCGGCGAACAGTCCCGTGTGCTCATCGCCAACCTCATGCTCAGGCCGGCCGATATACTGCTTCTGGATGAGCCGACAAACGATCTGGACCTAAATTCCCTGGAAGTGCTGGAGGAAAGCCTGGAAGAATTCTCCGGCGCGCTCGTGCTGGTCACTCATGACAGGTACCTGATGGACCGCGTATGCGGCAGGATACTCGCGCTTGACGGCGCGGGCGGGGCGAATTTCTACGCCGACCTTTCCCAGTGGGAGGACAGAACGGCGGAGAAAATGGCCGCCGCCAGGTCAGCGGAAAAACCAGCGGTTAAAGCGGAAAAGCACGTCCTTTCGAGGGAAGAGCAGAAAGAGCTCGCCTTCATGGAAAAAAGCATACGCTCAGCCGAGGAGCAGGCTGAAAAAGCCCGGAAGGAAATGGAAGACCCGGCGATAGCCGCCGACGCGCAGGAACTGATGAAAAGGCACGACAAATACGAAATAGCCAAAAAGAAAGTTGACGACTTGTACAGCCGCTGGGAAGAGCTTGAAGCGCTGAAAAATTCCGTTCCGCAGTAAACCCACCTGTTTTGGCGGGAACCCGTCCAGAGAACCCCAATCAGTTGAGACGCCACAGGGAAAAATTGAGAAGAGAGGCGAACGCCACCCAGGCTGCATACGGATATAACAGAAACGCAGCGGCTTTTGAATACCTGCGGAAAAGCGAAGCGGTGACAATGATTGCGGCAAGAAGCAGCAGTATGACAATCAATGCCGTGCCGGGAAGATGCAGACCGAAGAACACCGGCGTCCACAGGGCATTAAGAAACAACTGAACGCCAAAAACAACAGCCGCCTTCTTCCTGCCGGAATCCGCGAGACCATCTTTCCAAATCAGGAAAAAAGAAGCCGCCATCATCGCATATAACAGCGTCCATACCGGCGCGAACACCCACGCCGGAGGATTGAACCACGGCTTGTTAAGCCCCGCATACCAGCCGCCCACGGACGGACGAGTAAGAAAAGAACCGGCGAAACCCACGCCCAGGCATACGGCCAGACTTGCGAACAACCGAATCATTTTCATGGGCATGCACCTCACTGTTAGTATAGCGGAGGGAACGCTTGTTTACTAGAATTATTGAGTAATGAAATGCCTTATAACCGGCGGCGCGGGCTTTCTAGGCTCGCATATCGCGCAACAACTGGCGGAGGAAGGCCATGAAATACGCGTACTGGACAACTTCTCGTCCGGCTCGCGCAATAACCTTTCCGGCATTGACGCGGAACTCATGGACGGGGACATACGCGACACGGACGCACTCGCCCGAGCATGCCGCGGGACCGACTGCATTTTCCACATGGCGGCATTCGTGTCCGTGTTTGAAAGCGTCAGGCAGCCGCGCCTTACGCATGAGATAAACTCCGGCGGAACCTTCAACGTCCTTGAAGCGGCGCGTGAAGCCGGTGTCCGCCGGGTCATCCTGGCGAGCACGGCCGCGGTATACGGAAACAATCCGGCCTCTCCCAAAACAGAGGACATGCCACTCTTGCCTGAATCGCCCTACGCCGCCTCCAAGATAGACGGGGAGAATTCCGCCGCCCTGTTTGCCTCGCTATACGGGCTGGAAACAGTGTGCCTGCGCTATTTCAACGCCTACGGCCCGAGACAGGACCCGAAAAGCGTGTATTCCGGCGTCATCAGCCGCTTCGCGGACCAGATTATGCGCGAAGAAACCATACACATATTCGGCGACGGGAAACAGACCCGGGATTTTGTCTTCGCGCGCGACATAGCCAGGGCAAACCTTCTTGCGATGAACTGCGCCGAAGCCGGCAGGGGCGAAGCGTACAATATCGGGACTGGAACGGCGGCAACGCTTCTGGATGTAGTGGAAGCCATTGCCTCACTGACCGGCAAAAAACCGCGCATTGAATTCCACCCTCCAAGGATAGGCGACATCGTGCATTCCCTGCCGGACATTTCCCGGGCAAAAAAAGTCCTCGGCTATACCCCCAGCGTAGCCCTGCGCGAAGGGCTTGCCCTTCTGCTGCAAAAGTCCTAACCGGGGCCGGGACTACAGGCTCTTGCCCGCGCCCATTTATTGCAATAACATATAGGCATACGCACTACCGGAGACCACACCATGAAAACACTTGCCGTATTAGCCCTGCTATTTTCTTCCGTTTTTATTTCCTCTCCGTCCTTCGCCATGAACAAAAACGCCGGTTCGATGCCCTCGGCGGAAGTTCGCGGCGTATGGGTGGACAAAGGCGACCTTTACAAGGGCAGGGAATGGATGGTTTCCATGCTCGACAAGCTCTCCTCCGCCGGTTTCAACACGGTCTGCCTTCCGCTGTTCTACAAGGGATATGTTTCTTATCCCGGCAGCAAATACGTCCCGCAGGACCCGAAACTGACAGCGGACCCGGACATCATCCCCTTCCTCATACAGGAGATACACAAGCGCGGCATGACGGCGCAGGCATGGACAGAATACGGCTTCGGCACGCATCACACCAAGGATATAACCGAGAAAACCCATGGCGCGATACTGGACGCCCATCCGGAGCTGACGGCCATAGACGCAAACGGCCTGCCTTACGAACATATAAAGGAGTGGGGCTACTTCTACGGGATGTGCCCGTCCAATCCTAAATCCCATGAAATACTGGGTAATATTTTCCTTGAGGCAATGTCCAAAATGCCGTTTGACGCCCTCAATCTGGACAGGATGCGCTACGCCAACACGAAATTCTGCTTCTGCCCCTACTGCCGCGAGCATTTTGCCAAGGATACCGGCTATGCGCTGCCGGAAAAAGGCCTCCCCGATGGAACAGTCCTTAAGGCCTTCATGGACTGGAGAAAGACGCAGGTGTCCAAATTCCTGGCGGCGCTCGCTCCGCAGGTTCGGAAAATGCGCCCCAACGTCAAGATAACCGCTGCGGTGTGGTACGCTGGCGAACTGGACAACATGGGACAGGACTGGCCGCTGTGGCTCTCTAACGGCTTCATAGACCTTGCCATGCCGATGATTTACTGGCCCGGCAACGATGGAGTGGTACAGGCCACGCTGAATCTGTCGGGCGACCCGTCGAAGGTCGCGGTGGGAATCAGCTCGGAAGACTGTAACGCGAAGGAAGTGGCCCGCCAGATAACTTTTGCCCGCAACGCCGGGGCTGGCGGCGTAATGATATGGTTCCTCTCGCCGCTTGAGGGACAGATAGCGGAACTTTCCTCCACGGTGTTCGCCCCCAAGGAAGCGGTCAAGCCCGGACAGGATTCAAAAGCCCGCGCGGCTAAAGTAATTAAAGCACTGAAGCCCGCCGTCAGATAGAACATTCCAGTCCCCAAATAATAACCCCCTCCCTGTCTGCAAGGAGGGGGTTTGTTACTTCCGGCCGGAAACTTCCGGGGAATACCGGCCCTTGGTTATTTTGAAGGGGCCGCGGCCAGCTTCACGCGCACCCACATCGAAAGGGCGCTGTCATCGTCAGAATCTGAATCCTGCTGCTGTCCACCGGGACCGCCGCCCTGTCCCCCCATACCACCGCCTCCGGGGCCTCCACCCATTCCACCGCCAGGACCGCCGCCCATGCCGCCTCCAGGGCCTCCTCCCATGCCACCGCCGGGACCGCCGCCCATTCCCCCGCCGCGGCCGCCGCGCATCTGC
>Ga0209016_1002409_pt1 | contig 12541 bp, 10 predicted proteins | sample EPASupsiteSAE305_FD_187265 | JGI IMG/M metagenome (GOLD analysis project Ga0209016, IMG submission 187265) | Bioremediated contaminated groundwater microbial communities from EPA Superfund site, New Mexico - SAE3-05 (SPAdes) (version 2) | ecosystem: Environmental > Aquatic > Deep subsurface >...
CCATTAATTACACCTAAATCTTTTTCTTTTGCGAGTTCTGCACTATTATCACCACCTCTGACACCTAATAAAGCTCGTTGAACTGTACCATATTCTTTAAGGTCGGCAACTACTTTTTTCATTATTGTAGTTGGAATAGCAAATCCATAACCTGCATAAGATCCTGTTGGAGAATAAATAGCCGAATTAATTCCCACTAATTCTCCACGTGTATTTACCAAAGCACCACCGCTATTACCTTGATTAATCGCAGCATCTGTCTGAATGAAGGATTCAATGCCTCCACCTCCCATGCCAAGGTTACGCGCTTTTGCACTAACAATACCAGCTGTTACAGTAGAAGATAAATTCAAAGGATTACCTACAGCAAGTACCCATTCACCAACCTTTAAGTCATCAGAATTTCCAACTGGAAGAGTTGGGAAGTCCTTTCCTTCTATTTTAATCAAAGCTAAGTCTGTTGCAGCATCAGCACCAATCAGACGAGCCTTAAATTCTCGCTTATCATTAAGAGTTACTGTAATTACATCACTATTATCTATTACGTGATTATTAGTAACGATATATCCATCGTTTGAGATGATTACACCAGAACCAATACCAACTTTGGGAGGTTGTTGTACTTGTCTTTGCTGACGTCCACCATTACCATTTCCGAAGAAATCACCAAAGAAGTCACTAAAAGGATCTTGCACATCTACAGTTGTAGTTTTCGCATTGATTGTTGATTTTATGTGAACAACAGCATGAACCGAATTCTCCGCAGCAAAAGTAAAATCCACTGGTGAAGCATCAGAAGCATTGAAGCTGGCACGATGAACATTAGGGTTTTGCGGAAACATTTCTTCAAATGCCATATTTGCTTTTTTAGGAGCAACCAAAGAATAAGTTGTTACTGCTGCAACTCCAGAACTGAGAGCGATCACAAGTCCTAAACCTAAGATGTTTTTCGTTTTCTGTTTCATATTATTCTAACTATTAAATTTGTTAATATCTCGTTTGTGTTTAACTTTATCGACGTTAAATTAACAACAAAAATCAGTCAATTATTCAACATGTCATTCATTTTTGCTATCTTTTAACAGAGAAATAGAGCACTTAACAGCACTTAACGACAGAGACTGACAAATTTACATTCGTTAGATGAGAAATGTGACAAAAAGAGGATGACAAAAGTTATTCCATATATTCAATTTCTAAATTCCATTTCCATTTATCAAAATAAAGATTCCCTTTTCTCCATTCAACCTCTCCGCGTTGAAAATCTACAGTTTCACTTCGAGAATATTTTTTTGCAGGAAAAAGCGAACTGGAATAGTCATCATTAACAATCATTCGATATGAATCTATACCGGTCATAAAGAAATATTTTTCATCCTGATTCTCAGAATGGAATAATCCAAAGGATTGGTCAACTGGTACCCACCCTACTCCTTCAAAATAAATCTGAGCCCAATCGTGCATATTCTTTCCTCTTGGATGCATCATAAATCCACTTTGAAACTTTGCAGGAATACCACTATAGCGAGCTAGAGTAATAAAAAGTAAGCTCACTTGACCACAATCACCGTGTTTATTATCAAGTACATATTCCGGAATATTATCAAGAGTAGAATATTCCCGTGCCGATGCCCATGGAATCTGATTAATCCACTCATATATCTTCTTGACTTTCAGAAGTGGATTCTGTTCATTGCCTACAATTTGTGTAGCAAGCTCTTTTATACGTGGGGTAAAAAGAATATGTTTCTCTCTTTCACTGGTATATTTCTTATATAATGAAGTGTTCTTTTTATAAGGCAATATATCTTCCGACTTTAACTGATACCATTCCGCAGATGAAGTATACTGATATTCTACAGAAAAAGTTGTAGCCTTGTCTTTTTCTTGTTTTTTCTCCATGTATATTGTAGAATGCTTGTACTTAGCAGGAGCTATTGCATATTTATCTTCACTGGTATTTAATAGCTTCAAATTAGTTTGGCGCGGCTGGTCTGTCCGAGGATAAGGTAGCCAGCATCGAATAATTTCTCCTTCGGGAACAGCATTAGGCTGAACTGTCAATGAATATTTTACATGCATTTTTACCGGAAGAACTATATTTTCTTTTTTTGCTTTAACCGCACTCACAACTAAAGGTACATGAGTTAGGTTCACTCTATCTTTACCATCTTCCATTATACCATCTTTTGCAATTTTTATAGCAGCAGCTTCCTTATTGATACGAAAAAGATTTGGCGCTGCATTATAGAAATACATCTTTTCCCCATCAATAGTCATACATTCAAGTGATTTTTCATTTTCCCATTGAAGCATTTGTTCATCACTGACATTGGGGATATATCTACGAATATAATCAATGACCTGATCTCTGTTTTTAGAAAAATCGATTCGGGTACGATTCATCTTTTCTTGTTCAAAACCAGCCATAGATTCAGAATAAGAAATACATCCTGTAAGCAAAAACATACCACACAAGCCCAGCCAACATGCTTTCTTCATACATCTATAGTTTTTTTATACCAATACCCGGAAGATCATTTAAGGTTATCTTACCTTTTACAACTTCCATCCCTTTAAAGAGATCATTAGAAATAAGAAGATTACCATCCAAATCTGCAAAATCAACAGCAGGTGAGAATTGCGCAGCTGCAGAAACCGCACAAGATGTTTCAGTCATACACCCTACCATAATTCTCATACCTAAAGCTTTTCCTAACGTAACCATCTTCCAGGCTTCGCGCATTCCGGTACATTTCATTAATTTTATATTGATACCGGTAAACACACCTTTTAATTTTGCAACATCACTCAATCGCTGAAGAGATTCATCCGCAAAGATAGGAAGTGGACTTTGTTGAGTTACCCAGGCAATATCATCAAGCTGAGCTTTTGGCATAGGTTGCTCAACCATTACAATACCTTGTTCTTTCAGCCATTGAATCATATCTAAAGCATGATATTTATCTTTCCAGCCCTGATTTGCATCTACAGCAATAGGTAACTGACTTACAGAACGAATCGCATTAATTATCTCTTTATCATTTTCGCGTCCAAGCTTTACTTTAAGGATATTAAATTTGTCTGCAACCTCCAATGTCTTTTCTTTAACAACTTCTGCGGTATCAATACCTATAGTATAGGTGGTAGAAGGAGCCTTTTCTTTATCAAGTCCCCATATCTTATACCAAGGTGCATTTAGTAATTTTCCTACCAAGTCGTGAAGTGCAATATCAACAGATGCTTTTGCTGCAGTATTTCCCGGCATAATACCATCTACATAAGCCAATATATCTTCCAACTGGAAAGGGTCATTAAATTGTTCAAGATTTACTTTTTTAAGGAAAGTCATAACAGACTCTACAGATTCTCCTAAATAAGGAGGCATAGACGCTTCACCGTAACCTATTACTCCATCATATTCAATCTCTACTTGTACATCCGGCGTTGTAGTCCGGGAATAAGTTGCAACAGTGAAAACATGTTTCAGCTTTAAATCATATGGGCGAAAAGTTAGTTTCATCTTACCTAAATGAGAATGTTTATTAATTGAAAAAATAGAGTTAATTGATTCACCGGCTAGTGCACCTTGCATAGCTACCCCGGAGCCGATAGCAGCTAATGCGGCGGTCTTTATAAATTGTCTTCTGTCCTGACTCATAAGTCTTGGTTATTATTGAGGTTGATAAAATGGATTAGATTTAAGAGTACTGATATCCGCTGTTCCAACATGACCGAGAATACGACCCGCACTTAATAGTCTGTTAAGATTATATTGATCAAAGTCTTTATCATCCGGATTGAAACTGCTTATATGCACATACCCTTGCGAGTGAATGAATTTCTGATTACCTATATATATAGCCACATGTATTACTCGTTCTTTTTGTTCCACGGTTGCTTTTCGTCCGAAAAACAACAAATCACCAGGCTTCAGGTTATCAAATCCATTACTAATATCTATTTTTTCTCCCACATAAGCCATTTGAGATGCGTCACGAGGCAGAATAATCCCATTAAGGAACATTATCATTTTTACAAAGCCACTACAATCCATTGCTTTGGCAGACATTCCACCCCACATATAAGGAATTCCCATAAATGTCATTCCTGTTTTTATTATGCTATCAGCATTTATCTTACCTCTATTTATCCATTGGCTTTCAGGCATGCCTGCAGATTTTGGTAGATAGGCCATTCTTCCATCAGGATATGAAACTTTATAAAATTCTCCCTCATTACCTTCCCATTTTAACATGTTGCCACTTACAAGATCTGATACTGTTTGAGAATTTAAATCAGGTTTTTCAAAAGTAAACCCATAATGAGAGGTTACAACAATCTTATTAGCTGCATTCCAGGAATTATACTCTGTTTTAGTCATAGGAATAATACTAGATGTGTTCACCCAGGAAATATAATTATCAGGAGTCTGTACTCTGTACCATTCATCTTCTTGCAGTATCTTCACGGGAGTACCCAATAATGCTTGAGTCATCATTTCACTGGCAAAACTTACTTTTTTCCGAAGATTAGCCACAGATAAGTTTACAACACCATATATCTTATCACCTAAAATACTATCGGGCAACAATCTGAAGTTATCTACTATTTTATACTTCTTTTCAAGTAATAGAGAAATAAGCTCTGCTTTAGCTTCTGGTATAGAAGTTACACCATATAACGTAAGTGTCTTTCTTTTCTTTTTTACTTCAAGGTCAAAAACAACATTCCGTTTATCAGAAGCATACTTTTGTTCAACGGTTTCTATCACCTTTTTTATACGCTTGGGAAGGTCTTTAGCAAAAGTGTAATTGCACATTACAACTCCAGCAAATAAAATGAGAAACAGAACTATACGTTTTTTCATTTTAAGAAGCATTAAAAGATTATCTTAATACACAAAGGTATTATTATTTTTATCAACAGATACATTTTATTAGATTTATTAAGATTTTAATTATTGATGTATCATTTTAATTTAGACCCCCATCTAAAAATATTTTAGATCCGGGTCTAAGTTCTATTGAGACCCGGGTCTCAATAAAAATATTAAATGATTAATTATAATATTCAATTTGCAATTATCTATCTAAAGCAAATTACACAAATTATTCCTCAATAAATAAAATCCATTAGTGAATGGCTGAAATTTATTCTTGAATGGTTTTAATACTCACGCCGAACTTTTTTGAAAAAGTCCATCACTCCCTCACTTATTTACATGTAACTACCTGATTAATTGACTTATAAATAGTAATTCCTATAATTTCATCTCTCACTTTACCATCACTTAACCATCACTTTTCAGAGCATCCCTCACTTTTTCGAATCATTTTTTGCTGTTTCGTACATTTCGAAAACTAAGAAAATAAGAGCAAGGTATGCAATTCCAGCAAAATTTCTCATTTAAAAATGACTAATAGAGATCGAAAAGGTGAGGGTAACACCATTTTGTGATGGTTCTTGTGATAGTTCAGAATGCTACCCTCACTTCCTATAATACTAATTTACAATGAATTGAATAATATTGGTGAGGGAGTGAGAGATGAATTAAAAAGAAATAAATATGAAGCAAAATATAAAACGATTAGAGCTGACTTCTCAAATATTTTCGTTATTTTTGCAAAAGAAAAGCAGCCGACCGGTTTGTCGCACGTACATTATTTGTACGGGAGGAAAGTCCGGGCAACATAGAGCATCCTACTTCCTAACAGAAAGCTGTCCGCGAGGGTAGAGTAACGTAGAAGAAAATAACCGCCTCTTTTCGGAGAGGTAAGGGTGAGAAGGCAGGGTAAGAGCCTACCGGTCCTTGTGGCAACACGGGAGCCGTACGTCTTAGGAGTTGTAAGGTCATGTAAACCGACGCTATTGAGGGCTGCTCGCCCCAGCCGGAGGGTAGACCGCTAGAACTTAATGGTGACATTAAGTCCAGATAAATGACAGACGCTTTATTTGTTTACATCTAAAGAACAGAACTCGGCTTATAGGTCGGCTGCTTTTTTCTTTTTTATGAACTTTGATAACTACAGATTAAAGCTATGAATAAGAAAATAAAAGCATTCTTCAATTTTATTACTTATGACATCTGGCGGGTTTCAGAAGCAGAAGTAACTCATACGAAATTCTCTCTCTATAATATTGTAAAAACGATAATTCTTGCAGTACGACGTTTTACTACAGACCGTTTAACCGACAAAGCTTCTGCACTAACATACAGCACACTTCTTTCAATAGTTCCTCTTTTAGCTATTTTATTTGCCATAGCCCGTGGATTTGGATTTGACAATATGATGGAGGAACAAATAAGAAGCAGTTTAAGTAGTCAGGAAACAGCAACCGGAACTATACTGGGTTTTGTTGATTCTTACTTAAAACAAACAAAAAGTGGAATATTTGTAGGGGTAGGTTTAGTCCTCTTACTTTGGACTGTTGTTAATTTAACAGCCAATATAGAACTTACATTTAATAATATCTGGCAAGTAAAAAAACAACGAACGTTATATAGAAAAATTACGGATTACTTTTCAATGTTTCTGCTTCTACCTATATTAATAGTTGTATCGGGAGGTCTCTCTATTTTTACGAGTACAATGCTAAAAAGTATGGAAAGTTTTGTTATGCTTGCTCCAATTTTAAAGTTTATGGTGAGAACTATTCCATTTGCACTCACCTGGCTTATGTTTACGGCTCTTTTTATTTTTATACCGAACACCAAAGTTAAGTTCAAACATGCTCTATTCTCGGGTATTATTGCAGGAACTGCTTATCAAGCTTTTCAGTTTCTATATATTAACGGACAGATTTCTGTAACAAAATACAATGCAATTTATGGTAGCTTTGCAGCAATACCGCTTTTTCTACTATGGCTTCAAATTTCATGGACAATTATACTTTTCGGAGCAGAACTTACATATGCAGGTCAAAACATCAAAAACTTTAATTTCGAAAAAGATACTAAAAATATAAGCAGAAGGTATAGAGATTTTATATCAATACTTATTATGTCATTAATCTGTAAACGATTTGAAAAAGGAGAAAAACCATACAGTGCAGAAGAAATATCTTTGGAATATAAAATACCAATTAGACTAACTCATCAAATCCTGAGTCTTCTACAAGAAATAAATCTAATACATGAAGTTGCTGAAGATACAAAAAGCGAGAATATATTATATCAGCCATCAATTGATATAAATAAAATTAACATAGAATTGCTTCTCAATCGAATAGACACTAATGGTTCGGAAGATTTTAAGATTGATAAAGATAATGAGTTTGGGAATCATTGGCAAACATTAATAAAATCGCGCAATTTTGCCAAAATGGAAAACTGCGCGATTCTATTAAAAGACCTTTAAAGTCTATGTTTTAATATATTTTTGAACGAGGAGTTCGCTCCGAAAATGTCAAATTTAAGAAGAATGAAAACATTTGATTCTTTTGAACACTCGAACCAGCTCCTGCTTGAGTCTCATATTTAACTCCAAAAGAAACCAAATTGCCAGTCATTACGGGAATACCTAAACCAGCACTAACGTGATAGTTCATAGGCTTCTTACTTTTAAGAACAACATAGGAATTTGAAACGCCTGCTCCTACCATATAATGCCATGGGTTAGTAAAAGATTCACCAGAGAGCAAATCTGCTCCAATATTCAGAGCATGTTGATCACAATACGAAACAGAAGAATTATCAGACACCATCGCAGACCACTGAGTCAATTTATAATCAGCTGATAATGTCAAACGTTTATTATTCAAAGCAACACCACCTCCAAAGTATTGTGGCAAGAATTGAGATTTTGGATGTAATTTCTCAGTCAAGGTCTCACTACTCGATGAATTAATTACAGTTCGATCGTTATTCAGACTTAGTTGTTGTTTATAACCATACACACCACCAAAGTTCATATTCCACTTTTTATTCAGAGCAATATTATATTGCAAACCAAAATCTGCATAAAATGCTTTTTTATAAGAAATATCTTTAATTGTTGTATTTCCTTGTATTTCAGACTGAGTAGTACTACCCATTATATAAGAAAGATTTAATCCTAAAGAAAAATTCTTTGAGAATTTAATAGCATTAGATAAATACACTTTAGACAAGCCACCATTTCCTTCAAACAAAGAAGAAATAGTTCCTTCTGTTCCTTCAACCGGTTGATCTACAGTAATAGCATATCCCATACTACTCAATGGAGCTAAACCAACAGCAGCATACCACGAAGGCATAACTCTAAAACCAATACCCAGATTACGAACGTTACCAGTAACAGAAGATGAGCTTCTTCCTCTAGTTGTATAATTCTCAAATGAGACATTAGCCCCAGCTTCGTAAACAAACTTTGCACTATCCATCGCAGTTAAAGCAGACGGATTTAAACCATTTAGAAAATTATCAGAACGAAGAGCTATACCAACTCCACCCATACCAACATACTTGCCAGCTTCTCCAACAGTAATATCACCTATACCAAACATTGAAGAAGGAGAATTCGTACTATTTTGTGCAGAGGTATAGAGAGATAAAGATATAAATAAAGATAATAAAAGTATTCTAGAAGTATTCATTTTTATTAATTCAATATTAATTCGTTTTATAAACCTTATAAAGAACAGACAACTTCACATTACTTTGAGGATTTTTCATATCACCGAAAATAACACTCTGGTAAGATGTATTTATCTTACTTTCAGGCAAAACAAGTTGCAGATTCTTTATATTATAGCCAACCTTTCCTAAATTACTCTGTAAAAAGCTTGTAACATCAAAAGAATAATATGTATTTTCATGAAGTGCCTCGTCAGTTACAAGACTACCTGTTTGAACTGAAGATCCTAATAAATCTGTTATCTGATCTTCTGTTACATTGTTTTCATTCGATTGATAAAGAGCTAAAGAAGACGGTAAAGGATTGTTAAGCCCATAAGAGCCCTTAACTGGATATAAATAAAGCCTTGCAGATTCAATGCTAACCATTTTTCCAGCTTCCAATAAATTATTTAAGTAAGGAAACTCAATTTTCGTATATAAGCCAGTTAAGCCCTGAACATAAGATACATTAGACATCTTATCAGAAACTATTTCGGTCAGCTTATGACTAAAATTCTGCAATGGAGTACCTGTACGATCATGTTTTACTTTATTAAAATTAGGAGTAGTTGGAACAAATTTCACAGTTCCTTCAACTGACTCTTGACCAATTTCATGATAATATAAAGTAATATACATACTGGAATCACTTATTCCAAATCCCATAATAGACTTATTACTTGCCTCGTCTGGAACAAAAGCAATACCTTTAAAATAATGTCTAAAATCATCTGAATTTTTAAAGTCATCAGATTTTGCTAATATTTTATTAAACCACGTTTTCCCTAAATCATCAGAGAGTCGATATTCCAAAGTCTTCTTTCCTTTTGGATTTGGCTGTATATTTATAGTAGAGAATGGCTCCGAATTATAAGAAAAAGTTGAATTACTATATAGATACTTTGTATATGTATCTAAAACAAGATTCTCTGTCAATTCATGCAAGTGCACTTTTACTTTTGAAAGAGTATCACCCAAATAATCACCATTACATTTCATTGAAATAGTCAGAGAATCAAATCTATACGTATACTTTTCATTTGGAGTAAATGTTGCTGGAGAATATTCAACATAAGTAGAAGCTGCTATTTTCCCCCAAGTGTTATCACTATAATAGCCAAGCTGAGCAACATTTTTGTTAGATGTATAAATCGAATCCAAGAAAACAGTGCTTAATCTTACTGTACAAGTATCAGTCATAACATTTTTCAAATCACTCTCAACCCATTCTTCTCCTAAAGTTGAAGTCTCATTTCGACAAGATATACAAAACAGTAATGATACAAACGATATTAAAAAAAGTATCTTTTTCATATTCACTTCTAAAGTATTTTAAGTGCAAAAAAAACAGCAAAACCTATATAAATAAAATGCAATCGACCAAATAGGTAATTCCACCCATAAAAGTATAAATTTCACCCATTTATAAAAACGGTCGCAATTTACGTCTTTTATCGATAATATCATTCGATTTGACGATAAAATTTCCCATTTCGTCGATTAATTTTGTTTAAAAGCATCGATGAAACTACTTTTGGCCGCAGAAATAAATATAGAATTAACAACATTATGAATGTATTATTGTATTTAAAAAAGATGAAAAAACTATTATTAATAGGTTGTTTCGCCACTTTGACTTTCTCTTCTTGCACTAGTGAGAGCACATATACTCAAGGTGTATGGGAACAACGTTCCGATTTTGATGGTGTGGCAAGAAATGATGCTGCTTCATTTATGATTGATGGAGACGGATATGTTTGCTGTGGATATGATGGTGATGAACGCTTGAACGACCTTTGGAGATACAATGTATCATCTAACAGCTGGACTCAGAGAGCTAGTTTACCTGAAAGTGCTGCAAGAAACGCTGCTGTAGGTTTTTCTGTAAATGGTAAAGGATATATTACCACTGGATACAATGGGAATACATATCTAAAAGACACATGGGAATATGATCCAACATCTAATAAATGGGCTCAGAAAGCTGATTTTGCAGGTTCTGGTAGATATTATGCATTATCATTCTCAATCGGAGATTATGGCTATGTAGGTACTGGATATGATAAAAACTATTTGAAAGATTTTTATCGTTATGACCCTGTAAATGATAAATGGGAAATTATGGATGGTACTAACGGAATGAATAGCTTTAGTGGACAGAAACGCCGTGGAGGTAATACTTTCGTAATTAACAATATTGCTTACGTAGTTGGCGGTCAATCAAATGGTTCTTATTGTGATGACTTTTGGAAATTTGATCCTTCTACAGGAAAATGGACTGCCTTAAGAGACATTGCTGATAATAATGATAATGAAGATTATGATGACGATTATGCAGGTATTGCACGTGAAAGAGCTGTGTCATTTGTAATTGATGGTAAAGCTTATCTAACAACAGGTACATCTGGTACACTTAAAACAGATTATTGGATCTATGATCCTGCAACAGATCTTTGGTCTGGAGATAGCGACGATGATTACACTCCATTTGAAGGTTCTGCACGTGCAGGTGCTGTTGGCTTCTCTACTGGAACAAAGGGATTTGTTGTAACAGGAGGTAGTAGCAGTCTATATTTTGACGATATGTGGGAATTATTACCTTATGAAAAAGAAGAAGACTAAGAGTATAATTCTTTATACAATTATAAGTATACTCGCCATTATTACTATTTTTTCTGTAGTTAAGTCAAAAGATTCGTCTAAGAATCGAAAAGAAATATTATTAGAAGTAGTAAGCGTAAAAGGCGGATATGGTTATCAAATAAAAGAGGGAAATCGAATATTGATCGATCAACCATTTATTCCGGCAATTTCTGAAGAGAAAGCTTTTAAAAGCCGGGAAGACGCACAAAAAGTTGGAGAATTAGTTCTAAAACGCGTCAAAAATCATACGGATTTTTCCGTTTCAGTTAAGGAGTTGCGAGAACTCAATATAGAATAGTTTAGTTTAGTTAAGTCTAGTTTAGTTTTTGTATATTCCCCGTCTGACAGAGGTCAGGTACGGGGAATATTCTTTTTTATACGGTTATAGACTATCTGTGAACAGTTCTGAATCATCTAATCTGGATATAATATAACCCGCAGGATAGTTATCATTCCCTTTTATCACCTTTTTTAAAATATCTGTTTTATTCTTGCCTAACGCATAAAAGAATACTTTCTTTGCATGAAGAATTGGCAAACCAGTCAAAGCAATACGTTTCAATTTTGTTTCAGAATGAACACTTACAGCATAAATATCGGGAGAATTTAATAAGTTATTCTGGCCAGGAAATAAAGAAGAGGTATGTCCATCAGCACCTATTCCTAAGAGAATACAATCAAAAGCAGGACACAATTTCTCCTTTATTAATAAATTTTCTACTAAAAAAGAATATCGCTTCACTTCTGCTTCAGGAGGGTCTTCTCCATGTATACGATGAATTTGCATAATGGGTATAGAAACTTTATCGAGTAATATGCGCTTAGTCATTCCATAATTACTATCAGAACTCTCAGGAGGTACGCATCGCTCGTCAACCCAATAAAGATGCAATCGACTCCAAGGAATCGTGTTTTTATAATCTTCAGCCCAGAGTCGAAATAACCCAACAGGAGTAGTTCCTCCCGATATTGCCAAATGAAAGTTTTTTGTGCCAGAAGTATTTATCTGATACAAAAGAGCTTTTGTTAAGGCATAAGCCGCTTCCAGAGAAGAAGGAAAATTATTTACTTTTATCATTTGATCTTATTAAAGTTCGCAATACAAATCTGTATTCGTTAAATTTTTACAAGGATTAATCCAATGCACTCCATGTTCTTGCATCATAGCTTCAGATTCTTTAGGTCCCCAGGTTCCAGTTGGATAACCATATACTGGCATTTCCGGATGCATTTTCCAAAAATTCAGTACTGGAGTAAAGAACCTCCAACTGGCTTCTACAGCATCACTTCGAGTAAATA
>Ga0209016_1002413_pt1 | contig 12533 bp, 6 predicted proteins | sample EPASupsiteSAE305_FD_187265 | JGI IMG/M metagenome (GOLD analysis project Ga0209016, IMG submission 187265) | Bioremediated contaminated groundwater microbial communities from EPA Superfund site, New Mexico - SAE3-05 (SPAdes) (version 2) | ecosystem: Environmental > Aquatic > Deep subsurface >...
GGCATTACTTGCGGCCCAGAGGAACTGCTCCCAGGCGGGCAGCTTGGCGATGTCGTAGGCGTAGACGGTGATGAGATCCGAAGCGTTGATGCCGAAATGAGTTGAGTACCCCGAAGTGGATTTGATTGCGCCGGTTTCAGCCGTGTACCACTTTAGGGAGAAGCCTCGATGGCTCAGGAGTTCGTTGACCACAGACGGGCGGAACCAGAGCCACCGTCCGATGTCTTCGTTGTTGAGCTCGGCAGAGAACTTTCGAGAACCGTCCGTGTCGACGATGAAGTGCGGCAGATTCTGATCCTCGTCGCCGCGCACACGCGTGCTCTTTCCCTGATGTTCGATCCACTCGTCTCGCCAGAACTCGCCTTCTACGCGCACACCGGGGTAGCCGCTTCGATGGCCCTTGGCACTCTCCGAGGCGGTGTTGTCGTTCGTCTCAGGCCCCATGACCGGAGCGTCTTCCTCCTCGTCGATGTCGGTGCGCCACATACGAAACGACGCCCAGCTCCCGCCGAACACGGCGTTCAGTTCCTTGATGCGCAGCTCGTACCTTCCACCTTCACGCTGCTCCTGGAACTCGTTCAGGCCGGCATAGGGGCTGTCTTTGAGGTCGGCCACGTTTTCGACGCGCTGGCGGTAATAGGACAGACGAAGGGACAGGCCGCGCGCGGCCAGATAGTCCATTAGGAACTCGCGCTTGATCTCTATCAGGCGATGGCTGCTATCGCTTTCCACCGTCTCCCTGGCGACCACGACAAAGTCCTCTTCCGGCCTGATCCAGTTAGGCCCTTCCTTAATCAGGCGAAGCGCGACCACCAAGTCAGGGTTCAGGATCCACTGCCGGCCGCCAACTACGGGCTGTGGGTGCTCGAAAACAAGGTTGATCCCGATTGGCTCCTTGTCGTTGTACTGGTACTCATCGATCGGCGAGTAATGTCCGTCCGAGTACGCATACGGTGCCACGGTGTGCCCGATGCCGATGTCGCTCCAGCTCAAGCGCTCGGCAAGTTCGCGATGCTTGCTTGGAAAGGCGACTGAGCCGCAAGCGAACATGTCGTTGATATACCCAACTTCCTTCACGTTCCCCTTCTCGTCATTGAGCGACGCCCGAAGTGGGACCCAGGTCGCCCGAGAGAACGGACGCCGAATTTCTGAGGTTTGAAGAATCCAAGCTTCGTTCATGGATCGGTTCTCTAAGTGATGTCAGAAATCTCTACTTTAATCCAGCAGCCCACGCTCATTCCCCTTGTCATGTTTTAATGTCGTAACCCAGCACAACTAAGACCGCGTTACGTACCCATTAACGCCAATCTCACCCAGCAATGACGGACACCTCCAACCGCATCAAGCGCTCTGCCATCCCACTTAGCGGGTACGTGTACCAGAACCTCGTGGGACTGAACCTTCTATGCGATTGGCTCGAGGATCCGGCGCTGTACGAATGGGTCCAGTTTGAAGCAGATCATGATGAAGTTCCTCAGGGGCTTGACGATGTCGTGGCCCAGCGCTGGGACAGTACCTTTGTACTCTTGCAGGTGAAGTTCACCGTTGACGCGGACGACCCCAGCAATGCCCTGGCGTGGCCCTGGCTTCTCGCCCACAAACCTGCAGGTCGATCTCTTCTTCAGAAGTGGAGCGATTCCCTGTTCGGCGTCGGCCTTGATCGCGTCCATGCAGCTGCTGTAATAACCAACCGTGTACCGAGCCGCAAATTCGAGGTCTCAATGGAAGCGTCAACCCGCCGGGTGAGGCTGTGCAGCGTCGATCCAACCATTCGAGCGGAAATCCTGCGGCAAATCGGCAGCTCCGAAAGAGCTGAAACGTTTTTTGATCATTTCGAGTTTCGTCACAGCTACCAAGGGGCGCAAGCGCTTGAAAGAACACTTGTCGACCGACTCGTTCCACGCCACACAGATCGGTCAGGTTGGCTGTCGTTGTTCAGAGAGGCCATCGACTGGGCTGTGAGACGTAACTTCCCCCCTCCCCGGGGGCAACTTTCGCTTGACCTCATTCGGGGCACTCTCAACGTTCGGCGACCAAGGCCTCTCGAACAATCGTTTCGGGTGCCCGATGGATATCAGCCTCCTGATGCTGAGTTTGCTGCCAATTTCATTCGCTCCGTAGGAAGCTCAAGAGCGGTCGTACTTTGGGGATCTCCAGGCCAGGGAAAGAGCACCTTTCTCAGCTACGTGTGCAGTGAATTCAAACAAAGCGAAGTGCCCTTTATTCGCCACCACTATTTCTTGGATCTAGGCGATAGATCCGATCGCTTCACACTAGCCAGCGTCGCAAACTCGCTCATTGCGCAGATGGAGGTTCAACACTTCTCCCACGTGGGTGGCCTTCAGGATAGCGCCGAGCATTTACGCACCTGGATTAGTGCGTGCGCTAGCGGATATGCCGCCGAAGGTAAGCGATTTGTCGTTGTGATCGACGGGCTGGATCATGTCTGGCGAGAAAACGATCGGGACAAGCGTCCTCTGGACAGCCTCTTTACAGCGCTGCTGCCGGTTCCGGACAACGTCACGCTCGTCATCGGTACCCAGAAAGTCGCGGAGCAGCAACTTCCTTCCCTGTTCAATCGCTTCATTGACTCAGGCGCTTGGATCGAGCTTCCCAGAATGTCTCTGGTAGCCATTGAGAGCTGGCTGAGAGCTCAATACGAGGCTGAGAGGTTTGAGACGCCAACGCTGGATGAGAAAAGCACAGACTCCTTGGTATCGCTGGCAACAGCCTTTCAAAGGGTCACTGGCAGCCACCCGCTCGTGTTGACCTACTGTTTCGAGGCATTGGCCCAGCAACATCGCATCCTCGAGCCATCGGTGATTGAAGCGCACACCTGGGCTCCGGACGGGGACATCAAGAAATACTACGCCATGCTTTGGCAGCGGTTGTCGAATACCGCGAAAGATGCTTTGCACTTGCTGGCCGACTCCGGCTTCATCTGGCCAGCGCTGGGCCTCGAAAGCTGCCTACGAACTGGTGCTGGCGATCTGAGCTCTGCAATCGGGCACCTGCTACACAACACAGAAGCGGGACAAGTTGCTTTCCACGGAAGCCTGTATGCGTTTGTCCGTGACGACCGCGAGCACGACGAGCGGATACGCCACCTGCTTTCGAACGTCGCCGAGTGGCTTCGGACGCAAGCACCGGCATTCCATCGGTGGGGTTGGCTGTGGTTGTATGAAGCTCGGGCAGGGGACACTCGAAACATCCTAGATGTCCCCGATAGAAATTGGGTCGTCGAGAGCTTGGCATCAGCATATCCACAGGATCAGATCGAGGCGATTCTCACGGCCGGTGAGGAGATCGCATTCGGTAATGGAAACTTTGCCAGGGCAATTCAGCTTCGTTGGCTCAAGACCCGGCTACAGAACGGCCCAGAATTCCAACTTGACGACTACGAATCGTTGCATGAGTGTGCCCTTCAGCTGACAGAAGACGAGTATCCGTTGAAGACTCTGGCCTCGGGTTTGCAGACCGCCAGTGTAGATCGCCTTCTCTTGCTGGGCAGGCATTACTTGCTTGCAGGACGGAGGACCGACGCGAAAGAATGTTTGGAGCTGATGCGTCGGCGAATCAACGATCGAATCCGAGTCGGCGCCTACGACCACAGCGCGCTCAAGTCAGCTGCAGAGAGTTTTCTCGAACTCGCCGCTGGAACTAGGCAATACATGCCGGACAGGATTCTTTCGATCTCGAGGGATCTACGCGGGACAGACGCCACGGAGGTGTTCAGCCTATTCCTACGTGAGCTTTCCAGGGGCGCTGATTTGGCGCCGCTGATGGAATTCGTGTGCAAGCCGATGTCGCTGACTCAGCGATGTGAACTTGAACTGGCATCCTTGCGCCTCGCAGGCGCTCTTCGCGCAAAAATCCACGAGTGGCCCGAGTTCGCAAGATTCTCGAAGCACTCGATATCGTGGTGTTGGCGCCTGCTTTATCAAGGCGGTTCCTTCAAACAACGCGACTTCAACGAGTACGATGCTTCACTAGACGTGGATCGTCATTCCGAGATCCCGCGCGAGGCAGCCCAAAAGTATTTACATCGTCTCTTCTTTTCGACAGTAGCTCGATGCATGTCTCAGCACGGAGCGCCCGTGGCTGGCCCGACTCCGCATTACAAGAATCGCACCTGGCTGTCGACCGCCGCGCAGCAGATGATGGTGCTGGCTAACACCGTAGGTTCACTGCTTGCGCGCCGCGAGATCCCGGCATTTGCGCTTCCCTTTCGCCTTCTTGATGCTATCCAAGCCCCTGAAGGCTATGAAGCGATGACAGACTACATTCCATTCCGGAACGCGCTTACCGAGGTATCCGGCGATCTATTCTTGTTGACTTCCTTACGATCGGGCCTCTCCAAGGTTCCATCTTCAGAATGGACGCGCGCCAAGTCGTCGCACCACTTTGTCTCGTCAGATTGGTGCAACCGCTATGCAGGTTCTGGCTTTGATCTCCTGGATCGAGATCTGATTGGAGAAGAGATAGACCGTCGGCAAGGGAAGATCGCAACCTCTATCACTCCCTTCAACGATAGAACAGCTAGCTACTTAGAACTCTGCCAGCTTGCGACCTCGTTTCGACTTAAATCGCAAGCGAACGCATTGCTGCGGAAATCGCTGTCGTGCGTTATCAGCTACGGTTGGCGCAAGGACCCAACCATTCGATTCGTGATCGACGCAGTTGAAGCAATTTCTTCGAAAGATCGCACATTTGCTTCCGACATGTTGCGACGGTTGATCCCTATCGTCGTTCGTATCGACGACATGACCGAAGACGCAGGTGCGCGTCCGTCAGACCTTACCAGCCTAATCATCTCGCTGGCTCCTGAAGTGTTCGCTGCCTATTACAACCACTGGCTTATGGCATCGGAGTGGTACTCCGCAGATCTTGTCTTTGCGGAGCTGTTGGCGACAGAATCGCTCGATGACCCAGCCATGTCGCTCGTAGCATCGGCTGTTTGGGATAGTCACACCATCGGATCGCTTCGCAAGCGGGCCGAAGCGGGGGACGCTTCGGCTGAAGCCATCATTGTTGCTAACGCAGAGCGTCTTGGCTTGTCTCCTGAAGACCTAGGAAAGGAGCGGCCAGAACGTAGTTCTCGTCCCGAAGATGACCTCAACATCGAGGTATCCGAGTATCCCCCTGCGAACGTTGAGAACTTACTCCAGGAGCTTCGCTCGCGGAACGCCTATGTCGCGGAACAGCGGATCGTGCGGGATTGGTTCCAATACTGGCTCGCGCAAAGACGCGGGATGGAACTCCTGCGAAGCCTAGAACCTTTCATTTCGGAGGAAAGCATCCCGACAGGCATAGCCGACCTCCTAGATTTGGCCTTCGAGGCGAGCCTACAACTCGAAGGCCAAGGACGGGCTTACAGGTGGCTAGTGGCCGCACAAGTACATCGACGGGGTTGGGATGAGTATTACGGTCAGGCCGATGCTCTTCAGCGCTTCTCCGCTTTTGCGAGCCACTACAAGGTGAAGTGGAGGCAGTTTATTTCGGAAACCACCAAGCGCGGGAACGTTGGACGGAGAGGCTCTCTCTCAATCCCGCACCATAGACTAGTTCACTTTCTGCTGGCGGTGGATGAGGTGGCAATTGCGAAGACGGTGGTCGAAGCAATGGTCAACACGACCATTGAGGACTTTGCCGAACAACCGTTGGTGACCCCAACATGGCTAGGGTGGGCGAAACCATGACTGGCGTAGCGCTTCTCGATGTCGCGATATCCAGGCTGCGGCTACCTGTTCCTATGGCCAAACTTCAAGTAATCCACCAAGTGGCACGTGCTCTGAAAAACGAGTCGTCGGCGCAAGTAACCTGGGAGGCTCTATTGCAGTGGATTCGCTCTCTAAAACTTGAATCGGAGGTTTTGGAGGCACTAACGATCGTAGCCCTCGCACGTGGATCGGCCATTTTGACATCGGCCGAACTTCGGGGTGCGATCAGCGCCCCGTCCGTACTGTCCGATGTATTCATCGGACGAGCGCTTGGAGCACCCGTATTGGTGCACTCCTGGCTCAAGTCTCACTCTGGCGAGGCACCGTCAACGTTTCAAAATCCAGAGCTCACAGAAGAACTCAGCTCTGGGACGATAGTTCCGCCAATTTTAAAGAACTGCATAGCGGATTTGGAGATGCGATCGCGTAAGCCACTTCTTAGACAGTGGACATACGAGTTTGAACGGCATATCGCACGAAACGGTGACGCCTTTGACGGTCACTTCAGTTACTTCGGTGATGGTCCGAGTCGGGGCGAGAGTGGACACTTCATTGCTCGACGTGGCCACTTCGCTAGGTCTGCATTTCTAAGAACGCTTGCTCTTGCTAGTGACCAGTGGGGAATGCCCGTACCCGTGGCGCAGGCCGAAGCAATGTACGCGTCACCGGCAGATTTGAGCCTGCTGCCAATGCTGCCGTATGAAAAACCGACATGGGCGAAGACTCTGCACAACGCAAGACCAAGCTCCGCAGATGAAGCTGGCGCCTTAGCTTCCATGGCAATAGTACAAGTGAATCAGACTGAGAACAGAGCCCTGCTTCATCTAAACCTACCGGTGCAAAGTGATTCTCGGTACCAGGGAGAGCTCGAAATTGTCTCGATCCTCACATCTGAAGACGCTGTTGACTGCCAAAGTGTCTTTCATCTGCACGACTGGCTCCCTGGACATCTAATTCTTCCGAGAACTTCGGATCTGACTCTCCGAGTAGATCGCTTCGACGACGCGATGGCCTTTCCGACGAAGACAGGGGGAAGTCTTCGGCCATTGTTGGTATCCGTATTCGATAATTTTGTCGGATACCTGCACTCAGATTTGGTCGGTCGCATGCCATGCTTGCCAGCAAATCACAGTTCGAATGCCCCCCTAATCGCCGTACCTCGTCTTGGCGGAGCGGACCTATTTCTTTCAGGAGGTACGGTCGGCGAACTTCGCTATTGGAATTGGAACTGGAGGCCAATGCATTCAATAGAAATGGGCGGGCACGGGGGCGTCGCTCTTGTGCTTGATGATGATGCGGTCCGGCAACTTATGCATGTCGAAGGCATGCGTATTTTCCAACTCTGGCGAGTGCACGTTCGGACACGTGAAACCGACTATGGGGACTGGACCGACGAAACATGGATAGGCGAGATAGGGAGTTTGTAAGCAGATCAGCATATTTCCGACCAAAGTGCGGAGGCGGCATCGGGTAGCCTACCTTAAACGCGAATGTTATTATCGACAGCGGTGCCCACCTTACTTGCACGCGAGTAAAAACAGGCAACGCAGCTACGACCGTCACATCCAGATAGACCTTCTCTTTTGAGCCTCGTCGTCGGGGACTTAAACGCGTGCACCTGACCCGAATCGATGAGGTTTTCAGGAAAGGTTGATCATGACGATCAAGCAACTCGCGTTCGACACGCAGCAACATCTCCAAGCCCAAACCCGCACCGCCTTCAAGCGCAGCCACGTCTACGAACTATTGGCCGGCGCCTTTGGTTTCAACTCCTACGCATCCTTGTGCGCCGAACACGTTTTCACGCAAGGCGGTCTCACCAGCCGACGCCCAGGCAAGCATAGCGAATCGGTCGGGCGCCGCAGCCTGGAACTCGACTACTTGCCGGAAACGGCGCTCCAGCTTGCCCAGGCCCTTCCGGCTTACCTCACTGACCAGAACATCGGCGTCATCCGCATTGCAGACCTTGTCGCGCATCTTCGGTACGAAACCAACAGGGTGACCGATCATGAACTCGACGAGTTTGATGACGATGCTGAGGATGAAGAAGACACCTATGGCTCGTGGTTCGATCGCGAATCCCTCGCCACACCCATACTGCTTGAGGGACTGGTGGCGGCCGCCGAAAAAGGCGACGCCGACGCCCACTATGCCCTGGCACTCATCTTCGCACCATCCGACGCCCCCTTCGACGAACCCAGTGCTGGCAGCGACTACTGGTACAACGAGGAGCGTAACGGCCGCGTGCTCACGGGCGTCGAAAAGGAATGGGCGGACGAATACGCAGCCATGCTCTGCCGTTCCGAAAAGTACGAGCACCACCTGCGTGCTGCCGGCGCACTTGATCATGAAGCCGCCTTGCTCGAAATGGCGGAACGCTTTGGTGACCCGGCCTTCTTTGAACGGCCGACCAACGCTTACGCAAACATCGACGCGGCCCACGCCGCCGATGTCGCCAATCACCTTGGTCGGCGCAAAGACGCTTGGCAGTGGCGAACGATCGCAGCACAGCAAGGCGACACCGAAGCTATGCGCGAACTGATCGAAGGCTACGATCGCTTGAACCTGCAGCAGTGCTGGACCTGGTTTTATCTTGCCGAACTGCTGGGCACTGATTTGTCAGCGGACGAGTATGAAGCTATTCACGAGAACGGGTCCCGCTACGATGATGATGTCGGGGGGCCGATGTTTGTCGATGGCCGTGGCGGGGTCGAACTCGAACCGCTCAACGTCGAAGAAGACGCAACCGCGCGACGGGCTGCGGCCGCGCTCTATCAAGCGATAGAGGAAAGGCTGGGCACATAACCTTCTCCGCGACCGAAAACCTAATCGCCGCAGAAAATGCGGCGATTAACCACTTTATTCACCACATTCCGTGCGGTGAATAACCCAAGATTCGGCTCTCCGGTGCTGCCGGCAAACCAAATAGGGCCCCATAAGGCTTGCAACCAAGTCCGCCCCAGCAAATTAGAAACAACTTGAACACGCTGTTGTCATCGGACATCAAACGCGATATTCTGTAAAAAGCGTGTGAGCACTCGCGGATGAAAAGCTGCCTTCAACCGAAATTGCTCAAAGGGCAATCCCTCTGCAATCTCCAAATCCTGCTGACATTTTTCAATGTTGCCTAAGGCAGCACGGCTAGTCATGACTTGATTGGAGATTCACATGAACACCGAAACCCTGCTGCGCGCAGTCCGCCCTGTCCACCTCCTGATTGCTCGCCCTGGTCAAGCCGCGAACGCGGAACCTAGGTTCTGGTCCATGCTGCTTGATGGCTTGCACCACAGCCACCTCAAAACCTCTGCTAAAGCCCTTCAGAAAGATCGCAAGCGCCCCGGTCGCCCCGTTTCCGATGACCCATCCCTGAAACTCAGCGGCCTCCACCATGGGCTCGCGCAAGCTCTGGGCAGCAAAACCTTCGATGCTTGGCGGCATCGCGAACAGGAACTGATCAAGTTTCTCAATAACCACGGCATGACCCGGCCTGCCGACTTGATCCGTTGGCCCCGGATGTTCTCTTACAGTCTCACAGCTCGTGATGTATCAGATCGCCTCTTCAATTCTGGCCTGCCGTTGCCGGACCGGATTTTCACCGGCGTTGGCTCGAAGTTTTTCGCTGCAAGGGGGCGCGGCCGGATTGATATTCATGCATTGAGCGAAGAACCCGTCTATGGCGAAGAAGCGAAACTGAACTGGTGCATCGACCGTGCCGACCAGACTGTTCTTTCTCTTGACCGTGAATTTGATTGGGATAGTGATGCCCCCGACCATGTCGACCTGACTGGCACTGACCTGCTGCTTCATGCATTTCACCTTGACGCCGTCGCCGCAGCCTTCAACCTCCTGGGGGACAATCTGGTGGAGCCGATGCAACGGCCGCCGGAATTCCGTTCATACAACGCCAGTGAAGACGAACTGTCCTTTGACCGCCACGTCTTCAATATCTTTCGCCTGGAGATTGACCGTTCCGAATCGGGCTGGGTCGAGGTCATCCCCTTCCCCGATAACGACAACCTCGTTTTCCTGAAAGGGGAAAATGGCGCCTTTGACTGGGTCATCCGTAACCAGCGTGACGAAGCATTCACGGGAAATCCATACCACCCGATCCTGAAAAATCACGAGCTGCCGACAGCGATGAAAGCCTCGGAGCTTAATGCCTATCTCTACTTCACTACTGGTGAATGGTATGAGCGGCTGGAGCACAGCGCAGAAACACGCCACTATGAGGAAGGCGGAACAATCGCTACCTGGCCTGGTTACTCCAAGCTGCTCATGCGTGAACTTCTGGCGACACGCCGCAGCTATGCCGTACCGACTCAGCCGAAGGGGCGGAATAACCTGAACTTTATCCCCCATCGGCTCAACGGTTACTGCTTGATGATTTCGCCGCCGGTCACCATCCAGGAATTCTGGCGTTTCTTCGAGGGTTCGGATTGGCGCGATGACCGCATCTCCCGCTCATCACGTACCAACATGCAGCTTGAAGCCGATCTCGCCGCCGTTAACCTGCACGACGACGACCACCTTCCGGCGAGCATCACATGGTTTGATGCCTTGGCTTATTGCCGTTACTACGAACAGAAAACCGGTCTTCCCGTCCGTCTGCTGGAAGTAGAAGAATGGAAACAAATCAGTCCACCGCCTGCGCAAAACATCGAGAAAGACGGCTGGGGTGATCTGACTTGGATCGTTGAAGGTGGGGACGGCAAAACGGGCGGCGAAACCGCGCACCGTTATCCCGAGGCCTGTGGCGGCGGTGGGTATCTGCGTTTTGGTAAAGAAATCACCTGGTCACAGAATCAACAGGGGCTTCCGTTCGTCTCCGTCGTAGATTTTGGTGAATGGTTAGCCGATTACGCTGACGGTTATGCCCCCGTGGCCAACGCTGCGACCGGTAAAGCCCTGATGACGGGTCCTCTTGACCGTGATCGCTGCCCGGCGCATCTGACCATGCGTTACAAAGGCTTGAAGGTCGGCTTCCGCCTCTGCTACGTCGCCCACCCCGACGCTTAACTCGTTTAGGAGAAGACCATGAAGTATTCCTTGACGAGGAAGGGGCACGCACGCCCGCAGTTATCGGAACTGGTGATCAACTGGCACATCACTGAGGCCTGCAATTATCGCTGCCGCTATTGCTATGCCCATTGGGAAGGCCGCAACCGGGAGGTCGTCCACGACATCCCGGCCACCGCGCGGATGCTGGAAAATTTATGGCAGTACTTACATCCGCACAACCTTGCGAATCCGTTGCGCCGGGAGATGGAATGGCAGGGTATCCGGCTCAATCTGGCTGGCGGAGAACCCCTCCTCTATCCGGAACGTGTTGACCGGATTTTGTCTGCCGCCCGTGAGATCGGCTTTACCACCTCACTGATCACCAACGGTAGCCTCTTGTCACCACACCTTGCCCAAAAACTGGCGCCGAACCTCTCGATGCTCGGCGTTAGCCTGGACTCGGGTCTCGCTACGACCAACCGCCAGATCGGAAGGCAAAACCGGCATGGTCAGTTGCTGGCGATCGATCAGCTTGAAGAAGCGATCAATGCGGCCCGGCGCTGGAACTCCAAGCAGCAGATCAAGCTCAACACCGTCGTCAACGCGCTCAATTGCCACGAGGATCTGAACGCCTTGATCCGGCGCTTAGCGCCTCAACGCTGGAAGGTATTGCGCATGCTACCCGTCGTGACCAACCAACTGATGGTCAGCGATGCCGATTTTCAGGGGTTTGTAGCTCGTCATCGGGCGCTAGGCGACCTCATGTGCGTCGAGGACAACACCGAAATGGTTGAGTCCTACGTGATGATCGACCCACTGGGCCGCTTTTTCCAGAACTCCTTGGGCCAATCCAGCTATCGCTACAGCCGCCCGATTCCAGAAGTTGGCGTCGCACAGGCTTTTGCTGCGGTAGGTATGGACCCGGCCAAGTTTTGTGCTCGCTACCTTGGTCCACTCGAAAAGGCCGCCGCATGAAACGCTACAGCGCCTCAAAGGAGATCAACACCCTGGTTCGCCAACTGGTCCGCGATGGATGGCAATTCCAGCGGGGTGGCCAACACGGCAAGCTCTACGCGCCCAACCGCGCAACCTGTTTAAGCGTGCCCTCGACCCCGAGCGATCGGCGAGCCTTCCTGAACTTTCGGCAGGACGTACGCCGTCTCTGTCCCACTACGTAACTATCGTCGCAGCCTAGGTGGCTCCTCGAAAGTAGATCACCTGGGCTGTTTTTTCTACACTTTGTAGCTCGCTATCTGACTCTGGAAAAACCATTGGCAGATCTGTTATCGGAACCTGCCATTTTCCCGGGGTATGTCTCCGGCAGCTTTGGCCGAGGAACGGAATCGCGTGACTCCTCTGCCCTTCGTCATTTGACATTATCGCCCGTACGTCTTGAGTTCGGCCTGAGCTGCCTTTGGCCCGATGAGCGGTGTTGGGCGGCAATGTGGCGGTCATCTTTAGTTCAGCCGCTAATGGCGTCGAGCAGCAGCTTCTCTATCCTGCGAGATCACACTGCTGACCCATTGCAGCCGGTTGCTCTATCCGCTTAAACGACTGCTTCGCGGATCGGCCAGCCCCCATAGTCGAGTCAGTGCTAGGCCGCCGCTGAATCCAAGCCAATGTCATCGGAAGTACCCTCTGCGGCTCAAGGGATGCAGTAAATCTTCGAGAGCAAGTCCTGGATGACGGGCAGCTTGAATTCGCTCTTGCGCTCCAGAAGGAACCGAAGGAACTCGTCGTCCTGTGGCTTGGGAAAATAGTGCGAAGGCTGCAAGTCGAACTTCCACGCCTCGTGCCCTACCAGTTTCAACGCGA
>Ga0209016_1002414_pt1 | contig 12527 bp, 10 predicted proteins | sample EPASupsiteSAE305_FD_187265 | JGI IMG/M metagenome (GOLD analysis project Ga0209016, IMG submission 187265) | Bioremediated contaminated groundwater microbial communities from EPA Superfund site, New Mexico - SAE3-05 (SPAdes) (version 2) | ecosystem: Environmental > Aquatic > Deep subsurface >...
CGTAGCTTGCTCCAACAGCACCTACTTTACCTACATATTTCTCTTTTTTCAACTCTTTAACAGATGAGAAGTAGTCCTCCATATTGAGGCCAATGTAGTCGCCGGAAATCTGCTCGTTCCACTCCTGGCCAAATGCCGATGTGCCGCGTCTGTTGGGAAGAATTACGATATAGCCGTTTGCTGCCATAAGTTGGAAGTTCCATCTGTAGGACCAGTTTTGGCTTAAAGTTCCCTGAGGGCCGCCCATGCAAAACAGAAGAGTAGGATATACTTTAGTTGAGTCGAAATCCGGAGGATATACAACCCACATATGCATATCTTTGTTGTCTACGGTTTTGATCCATCTCTGCTCAATGCGTCCCATTTTTATCTGATCCAGCAGGTGCTTGTTCTCAAAAGATATCTGAGTAAAGACTCCGTCGGCTGGATTTATCGATACAATTTCGTTTGGCATAGACATACTCTTGTATGTAGTAATCAGTTTTTCTCCGGCAAGCATTACACCGTCGAAGTCGTACTGTCCTTCTGCCACTTTGCGGATTGCCTTGTCGGCTAAATTAACACTGTAAACACCTGTAAGTGCTTTTACACAAGAAGTGAAATATAGCCCGGAGCCATCAGCCATCCATGTTATAGTTTCAATATTGTAAAGATAGTCGGTAGTAAGTTCTGTTTTTTCCCTGCTTTCGAGATTCATTATGAATAGCCTCTTTTTGTCGGCCTCATATCCATCCCGTTCCATTGATATCCATGCAATCGATTTGCCGTCGGGAGAGAAAAGAGGGTCGGTATCATAACCCATCATGCCTTCTGTAAGGTTCTCGTGTGTCTTTGCGGCTATGTCGTAAAGATATATGTCGGTATTGGTTGAAAAAGCATACTTGACGCCGGTTAATTTACGGCATGCGTACAGGATTTTTGTTCCGTCTGGGCTCCAGCTAAGTTGCTCAATGCCGCTAAGTGGTAGTGTTGGTGATTCAAAAGGCTCCTTATCAAGAATGTCTGTGATGTTTGACAGCTCTTTTCCGTCAAAATCGGCAATAAAAGGATGGGGAATTTCTTCAACAAAATGGTCCCAGTGGCGGTACATAAGGTCGGAAATCATCCTGCCGTTTGCTTTGTCAAGGTCCGGCCAGATCTCTTTAGGCTTTTTCCCTGAAGGGACATTGCTTATGAAAAGAATCTTTTTGCCGTCCGGCGAGAAAGTAAATTCCGAAATGCCGGCTTCGTATTTGCTTATTTGTTTAGCATTTGAGCCGTCTTTTCCCATAACCCATATCTGTCCGTCAAGAAGATATGCAATCTCCTTGCCTTCGTTAATCCAGCGCGCATTGTTCTCGCTCTTAACAGTGGTTGTAAGCTGACGATTATCCGAACCATCGGCCTTCATGACAAAAAGCTCCCGGTTATTCTTGTTTTGCGGTATGCTTGTATAGGCTACGCCATACAAAACCTCCAGCCCGTCCGGAGAAACCTGAGGGTCTGTGAGTTTTCCCATGCTATGCATAACTTCGGGTGTGAGCTTGCCCCCCTCAACTGTTATGTTGCTCTTTGTTATTAGCTCGTCGGCCTTCTTGTCGGTATTTCCCCCGCAAGAGGCGGCTATTGCAGCTGTTGTAATTAACATAGCGAATAGTTTACTTTTCATAGTTTATTGAGTATTATTGTTTGATTCAGGAATAGAAAGTGTAAAAATAATTTAAATTTTTAATTCTATTGCTAATTGGTTGTCGTAGGAGAATAAAATGATATCGGCCAACTCGTGGCGGTAAAAGGTTAGGTTAGGTGCTCCAGTGTCGCAGATTTATACCTCCGGCGGAAATGACTTCCGGATATTTACACATTGCTTAAATGCTACTATTAACAAGTGTTCCCACTTGTTTTTTAATTATTTTTTCTATCTTTATCGCAGATTTAGAGCGCGTCAGTTCTAAATTGATTAATTCAATTATTAAAACTTTGATATGGAAAATAAAAACTCAGCCAAATTGACCGAGAAGAGGAGATCATCTGAATTGATTTCAAATTATGAACCGCCTTTTATAGAGATAATTGAAGTTTCTCTGGAAAAGGGATTTGCCGACTCATCCACTGACTTTGGAGAGGGCACATGGTAATTAATAATTGAAATTTAAACTGCTTATTTTATGAAAAAAATATTTATCAATAAAACCACTTCGATACTTTCCATAATTCTAGTTCTGTCTCTCGTCTCTTGTACTAAAGAAAAATCGGAGAGCGGAGTCGCCGGAGTTTCATCTGAAAAAATCCGTATAACAGGAGCAGATGCAAACACAACTACAAAAACCACGCTCAACGGACTTGTTACTTCGTGGATTCAGACAACAGACAAAGTAGGGATTTACTCTCCTCAGGCACGCACAGCTACGGCCGGTGGCGGATCACCAGTTGTTAATGCGGAATTTACCGCAGCAAGCAGTGGAACAAGTTCAAACTTTACCGGAACAATGTATTGGGGAGCAGCGAGTACTTCGCACACTTTCTACGCATATTATCCGCGGGTATCCGGTACTGCAGCATCCACTGTTGTTCCGGTATCATTGCCTTCTGCTCAGACACAATCAGCAGCTGGCAGCAATGCACATATAGGTGCGCTTGACTTTATGGTCGCCACACCGGTAACAGTTACCTCTCCCGCTAACACTAATGCAATAGCAAATGAGGTAAACCTAAAATATAACCATCTCTTTACCATTCTTGAGTTTCAGATAAAACAAAGTTCTGGCAGCGGAACAATCACCAAAATAAAACTGACTGCGCCCACCACTAATCTTAGCTTAACCTCTGGTACAATTAATATCACCCAACCAACCCCTGGAGAAGGAGTTGCTTATACCATCTCCGGTGGTACCGGTAGCAAAGAGATAACACTAACCATCACTGGCGGTGTAACTCCTACAGCTGACTATGCTACAACTCCAAAAATATATATGGTTATTCTTCCGGGGGATTTTAGTGCTGAAAGCATGACAATTGGTTTAGAATACCAAAACTCCGGTTTCTTTGAAAGTACTTTTAAAACCGGGAAGGCCTTTGAGAGAGGCAAGAAATATATTGTTCAGATGGATGTTCCTACAGTAACTGATGGTGACAGCAATGTGTATGGAACTATAACTATTGGAACCCAGACATGGATGGCTTCCAACCTGAAAACCACAAAGTACAACGATGGTACTGATATTACATATGTGACGGATAATTCTACATGGGGAGGTCGAACACAAGGAGCTTATTGCTGGTATAATAACGATGCCAGCACATATAAGGCGACTTATGGTGCATTATACAACTGGTATGCAGTAGATAATAATGCTTCAACAAAGGTTGCTAGCAACGGAGGTAAAAACATTTGCCCTGTTGGCTGGCATGTTCCCACAGATGCAGAGTGGACTACCTTAACTGATTATTTAGGCGGCTTTAGTGTCGCAGGCGGTAAACTTACAGAGGCCGGTACAACCCACTGGACAGTTGATTATACATCGGCAACCAACAGCAGTGGCTTCACAGCACTTCCGGGCGGGCACAGAAAATCTGATGGATGGGGTTTTAATTATATTGGTTTAGAAGGTTATTGGTGGACCTCTTCGGCTAATTCGGGAGATGGTGTTTGCAGGAGACTGACACATTATTCCAATTCTGCTGAAACAAGCGATGCCCCAAATAGTTTTGGCTTTTCTGTAAGGTGTGTGAAGGATTAATCTTATGAACTTCAGCCCTGAGCAAAGTTTACTTTTTTCACTTGTAAAGACCTCTCTGTGCCTCCGGGATAACAGAGAGGCCTTTTCTGTAATCCCGAAAGAAATTGACTGGAGCAGCCTTGTAAACCTGGCTGCCAGGCAAGGTGTATTGTGTGTTGCCCGGGAAGGATTGACGCAAAAAGGGGGGCTCTCCAGGGAGTTGCTTATCCGCTGGGATCTTAGCGTTCAAAAGCTGGAGGCAAGAAACAAAAGGCAAAGAGTGGTTATTAAAGAGCTTGTCGCCCTTTTTCGGGAGAATGATATAGAGATGTTGCTGCTTAAAGGAATTGGACTGAGTGAACTCTATCCAAATCCAAATCACAGAGAGAGCGGAGATATTGACATTTACCTTTATGGAAATTTCGAAAGAGGCAATCAAATTATTGAAGAGTTAGGAATAGCGGTAGATAATGATGGGTCAAAACACTCGAAATTCTTTTTTAAAGGGGTTCCTGTGGAAAACCACAAAACATTTCTAAATGTAGAATCTACCAAAGCCGACAAGAATCTGGAAATGCATTTATATAAGATTCTTTATGAGCAGGGGTTCGACCCAATAATGATAGATGACACTCATGTTCGTATTCCAACGCCCGACTTTACTGCAATCTTCCTCTCCCGGCACGACATTACTCATTTTTTAGCTTCAGGGCTGGTATTGAGGCATTTTTGCGATTTGGCTCTCTTTTTTAATAAAAACAGAGAGAGAATTGATTTTGCCAACTTTGAAAAAGTTATGAAAGAGGATGGACATTACAATTTAATCTGCTCATTTTTAGAAATAGGTCAGATGCATTTGGGCCTGCCAAAAGAGAGTCTTCCGAAATTTTTGATTGACAGGAAACAAGTTGAGACCCTGGCAAACTGGGTATTGGAGGATACTTTTTACAATAAATACAGATCTGTTGACAAAAAAGAGATTGAGACGATGTGGGTTCCCCGCAGAAAATTGCTTGGCGTAAAACAGCTTTTTCGATCAAAATGGAAGTACGATTCTATAGAGAACGGGCTGTTTTTTAAATCATTCATATTCAGAATATATCAAAATTTTCAACTCCTAAACTGGAAATAAATATGCCAAAGATATTCCGCGTAAGTTCTAAATGGCTGGTATTGTTTTTTTTTACCTTAATGCGGGCGTTTCTTGAAATGGCAGGTCTGGCGTTGTTTGTTCCTCTTTTGCTGCTCCTGCTTGAAGAAGACGGAATAGCAAAAAACGAGTGGCTGAACCGAATATATACCGGGTTGAATATAGATAGTTTTGGGACATTTCTTTTGTTGGTTTGCGGGGTGGTTCTGATATTCACGGTATTGAAAAATTTTGCACTTCACAAGATTAACAACCATCAAAACAGATCTCTTTTAAAAATATTCTCTCAGTATTCTGAATCGCTTTTTACCAGTTACTATAATAAAGGTTTGCTCTTCATAAAAGAGAACAGCTCTTCCTCACTTTCTCACAACACAAATACTGTTTGCTACTCGTATGTTTTTGGCGTGTTTGGCCCGGCGATAACACTGGCAGGGGATCTGATTCTGGCAATTTTAATAGTTGCTTCTCTTGCATTCGTTAACATTTACATTGCACTAATGGAAGTTGTCCTCTTTTTCCCGCTTCTCTTTTTTTATCAGATGAAGATAGGAGGAGAACTGCAAAGAGCAGGCAAATCCGATAATGAGGCTAAGAAGAACCAATGGAGGGTGACAATTGAAACATTCAGGGGCTATGCCGAAGTTGAAGTAAATAGCTCTTTTCCAAAACTCATAAAAATTTTCAAAAATGGGTTGGATGCAATTTCAAATTCTAAGGAGAGAACGGAAAGCCTGAGGAGCATCTCTTCCAAATTAATAGAGATAGGGGTTATAGTTGTAATTATTGGAGTTGTTTTAACCGGATATTTTATAGGCAGCAATGGAGGCAATTTTCGGATGCTTATAGCTCTTTTTGCAGTAGCCACTCTAAAACTCATGCCTGCTCTCAGATCTGTTGTTTCTCAATATTCAGTGATTAAATCCAACACATATACTCTTGAAATTATTAAAGATATAAATAAAGAGGACTATATTGATAATGAGCAGGTACCTTATTCAATAAATCCTCTGAAATTTGATAATAATCTGGAATTCAGAAATGTAAATTTTGGATTTGGCGAGGGCGACTTGACAATAAACAACTTCTCCCTTACAATTACCAAAGGAGAAAAAGTTGGAATAAAGGGTGTTTCCGGTTCAGGGAAGAGCACTCTGCTTTACCTATTGCTCGGGCTTTATAAACCTTCAAAGGGGGATATTTATATTGATGACACTCCGCTTAGTCCGCAAAACAGAGGCGAATGGCATAAACGAGTGGGATATGTATCTCAGGATATATTTATTATGGACACTACTCTGGCAGAGAATATAATTTTGGCGCAGGAAACAGACTACGACCGGCTAAACTTGGCTATTGAGCAAGCATCTCTTAAAGGACTGGTTGATAGTCTGCCGATGGGAATTAATACCAGAATCGGGGATAGCGGCTGCCGTTTATCCGGTGGAGAAAAACAGAGAGTCGCAATCGCAAGGGCATTTTATAAAAATGCAGATGTTTTTCTTCTAGACGAACCTACCTCATCGCTGGATAATAAAACAGAGGAAGAAATTGCCAGAACTTTGGAACACCCGGCATTTCATGATAATAACATGACTATTGTAATTGTATCTCATAAGGATAGCATACTTAGTATTTGCGACAGAATAATTGATTTAAGCTAATGGGAAATAAATTATATTATAAAATTGCAAACCGGTATATGGAGATAGATACAGAATATCCAGAGAACTTAACAGGGCTTCTCCCGGGTTTTGTCCATTTCCGTGACTCCTCCGATTATAAAGAACCATTGATACAGTTATCCGGAGAATTTGAATCAGAAGAACCGGAATTGATATCGTCACATAATGAAAATGATGTTATTCATACTTTTAATCTTGAAGAGGATTCCTGCAAGTTTAGCAAAAATGGCAATAAATATTTCTTCACAATCGAAGAAAAAGGGAGTGGCGGTTCAATCGAGTTTGCGATGGAGATTGGCTCTCCAAAGGTAAAATTCCGGTTAACTCCAGACTTAGAAAATGGACGTATTGCCCTTCCCAATCCTGTTCATCTTAAATTTTCACTATGGATGGCGCTCGGATTTACAGGAATTCCCCAAAAATTCTCTGCTCTCCACTCATCGGTGATAATATATAATAACAGTGCGGTGCTGTTTCTTGGGGAGTCGGGAACAGGCAAAAGCACACACACCAGACTATGGTTGAATCATATTGCCGGTAGCAGGCTTCTTAACGACGATAGCCCTATTTTGGGTATAGATGAAGGTGAGACCTTTGTTCACGGGTCGCCATGGAGTGGCAAAGGACAAACATATATAAACGAGAGGTACCCTGTAAAGGCAATTGTCAGGATTAAACAACAACCTTTTAATAAATTACAAAAGCTTAACACTCTCGAATCTTTCGGAGCACTATACCCGTCATTCCCTCCTGCTTTTCTAAAGGACAATTTCTTCGAAGGGCATATTTGCGAAATTATTTCAAAAGTAATCTCAACTACCCCGGTATATCTCTTACACTGTCTGCCTAACCGGGAGGCGGCTGAATTGGTTAAGGAAACCGTATATAAATGAAAAAGATCATTCCAAATATTGATGCTCTGAAAATCATTGAAGAGGGCATTAAAGCAGGAAGCAGTGTACGCCTCACAGTGCGCGGAAACAGCATGAGTCCGGTGCTTTTAGATGGTGTAGACATTGTAATTCTCCATCCGTTTATTCCTGAGAATCTTAAAACAGGAGATATAATTCTTTTTCGTTACAGAGAGGCTTTTCTGCTTCATAGGATTGTTGAAATTCAAGGTAATAACTCCCCGGAAGGGAAAATTATTACAAAGGGAGATGCTCTTGAAAAGAAAGAAGAGATAGGCTTTTCCGATGTAATTGCAGTAGCTGAGGTACCAAAAGCCGGTCTAATGAAATTATCAGTCCGAAGAGGGCGAATCCTTATAAACAGGATAATAATATATGTAAAGAAACGTTTAAATTAAAATCTCATAACTGTCAGTAATGAAACTAATACCTGATTTGACATTGCGCGAAATTGCCGGAGAAAAGATGCTGGTTTTAAAAGGGGCAGCAGGCGTAGACCTCACCAAAGTAGTGATGCTAAACAGTACAGCGGAATATTTGTGGAACTCTTTGCCGGAAAAGGAATTTAAAAATGAAGATGTCGAAGAACTGTTAATTCAAAAATATGGTATTTCAAAAGATCAGGCAAAAATTGATGCCGGAGCATGGGTTCAATCGATGGTTAATGCTTGCCTTATAGTGAATTAGCCAGAGAACTATATATAATAGCATAGGCTGTCTGAAGAGACAGCCTATGCCGCAATAGTACTTATTTATTATAATATATTTACAAGCTGATTGAAAGCCCTGCCTTTATCCAGCGGCCCGGCTGAGGAAGATTGCCAATATAGAGGTAATTTGTGTTGAAAAGATTGGTGGCCTCAACAGAAATTTTATATTTTTTGGCACTCCACAATAGCCGGACATCCACCAGAGCAAAGGGTTTGTATGAGGTTTCCGCATTCCCCGGCCCCAGATAGGTGCCATCACGTTTCTGAAAACTTACATCCCATCGTGCAGACAGTTTCGAAATTATTTTATGGTCCACAAATGCCGATGCCTTGTGGCGAAGAAAATCTGTTGCATATAGAGAATGAAGATTCCCGCTCTCCTTTGATACAGTGAGGTAGGCATAGGAAATCCCTGCGGAGTTAATAAGGGAGCCCCATTTTATGCCTTTATGTTCTGCAGATGTCGAAAAGTAAGTTAGATTAACCTCTCCGCCTGCGGATGCGATATTTGTAATATTGCCTGCCTGCCACTGGTCGGAGCCGCTTGCCCTTGTCCAGTCTATAATTCTATAACCGTAACGGTAGAATCCCGACAGAGAAGCCCTGAAATTAATTTTTGTGAGTTTCATCCCCATTTGTGCTGCAATGGCCTCTTCCGGTTTTAGGCCGGTATTTCCTGTTTGTGTCGGGCTTTTATAATAAAGATCTGTAAATGTCGGATTTCTGAAAGAGTTGCTTGCCCAGCCGTTTGCTTCAAGGTAAGGGGTGATTTTATATGCTGCAGATATTCCTGCATACAAACGTGTTCCATAGCTGTTGCTTAAATGCAGTCCTCCGGTGAGCCTCCATTTTTCAAGCTGAACAATGTGCTTTATGTAAACTCCGGGAGTATGCCGGCTTTTCGCTTTTGTGAAGAATTTCCCGTCTTCAAACGGTACCGGCCGTAAATCGGATTCATTTTCACCTTCAGTTCCTGCTGCAGAAATCGCATCTCCAAGCACTGTGCTGAAGATATGCTCAAACCGGTATTCTGCTCCGGCAATTGAAGTTCCCATCCGTCCCCACTTGTATGCAGCCTGCACATTTATACCGGCAATGTCGTTATGATGATAGTTATGACCAGTGTACCATGAAGGAGCTTCGTAACGGAATAGTTCAAACCTGTCGAAAAACCGTCTTTGATATACCGAAGCTTTTATTTGCCAGCGGCCGGACTGGTACTGATATTGCAGTGAAGAGAGAAAAAGCCTTGTCTCCTCGAACTGCTCGGGATATGCAATTGTGTAAAAACTGTTTGCGCCAAAAGCTTTATGCTGATATCCTGCCTGCAGGGTAATGGTATGCTCTCTGCTGCCTGATTTGCGAACAAAAGATACGTTCGTGTAAAGGTTAAGGATGCTGAAATCTGTATTTGCAGTATAGCCGTCGGAACTGCTGTATCCTCCCCCTCCAATTCCTGAAACCGACCATCGTCCCGGAGACGCGAACCCTAAATTTGCCTCTCCCTTGAAAAATCCGTAACTGCCTCCGGAAACAGATGCACCGGCACTGATTTTCTTTGGTCTCTTTGTAATGATGTTAATTGCTCCGGCATATGCGACCGAACCTTCCGACCAGGCACCCGGCCCCTGAAGTATTTCGACCCTTTCAATTTGTGATATTTCAACCGGAATATTTAGTGAATGGTGCCCTGTCTGAGGGTCTGTGAAATTTATTCCATTAATCATTACCATCGTCTGATCAAATGTTCCTCCAAGAATGCTCAGGTCTGCCTGAACCCCTTCGCCTCCCCTGTTGCGAAGGTCCGTCCCCTGGAGATACCGCAATAGATCGGGGAGATTCCTTACAGCCGCCCGCTCTATCTCTTGCTGCTGTATAACTGCAATTACGCGGACAAGTGGCTGAAACGGCGTGGGTCGTTCCGTGGATATAATAAGCTCCTCCAGATCCCTGATTGTGTCCTTTCCGTTTTTGGCTGCACTTTGCCCCAACAGTGGCTGGCTCTTCATAACCAAAAGAGAGTACGTTACACACAGCACACCAATTTTTATGATTTTTCCCATTGAGGCAAATGCTGCCCAAGGGGTTCGTTTCCATCGTTTAAAGCAGATGGGCGCTCGTTTTCGTGAATGTTTGTTCATGTTTGATTTTGTTTATCTATTGCGGGCGGCAAAATTGATACATTAATCAGGAACAGCCAAATTAATTTCCTAATTTTGAGTAAATATAAATGTGATGGAAAACAAATTTTCATTCAGAACACTATTGTTAATAATGCTGATTACTATGTCTATAGAGTCAAATTCACAGGTTCGCACAACAGCTTCCGGGGAGGAAGAAAAACTAACAGCAATCCGCAGGGAGCTTCACTCTTGTCCGGAATACTCCCATCTTGAAAGGGAGACAGCGAAGATTTTAATGAAATATTTACAAGAGACATCGCCAGATAAAATTTATTCCGGAATTGGAGGAAACGGTATAATTGCGGAATATTCAGGAAAAGCAGCCGGTCCTTCGAGAATGTTCCGGTGCGAGATGGATGCTATAAAGACCGATAAGGGGTTTGAACATCTGTGCGGTCATGACGGACATATGACAATTATGCTCGGGCTGGCGAAAAGACTATCTGCCAACAGAGATTTTCCGGGCAGGGTTTATCTGTTGTTCCAGCCGGCAGAAGAGATAGGGGAGGGAGCTGCCCTCATGGTTAAGGATATTGAGAAATTGGGTCTCGTTTTTGACTATTCCTATGCTCTCCACAATAATCCAAAATATCCGCTTAATTCCATTATCATTCACAAAGGGACGTACGCCGCAGGTTCTGTAGGTATGGAATTAAAATTTACCGGAGCATCCTCGCACGCCGCCTTTCCGGAGCAGGCAATCTCTCCCTCGGATGCGATTTTCTCGGTTATGCAGGAGGTTAAGCGAATTAACAAAGAGAAGAATGGTTTTAAAGATTTTGTACTCGCAACAGTAGTAAATGTCGAAATTGGAGAGGCAAACTATGGTGTCACACCCGGAGATGGAGCTATAAGGCTTACTTTGAGGAGCTTTGCAGATGAAGACCTTGGTAAGTTATGCAGCGAAATTGAAAAATTTGCTCAGAAAAAGGCCGGGGAAAACGGGTTAAAGCTGGCAATCAGCTATCACGACAGGTTTCCCGCAACAGTTAACAGTAACATTGCCAACACAAATGTAATTGAAGCGGCAGAGAAGACAGGTCTTAAAATATTGTATGCAAAAGAGCCCACAAGAGGCTCGGATGACTTTTCTTTTTTTACAATTAAGTCAAATGGCTCGTTTTTTGATATCGGAAATGGCGAAGGCGGTGCAGACATACATCAGCCTGATTATAAGTTCCCGGACGAAATACTGATACCTGCCGTAAATCTTTTTTCAGAGATAATATACAAACATTAAAATATATATTTTATGAAGGCGAAACTAATAACTTTAATAGCAATATTATTGTTTCAAAACGTAGCGATTATGGCACAAAACCCAACTCTCGTGACAATATTCAACAGAACAAGCGTAAGGTCATACTCCGACAAACCTGTTTCTGTAGAAACATTAACACTTTTAGTAAAAGCCGGGATGGCTGCACCTACAGGAATGAACCGTCAGCCATGGGAATTTCTTGTAATTCAGGATAAGGAAGTAATGGCCAAACTTGCAGCGGACCTTCCGTATGCAAAGATGTTAAAAGAGGCTCAGGCAGCAATTATTGTTATAGGAAATCCGGAAAAATCCGATTACTGGTACCTGGATTGCTCTGCGGCAACTGAAAATATTCTGCTTGCTGCACATTCGCTTGGTTTAGGCGCCGTTTGGACAGCAGGCTATCCCTATGAATCAAATATGAATAAAATTTCAACCGCCCTCTCGATTCCGCTTCCATACAGGCCGCTTTGCCTAATACCAATCGGATACCCAAAAGGCGAAAATAAACCCAAGGACAAATGGAACCCTGCCAAGCTGCATCTGAATAACTGGTAAATATTCATATATGAGGGCAGTCGCTTTTTTTCTTTTCCTGTTGATTTTTCAACCGGCATCCGCACAGTTTTTCAGGGGCAGAGTAGTCGATAAAGCCGGTCACCCGGTTCCTGATGCAACTATATACATAAACGAACTCAAGTCAGGCATTACAGCAGACAACCGCGGTGAGTTTCAGACACAGCTTGCTTCCGGAACCTACAACTGCGAAGTATCTTCTCTCGGATACAAAAGGGAGAAGTTTTCATTTGAAATGAAAAATGAAGACGTTAGTAGAACAATAACCTTACAGGAAATTGTTTACGAACTCAAAGAGGTTCATTTTACCGGCAGGGGAGAGGACAGAGGGAATGCAATAATGCGAAAAGCCA
>Ga0209016_1002417_pt1 | contig 12521 bp, 12 predicted proteins | sample EPASupsiteSAE305_FD_187265 | JGI IMG/M metagenome (GOLD analysis project Ga0209016, IMG submission 187265) | Bioremediated contaminated groundwater microbial communities from EPA Superfund site, New Mexico - SAE3-05 (SPAdes) (version 2) | ecosystem: Environmental > Aquatic > Deep subsurface >...
CTTCAACCTGACCGGCACCAACTCCTCGCAGGTTCAGGTCAGCTTCACCTACGGCGGCAATACCGCAGCCGGCCTCAGCGCAGCCGTCACCGCCTTCAACGACGTCTCTTCGAAGACCGGCATCACCGCCAAGCTGAACTCCACCGCCGACGGCGTTGAACTGACCGCTGCTGACGGCAGCACGATTTTCCTCGACAACCAAAGCTCCGCCAGCTCGGGCTCGGTCACCGTCTCCGGCACCCAGCAATCCGGCGGCACTTTCGCCACCAGCGTGACCGGCGGCATGGCAGTTGGTATCGGCGGTCAGCTGTCCTTCGATTCCGACAAGTCCTACAACGTCGGCACCTCTGGCGCCACCCTCTCCTCCGGCGCGGTCGGTGCTCAGGTGACCTCTGGCAGCGCCCTGATCGGCTCCCTGCAATCGGTTGCCACCCTCGACATCTCGACGGTCGAAGGCGCTACCCGTGCGATGCGGATTGCCGACTCGGCCATCCAGTCGATCAACAGCCAGCGTGCGGTTTATGGCGCCCTGCAAAGCCGCTTCGAAAACACGGTAGCCAACCTGCAGACCGCTTCCGAAAACCTGGCCTCCGCTCGTAGCCGCATCCGCGACGCAGACTTCGCTTCCGAAACCGCTTCGCTGACCCGTTCGCAAATCCTGCAACAAGCAGGTACCGCAATGCTGGCCCAAGCCAACCAACTGCCGCAAGGCGTGCTCTCCTTGCTGCGCTAATCGGCACAGCAGCCCCAGACTAGTTCTGGCTAAAGGCGGAAGGGCATGCCCTTCCGCCTCTGCACATAAAAATCCGGAAAGGACTGACCATGAACATCACCCAAACCGGTTCCGTAACGACGCCAGCACAAGCTGCGGCAACGGTTTCACGCAGCGACTCACCGCCGGCCCGAAAAGAACTGCAAACAGCACTCCAAGGCATCGAAAGCCGATCGCCCGCCGCCACCGAAGAACTGAAAACACAGCAGGCACAAGGCAAAAAGCTCGACGAAGAAGAAACCAAATCGCTGACCGAGGCGGCCAACGGAGAATTGGCCAACTTGACCACTGCGCTCGCCTTCAGTATTGACAAAGACATTAATCGGTTTATCGTCAAACTGGTCGACACAGACTCCCAGGAAACACTGCGCCAGTATCCGGCAGAGGAAATGGTCGAGGTTTACAAAGCACTTAAACGCGTCAACGAATTGATGAGTCCTGACCGCCTCCAAGGCGGTAGCGGCCTCAACGGCGACTTGAGCAGTGGAGTTCTGTTCCGAGGCAAGGCCTGACTCAGGCCTGACTTTTGCTTAAGTTAAAAATCCGTTTTACGTAGTCAGGAGTACCCATCATGTCCGGCATGTCCTCCCCTGGAATCGGCTCCAATCTCGATGTCAACGGCATCGTCAGCAAGCTGATGACCATTGAGCAGCAACCGCTGACTCGCCTAACGCGACTGGAGGCCAGTGCTCAAGCCCGGCTTTCGGCATACGGCATGATCAATGGCGCCCTGTCGTCGTTCCAGGGAACGATGGCTAGCCTTGCCAGCGCATCGAAGTACACATCACTCAGCGCGTCCTCTTCGGACAGCGCAGTTGCCACGGCAAGTGCATCATCGATTGCCACACCCGGCACCTACTCGATGGAAGTCACGAAAATCGCAAAGGAGCAGAAACTTCGCTCCGATGTGCTTTCGACAACTTCAATCAATGATGCGATTGGGACGGGCACCCTGACCATCCAGCAGGGAACCTACAGTGGCGGCGTCTTCACCGCCAACAGCGACAAGGCTGCCACCTCGATTACGATCGATAGCTCAAAGCAAACCCTCGGTGGAATTCGCGATGCGATCAACTCTGCAAATGCCGGGGTTACCGCAACCATCGTTAACGATGGCACCGGCTTCCGGCTGTCGCTCACTTCCAACAGCACCGGCAGTGCCAACAGCCTGAAAATTTCGGTAAGCGGCGACAGCGGCGGAACCGATACCGATACCACCGGACTATCGAAAATTGCCTACGATCCGGCAGCCGCTGCCGGTAGCGGCAAAAATCTCACCGAAAGCCAAGCCGCTCAGGACGCACAACTGACCGTCGACGGAATCGCCGTCACCAAGCCAAGCAATACCCTGACCGACGTAATTCAGGGCGTAACCATCAATCTGCTCAAGGAATCGACGGTTGGCACCCCGATCAAGGTTTCCGTCAGCCGCTCCAACTCCGCCCTGACCAGCGCCGCACAGGACTTTGTAAAAGCCTATAACGAGGTTGCGGGAACAATCGGGGAACTGACCAAATACACCCCGAAAAAAGACGGTGCGGCAGCGCAGGCCGGCGTCCTGCTTGGCGAAGCCGCTCCCCGCAGTGTTCTTTCGCAGTTGAGAAACAGCCTGACTCAGACGGTTGCCACTCTCGACGGGAAAAAGGTTGCCTTGTCGGATCTGGGCATTGCCTTTCAAAAAGACGGAACGCTCGCGCTCGATACGGCAAAGCTGAACAAAATGGCCGATGCCAATCCGGACCTCGTTGCAGGCTTTTTTGCCAGCACAGGGCGGGCCTCCGATAGCGGCGTCAAATTCATCAGTGCCAGCAGCAGTACGGCAGTAGGGACTTACGGCCTATCCATCAGCCAGATGGCAACCAAAGGCAGCCTGACCGCCTCTGGCGCTGCAGCCCTGACCATCACCGACGCCAACAAAACGCTGACCGTCAGCATTGACGGAGCATCCGCCACCGTTACTCTGGGTACGGGCACCTACACCGCAGCCTCGCTGGCAGCCGAAGTCCAATCGAGAATCAACGGGACCAGCGCATTCAAGCAATCCGGCCTCGCGGTTGGAGTAAGCGAATCAGCAGGTGCGCTGACCTTCACATCGGCAAGTTACGGTAGCAATTCCAAAATTTCGATCAGCGGCGCAGGTGCTGCAGATTTGCTTGGCGGCACAGGTACCGAGACGACCGGACTTAACGTTGCCGGCACGATCAACGGCAATAACGCCACCGGCTCCGGGCAGACCCTGACTGGGGATAACGGCATCAAACTCTCGGTCATCGCCGGCTCGACCGGTGACCGTGGCAACGTCTATTACACCAGAGGTTTTGGTGCAATCATGGAAGATGTGGCCAAAGCCCTGACCAATACCAAAACTGGCGGCCTGGCAGGCGCTACCGGCGGCATCGCTAGCGAACTGAAGGATATTGCCAGCCGTCGCGAGGTGATGAATCGGCGCCTGGCAGACACCGAACAGCGCCTGCGTGCGCAATATACGTCGCTCGACGTAATGATTGGCAAGATGTCCACCACCAGCTCCTACCTCACACAACAATTGGCCGCCCTTTCTCGCTCGAGCGGGTAAAATCCCTCACATAATCGATAGCGATTTTCAACATAGACTAAGAACTTACGTTGGACAGTTTCAAGGAATAGCCATGTTTAACCAGGCACGCGGCGTTAACCAGTATCAACAGGTCGAGATCGAAACCTCGGTCAGCGGCGCATCGCCCCACAGCTTGATTCTCCTGCTCATGGAAGGCTCTTTGGTTGCGATCAATATTGCCAAGGTAAAGATGATCGAAGGAGACACCCCGGGAAAAGGCGAGGCCATCTCCAAAGCAATTGCCTTAATTGACGAAGGCCTGCGGACCAGCCTGGACCTGAATGCTGGCGGAGAAATTGCACAAAACCTTGATGCGCTTTACGAGTACATGTGCCACCAATTGCTGATGGCCAACATCAAGAACGACGCCGACCGCCTGGAGGAAGTAACCCGGCTAATGAGCGAAATCCGCGACGCCTGGAAAGCAATTGGAGAACAAACCCTCACCGGGGACCAGCAGCCAATCGCAAGTCCCAGCCCGCAAGCCGACATTACCCCACGCAGCTATGGTGCCGCATGAGTTCCACCAATACGATAACGTCGGCTCAATTAAGCAGGCTTGCAGACGTTAGCCGTCAGCTTGAGCATCTGGTTGCCACCCAGGCTTGGGATGAAATTTTCAGTCTCTCGCCGGAGATTGAAGCGTTCTGCGATCTGCTCAGCACAGCCAAGCTCAGCGACTCCCCTGAACTCTTGCAACAAGCAGAGAATTTCGTCGTTCTCGAACAAAAGATACGCCCGGTTCTTGCCGAAAGACTGCAAGATCTGCGGCACGAGCTTTTCAGTCAGCAAAACAGCAGCCGATTGAACAACACCTACTCGCTTTGACCCCTAGCTGAAGCACCGGGTCTCCACCAAGCGAGACCAATTGCAGGATAGCCGAGTCCCATGCTGCCCGATTTGCTTACACCGAGGTTGCGCCCGGGACTGGATACCAGTATCCCGGCAACAACGCCGGTAAAAAACATTGCCGACGCCCTCGCCGATTTTGCTCCGGGGCAAAAAATCATGGCCGAAATCCAGGCCATGCTTCCGAACGGCGCTTATCGCGCCTTGGTTGGCCAGCGCGAACTAACGCTCGCACTTCCTTTTTCAGCCAAGTCTGGCGATACGCTGGAGCTGGAAGTACAGGAAAATGATGGCAAACTGGTTCTCGCCATTGTCAGGGACAAAGGCACCGGCGACACGCCCTCCGCCTCACGAGCCGATTCGGCCTCGACAACCCTGAGCAATACGGGTCGCTTGATCAGCGATCTTTTAGGCGAGGTTACTCGCGATAGCAAGCGCCCCTCCCCCATCGTACTCAACGGAAATCAGCCGCTGATTACCGAAGCGCAAGCCGACACCCAACAACTAGCCAGCTCACTAAAGCAGGCACTCGGGCAGAGCGGAATGTTCTATGAAGCCCATCAAGCGAAGTGGGTACACGGTGCACTACCCGAAGAAAGCCTGCGCCAAGAACCGCAGGGAAAACTATCCGCCCCCGCCCATTTGCTGGATAAAGCCACAACCGATGGCGGCACAGTCTCCGCCACGGCAAAGGAAGCAGCGCCATCAACCCCCACCCCCAGCAGCGGAATACCTTCTCCGGTCAGCGGCAACGAAATCCATCGGGACACCATTCCGCTGGTGCAGCACCAGCTTGATGCGCTCGCCACCCAGCAATTCGTTTGGCAAGGCCAAGCTTGGCCCGGCCAGCCTATGCACTGGGAAATCGCTGAAGAACAAGGCAGGAATACCGGCCCGAATGACGACGATGGTCGTCAATGGCGCACTCGGCTGCACCTCAACCTGCCACAGCTCGGCGGCATTGATGCCAGCCTGCAATTATTGCCGGGCGGTGAAATTCGTATTCGAATGACCGCAGACTCGGACCGCGGAGAGCAATCCCTTCGCCAGGCCGTAGGAGCGCTGCAAGAACAGTATCAAAATGCCGGCCTAACCCTGAGCCAGTTGCAAATCGACCATGAACTCGCCCAAACCCTCCCCTCTCCGTGAAGCGGTTGCGCTGGCTTACGGCCAGACCGACGCCGCACCGCGAGTTGTCGCTCGCGGCAAAGGGATCATTGCCGAGCAGATCATTGCAAAGGCCAAGGAACATGGCGTTTATGTGCACGAATCCGTCGAGCTGGTCGCACTGCTAACTCAGGTCGACATTGACGAACATATTCCAGCCCAACTTTACATGGCAGTCGCGGAATTACTCGCCTGGCTCTACCGCTTGGAGCAAGAAGGATCCTCGGCCAACCAATAAAGCCCACTGGCCACCCGCTCAAGCCTCCCCCCTTTCCAAGCCTTCACAGAGGAAGCAGGCGTTTCGCTTGAACTCTTCCCGCGTCGACAATCTGCCGACAGTTGCCGCACTACTGCGATATCCCGATTCCGGCCCCAACAAAGCAAAAGCCGCTACGTCGGCTACGCAGCGGCTTTTTATCGGCATTTGAACATGCCGTCACTCAGGATCAGACCTGAATATTCATCACGTCCTGATAGGCGGATACCAGTTTGTTACGCACCTGCACCATTTCCTGGAAGGAAACACTGGCGGTTTGCAACGCGATCATCACTTCGTGCAAGTTTTGCGAAGAGTCGCCTGCGGCAAGTTTTTCCGCCATCTGGCTGGCTTGCTGCTGGGTTTGATTAACCTTGTCGATCGATGATTTCAAAACCTGAGCAAAATCCGGCCCTTCGGAAGCCGACTGAATATCAGTCGCTGGCTTGCCTGAAGCTTGCGCTGCGGTTGTCCGCAGCACATTCAGCATTTGTTCGATACCTTTTGTGTCCATCTTCGACTCCTTTGACCCCCAATCAAAAGCAACTATCGGGCCAACTTAATCCTGCAGATAGCCTTCTTCACGATACTGCTGCAGTTTGTAGCGCAAGGTTCGCTCCGAAATACCCAAGCGTTCGACAGCCAGCCGACGCGAGCCACCGACTTCAGCCAAGGTACGCAAGATGTGTTCGCGCTCCAGGTCCCTCATATTATCGACCTTTTTAGGCATTTCATGAGCGCTTTCAGCAAACACGGCTTCATCAATGGTGGGTCCTGCTTCACTGGCTTTGGCAGCAAACACGATTGGAAGTTTCAGATCCTTTGCCGAGATTTCATTGCCAGAAGCCAAGATCAGCGCGCGCTGGACGACATTTTCCAACTCCCGGACATTCCCCGGCCAGTCATAAGCCTGCATGGCAGCCTCCGCTTGCGATGAGAACGTCACGCCGCTACGGGCGAAGCGTTGCCCGTGCTCAAGAAGGAAATGGCGCCCAAGCGACAGGATATCGAGTGGACGCTCGCGCAGCGAAGGAATATCGACCGGAAAGACATTCAAGCGATAGAACAGATCCTCGCGAAAAACGCCTTTGGCAACCGCCTCCGCCATATTCCGATTGGAGGTCGCAACCACCCGGATATCCAGAGCGACCGGCTTTTTGCCACCAACGCGTTCGACTTCGCGCTCCTGCAAAACCCGCAGAAGTTTGGCCTGCAGACCCAAAGGCATTTCCGTCACTTCATCAAGCAACAAAGTTCCATTCTGGGCTTGCTCGAATTTGCCGGCCTGCGCTTGCTGTGCCCCGGTAAACGCGCCTTTTTCGTAACCGAACAAGGTCGCTTCAAGCAAACTATCAGGAATCGCCGCGCAGTTGATTGCGACAAAAGGTCCCGCCGCGCGCGCTGAATGGCGGTGAATGTAACGTGCTACCACCTCCTTGCCGACGCCTGATTCACCGGTCAGCAGGACCGTCGCATCGGTCTGGGCCACCCGTCGCGCCATCGCGAACATTTCCTGGGTGGCCGGGTCGTTGGCAACCGGCCCTTCTTCACCGACTTGCGCCCGCAATTCATATTTGCCGATGTGCGCCAGCAAGGCTCCCGGCTCAAAAGGCTTGAGAAGGAAATCGCAGGCGCCGGAACGCATGGCATCGACCGCCTTTTCGACTTCCGCGTAAGCCGTCATCAAGACCACCGGCAAATGCGGCAGGCGAGTGCGAATTTCCTTCAGCAAGGTAATGCCATCCATCGGCATCATCCGGACATCGCTGACCACGATTGAAAAAGCCTGCTCGGACAAGGCCTTGAGTGCCTGCTCACCGCCATCCACCGCGAGGTAAGCACGCCCGGCCAGTTCCAGTGTATCGCCGATCGCCTCGCGCAAGCCGGGGTCGTCCTCGACTACCAGTACGGGCAAATTATGTTCAGACATGTTCTACCGTTCCCTGCTCTGCCGACATCGCCGGCAAAGTCATCACAAATTCGGCCCCGCTACCGGGCTCCGAAACCGCTTCAATCAAACCGCCATGCGCACGCGCGACACCCAACGCAATCGCCAACCCCAAACCAGTCCCCTGCCCCTTGGTTGTGAAAAAAGGCTCGAAAATCCGCATCAAGGCATCCTTGGGAATCCCGGGACCGTCATCCTTGACCGACAAGGCCAGTAGATCGCCAACCAGGGTTGCAGCCAAGACCACCCGCCCGCCCTGGGCTGAAATCGCCTGCATGGCGTTTTCCAGCAAGCTGACCAGGGCTCCCAGCAAGGCTTTGCGACTGCCCACCAAAATTGCCCCATGACTACGGTCGACCGTGGAAAAAACGATATTTTGCTGCCGCATCAAGGGCTCCACAGTTTGTGCGGCCTCCTGCAGCAAATCGACGACCGGAATCAAGTCGCGGCCAATGCTCTCACCGCGCGCAAACAACAAGACATCCTGAATCAGGCGTTCAAGCCGGCGCAACTGGGTTCCCGCCTTGTCGGAAAAACGCGTCCGCGCTTCGTCAGAAATCCCCGGCTGGGCGAGGTTGGCAGTATAGAGCAAGGCTGTCGCCAGCGGCGTCCGCAATTGATGCGCCAGGGAAGCCGCCATCTCGCCCATCGCCGCCAGACGCTGGCTGCGCTCCAACTCGGCCTTCATTTGATGGGCTGTAGTCACGTCGTGAATCAGCAGGATTTTCCCGCCGGTGGATGGCAACATGCTTTCGGCAATTGAAACCCGGCGCCCCTGCAGCATCCATTCACCGACCGTCACCGTCGGCTCGAGAAAGGTACTGACCACGTCGCCCCAATGGCTGCCGACCACCCCGGCACCGAACATGGCAGCCGCCGCCGGATTCAGCGCCGATACGACGGCTCCGTACTCAAGCAGGACAACCCCTGCCGGCAACGCATCAAGGAGCGACGAGAGGCGCTCCGACAACGCTTCCTTTTCTCGATATTGCCGGCGCAATTCGCCATTTGCCACGGCCAATTCTTCGGTCAGCGAACTCACCTTGGCCTGCAGCGCATCGTAGGCATGCGTCAGCTCTTGCGAAACCTGATTGAATACCGCGAAGGCTTTTTGCAGTTCCAGCGTCCGGGCATCGGGTTCACTGGCAGGCGTAGCGGCCTGATTGACAAGGGAAGATTCGGACATTGAAAAGAAGGGGAGCGAATTCAGCGCGGGTAATAGTAGAATATTTCTAGGAAAATTTCGCTTCCTGTTTGATTCTTCAATTTTTTCGCCCAAGAAACCTTCGCCAACGAGCCCGATGGACGCAGCAACAGAGACCACCGCAGACGCCCCCCAAGAGCAAAATCAGCTCCAGCGCCTGCGTGAAGCCTTCAACCGGCTCGGCAACCAGCAAAAGATCATGATGATGGTAGCGCTCGCTGCCATCGTGGCCCTGATCGTCGGATCAATCCTGTGGAGCCGGCAGCCCGAATGGAAGGTGCTGTTCTCCAATCTGGGTGAAAAAGACGGTGGCGCCATTGTCGCCATTCTCGAACAACAGAATATCCCTCATCGCTATGCCGACAACGGCTCGCTGATGATCCATGCCAACCGCGTCCACGAGGTTCGGCTGAAACTTGCCTCGCAAGGGTTGCCGCGTGGCGGTCTGGTTGGTTTCGAATTGATGGAAAACCAGAAGTTCGGCACCAGTCAATTCGCCGAGCAGGTCAATTATCAGCGTGGGCTCGAGGGCGAACTGGCACGAACCATCCAGTCGATTGCCGCGATCCAGACTGCGCGGGTACACTTGGCGATGCCGAAACCTTCGGTATTTGTTCGCGAAGACCAGAAGCCGACGGCGTCGATCATGCTCAACCTGCACCCTGGCCGCAGCCTCGACCAGACCCAGATTGCCGGGATCAAGCACTTGGTCGCATCCAGCGTACCGCAATTGACCGCTGCCAACGTCACCATCATCGACCAGAACGGAACGCTGAATCAGCAGGTAAAGAGCAAGTTGATGGAAGCCGGGCTCGACCCGGTCCAGATCCAGTACGTCCGCGAAATCGAGGACGGAATCGTCAAGCGCATCGAGGAAATTCTTAAACCTGTATTCGGCACCGACAACTTCAAGGTGCAAGTTGCCGCCGACCTCGATTTTTCGCAAAACGAGCAAACCGCCGAGACTTATCGTCCCAACAGCACACCTGAAGCCAGCTCGATCCGCAGCCAGCAGAACAACGAAACCGCCGGGGTCAACTCCTTCACCGGCGGTGTTCCGGGCGCCCTGACCAATCAGCCCCCTGTACCAGCCACGGCGCCGATCACGCAGCCCCAGGTCGGCGGTACCCAGGCACCGGCAGCAGCCAAACCCGGCGATCCGCAAGGACGCATTGATGTCGCCGGCCTCAATGCCCCGCTTAATACCGTCGGACAGCCGCTCAATACGAGCAAGACAGCGACCATCAATTACGAAGTCGACAAAACCATACGCCACACCAAGCATGCAATCGGCAGCATCCGCCGGCTGACGACTGCGGTAGTGGTGAATCATCGCAAGGACCTCGACAAGAGCGGCAAGGCATTGACCCGCCCGCTCAACGAAAACGAGATCAAGCAGGTCAGCGACCTGGTCCGCGAAGCGATGGGCTTCAGCCGTGAGCGCGGGGATAGCCTCTCGGTAGTCAGCGCCCCCTTCACCGAAAGCGACAAGGCCGATGCCTCGCCACCGCTGTGGAAGGATCCGGAAAACATTGCCTACCTGCGCGAACTGCTCAAATACCTGATCATTGCGGCCATCATCTTTGCGCTCTACGCCAAGGTGATCAAACCGTCGCTCGATACCATGTTCCCGCCCCCCCCGGAACCGGAAGAAACGGCATCGCCGGAAGAAATTGCCGCCCGGATGCCGGGTGTCGATGGCTACGACGGAGAAGACGACGAAGCTGGAACCGAAGTGCGCATCGATCACTACGCGATCAAGGTGCAGAAGGCGCGCGATTTTGCCCACGCCGATCCCAAGGCAGTGGCCAACATCATCAGAGACTGGATGGGTGTAAATGGCGGCTAGTAACAATCCCGATGAAGGCCTGGAAAAAAGTGCGACCCTGCTAATCGCGCTTGGCGAAGAAGGCGCCGCCGAGGTATTGAAAAATCTTGGCCCGCGTGAGGTGCAAAAACTTGGCCACGCCATGGCATCGCTCAAATCGGTGCCGCGCGCCAAGATCGAGGCCGTACTCGACGAATTCCACCAAATTGCCGAAGAGCAAACGGCTGTGCACGTCGATACCGACAGCTACATTCGCTCAGTCTTGACCAAGGCCCTGGGCGACGACAAGGCTTCGAACCTGATCTCGCGCATCCTCAACAGCAGCGAGACTTCCGGTATCGACAGCCTGAAGTGGATGGATGCCTCAACGGTAGCCGACCTGATCAAGAACGAACACCCACAGATCATCGCGACCATCCTGGTGCACCTCGAACACGATCATGCCAGCGAAATCCTCGGTCAATTCACCGAACGTCTGCGTAACGACGTCGTACTGCGGATTGCCACACTGGAAGGCATTCAGCCGATCGCCCTGCGTGAACTCAACGAAGCGATGACACGGATCATGGCCGGTTCGACCAACATCAAGCGGGCTGCGATGGGCGGGGTACGCACCGTGGCAGAAATCCTCAACTTTATCGGTACCGCCAACGAAACCTCGGTCATTGACGCCATCCGCGAATACGACCCCGACCTGGCCCAGAAGATCATTGACGAGATGTTCGTCTTCGAAAACCTGATGGATATCGACGACCGCTCGATCCAGCTCATCCTCCGCGAAATCCAGTCCGACTCCCTGATCATGGCACTCAAGGGGGCGTCGCCCGAACTGCGGGAAAAAATCTTCAAGAACATGTCGCAGCGTGCTGCCGAAATGCTGCGCGAAGACCTGGAGTCGCGAGGCCCCGTCCGCGTTTCCGAAGTCGAGGCCGAACAGAAGGAAATTCTCAAGGTGGTCCGCCGTCTGGCCGACGAAGGACAAATCGTGCTCGGCGGCGCCGGCGGCGAGCAAATGCTGTAATTTTCTGCCGTGATCATCCCCAAGGAAAAACTCACCTCATTCGCTCGCTGGCAGGCAACCTCTTTCGACAAGCCACCGGAGCCCTCACCACAGCCAAGCGAGACGCCGGTCGCAAGCGAGGCCCCGATTGAGGAAATAGCTCCGCCCGCTGTTGCCGAGGAGGTGCCGCCCCCGGAGCCCGCACTGCCCAGTGCCGAAGAAATTCAGCAACTCATTGAATCCACTCGTGCCACCGCACAAACACAAGGCCATGCCGAAGGCTATGCTGCCGGCCATGCCGAAGGTTTGGCGGCCGCCAGAAGCGAACAGCAAGCCGCCGCCGCTGCACAAGGCGAACAACTCACCGCCCTGTTCCACAATCTGCAGCAGGCTGTCGGCGGCCTGGAACAAGAAATTGCCGACGAGTTGCTGGACACTGCCCTGGCCGTTGCCGCTGAAGTCCTGCGCGGAACGATAGCGGTTCACAAGGAAGCCTTGCTACCGCTCATCCGTGAAGCGATTGCCAACCTGCCCGGACAACACAGCCACTTGCAGGTGCACCTGCATCCCGACGATGCGCAGGTGTTACGTCCCCTGATTGAAGAACAACTGGCCCAGACCGGCGGCCACATCATCGACAACCCTGATATTTCTCCCGGGGGCTGCCGGGTCACCGCCGGCGCCGGCGAAATCGATGCCAGCATCGAAACCCGTTGGCGACGGGTTCTCGAAGCGATTGGTGCGGAGCCGCGAGCATGGCTACAGATCTGACGCCGCCCGCGCACCATGAACGCTGGCGCAACTTCCTGCGCAACTGCGCTCAGGCTGCGAACTCGGCTCACCCGTTGTGGCCAGTCGGTCGCCTGACCCGAATCAACGGCCTGGTAATGGAAGCGGCGGG
>Ga0209016_1002425_pt1 | contig 12475 bp, 10 predicted proteins | sample EPASupsiteSAE305_FD_187265 | JGI IMG/M metagenome (GOLD analysis project Ga0209016, IMG submission 187265) | Bioremediated contaminated groundwater microbial communities from EPA Superfund site, New Mexico - SAE3-05 (SPAdes) (version 2) | ecosystem: Environmental > Aquatic > Deep subsurface >...
AATTCTTCGCCCGGTTTGATTAGGGTGCCGTTGACGTAGCTGGCGCCGGTTTTAATGTTATGGCGCCGGTTTTTCGGCGAGCCGGCAAAGTTTGATTTTCCGGTGCCGATTATTTCATTAATTCCTAAATCATTAACATTGCTTTCTTCTATTTCGCTTTTAACCGCTTGCGTTATTAGCTCCGAGCGGCTGTTTTCTTTTAGCGCGAGGCCATATTCAATATTGGCCAGGCTTTCGGCTACGTTAATAGAGAGACCGTCCCGGCCGGTCTGAAAGACCGTGACTTTGCCGTTTTCCATATTGAATTTCGCGGTCTGAGCCGGTATTTCAATTTCCGGCAGAATGTTTTTTAAAAAATATTCCCGGGCTTTTTCTTCGCTTAAACCGGTTTTTATGGCCGGGAGGTCATTAGGGCATTCTTCCGGATGGGCGAGGCAATAAGGATAATCTTTTTTCAAATCCAGCCATCGCGCGAGTTCGTCTTTTTCAATCACCCATTCTTTTTTTTCATAAACGATGGCGAGCGGCGCGAGGCTCAGTATTTTTTTTGCCTGGGATATTACGCTGCTTTGTTCGGCCGCGGCCAGGCTTATTTCCGGGCGCGCGTCTTCGTTTACTTTTAATTCCACTGAAGAAAAATTTATCCGCCTTAAATTGTTTTTAAAGACTGACAGGGCTTTTTCGTAATCAATGGTTTTTCCCGGCGCTTCCGGCGCAAGCTGAAATTCGCTGTTTTCATAAGCGAGTTCGGCGTTTTTAGGCGGAGTTTCCGAGGCGGCGAACCGGGTTCTTAAGAGTTCCAGGATTTTTTCATCGTTCACTTCAGCCGCGAGAAAAATTCTTTCCCCGTAAATCGCCGCTGAAAAGATATCCGAAGAATCGGCAAAGAATCCATTGCCCCGGCCGTAGGAAAAAATGTTTTTTAAAGTTCGGTCTTCGTCAAAGTTAATGAGTAAAACGGCAAAATCGGCGCTCGCTCCGGGCATGGCCGGGAAAATGGTTTCTTTTTCTTTTCCTAAGTAAAAATCCACCCCTTTATTTTCCAGCTCGTTGATTTTTTTTCTCAGGACTTCCGAGGCTTCGTCCATGGTAAGGCCGCTTAATTTTTCCGCGCCAAGATAAACTCCGGGAAAGATTTTTTCCTGATAGGTTTTTTGGAAAGCAAAGACGGCAATCGCGAGAGCCAGGAATAGAAGGAGCAAGGCGATAAAAAAAACGACTGCCAAATTGAGCAATCTGTTCTGTTTTAATTGTTCCAGTTTCATTAAAAAGCTCTGCATGTATTTTTTGTCCGGATATTGTTTAGCCGTTGTCCTCAATATTTAAGATTTCGTTTAAAATGTCTTTAGCTTTTTTTCTTTTTGCCTCTTCGGCTTCCGGCAGTGATTGAATGTTAAAATTGAGCGCCGTCCCTTCATGGGCGCCGGCCGGCAGGAGGTCTTTCGGAAAAATAACGGTTTCCCGGCCGTCATCAGTAATTAGCACTGCCTTATCCTCCTCAAAGCGGTCTATTGCGAAATTTATTTCCATGTATTTAAGGACTTTCGTGTTCGGCGCATTTCTCTGGTTGGCTCCGCGATACTCACTCGCCGTACCTTAAGTACGACTCGTTCCGTTTCTCCCCCGCAAAAGTGCGGGGTTGAACTGCATCCGAACACGAAAGTCCTTTTTAAGTATGACAAAAAGTTCAGAATTTTTCTTTGACTTTGACTAAAATTTGCTTGGCGGTTTTGGCTTTGGGGAGAATTAGGGTGAGGATGCCGTTTTCCAGGGTCGCTTCAATCTTGTCGGCCTGGATTTCAACCGGCAGGATTACGGAGCGCGAAAAATTGCCCCAATAGCATTCGCGGAAAAGATAATTTTCTTCGGCTACTATTTCTTCCATCTCCCTTTTTCCGCGGATGGTGAGCATATCATTGTTAATGGAAATGTCAATGTCGTCGGGCTTTACTCCGGCAATGGTGGATTTGACGACTATGTCATTCGGGGTCTGGTAAACGTCAATTGAGAGCTGGCCTTCGTCAAAATCTTCTTCCAGCCATTCCTCCGCTTGGCCGCTATTATCAACAGCGCTCACGCCGTTGTCCGCGCCCCAAGAATCTCCGGCACTTTCTCTGTCAGCGATATTAATGACTTCAATGGAATTATTGAGGCCAGCCAGCCTTTTAAAAATATTTGCCATATAGCTTTAGAAAGTTCGCGGCGGTTTTCCGCGAAAAAATTATTTTTTAGAGTAATTACTTTACTTATTATATGATGTTTTAGAAATTGAGGCAAGAGGGGCGGGCGGAAAAAAGATTCCTCGCCTTAAGGTTACTGGGTTCCGCATGCCTTCGGCTGCGGGATAACCTGCCTTGGCCGCCTGCCTGCCGGCAGGCAGGGCAGGCAGGTTCGCTCGCACGCGAATTAATTGACAAACAGCCTTAAATTTATTAAATTATACAGGAAGAAGCGCGCGCGTATTCTTGGGCAAAAGCTCTTTTATTTTTTACGCGCCCATAGTTCAATGGATAGAACACCAGCCTTCTAAGCTGGATATGTTGGTCCGATTCCAACTGGGCGTACAAGGAAATTGACGATTTCCGATTGACGATTTATATTTTAATTTAAAATCGGCAATTGACGATAGAGTATGGTGGCCATCGTTCAACGGCAGGACAGCGGTTTGTGGTACCGCTAACGAGGGTTCAACTCCCTCTGGCCACCCAAGAGTATTAACCGAAAAATGAGGTTTTAAAGCCTCATTTTTTGTTATTTTATAAAACCTATGAAAATCTACGAAATTTTATAAATAGCTTGACAATAATATACAACATATGATAACTTATGAAATATGAAGAAAACATCAAACGAAAAAACATTACTCTCAATCAGCGAAGTTTCAAGTATTTTTGGCATTCACCAAGATACGCTTCGGAATTGGGAGAAGAAGGGTCTTATCACCCCGCTTCGAGTAGGACCCCGTAAAGACCGGAAGTATAAACCGGAGGACATCGAGCGAATCGCGAATGATAAAAGCATTGTTAAAGATCTCGGCGTTCCGCTTACTGACGATTCAGGAAAGATGAATCTCGCCCAGCTAAAAACTTTTCTCTGGAAAAGCGCCGACATCTTGCGCGGAAAGATAGATAGCTCCGATTACAAAAAATATATTTTCGGACTTCTTTTTTATAAGCGCATCAGCGACGCATGGGATGAAGAATATAAAAAAGTCCTTGAAGAGTATCATGACGAAGAAATTGCAAAAGCAGACCACAATCACCGTTTTCAGGTTCCAAAAGATTGCCGATGGGAAGTTATTCAGAAACAAGCCGAAGGAATCGGCCATAAGCTGAACGAAATTTTTGATAAGCTGACCAGCGCAAACAGCCCGAAGCTGGACAAGATTTTTGACGACCTGGATTTTGCCAACAAAGACAAATTCCCGAACGAAACTCTCCAGCGCCTCATCAATCATTTTTCACAGCACAATTTCGGCGACAATTACATCAGCTCCGACCTTCTCGGCGACGCCTACGAATATCTAATCGAGCAATTCGCGGCGGACGCGGGCAAAAAAGGGGGAGAATTCTATACCCCCCGTGAAGTGGAGCGCGTCATCATAAATATTTTAAAGCCCCACGAGAAAGACCACATCTACGACATGGCGGTCGGCTCGGGCGGTTTTCTCTTGGAGGCGTATTACCATTTGAAAAACGAAGCCGGAGAAAAGAAAGCTCGCTCTCTCTATCTCTACGGACAGGAAATAAATATCGGGACATACGCGATTGCGAAAATCAACATGTTTCTTCACGGGCTTGATAGCGCGGACATTCAGCGCGGAGATACGCTTGCTGATCCGAAATTCTTAAACCCGGACGGATCGCTCAAAACATTTGATATCTGCGTGGCAAATCCGCCCTACTCTATTAAAGAGTGGGAGTATGGTATTTTTAAATCTGACAAATACGGACGAGTCGCTGGCTACGAAATGCCTCCGGCAAAAAAAGCCGACTACGCCTTCGTGCTTCACATGGTGAAGTCCATGAACGAAAACGGGCGCGCCGGCATCGTGCTTCCGCACGGCGTGCTTTTCCGCGGCGGCGCCGAGGGTCGCATCCGGGAACAGCTTATCAAGAATGACTTAATCGAAGCCATTATCGCGCTTCCGGCAAAGCTTTTTTACGGTACAGGTATTCCGGCGGCGATTGTGATATTCAACAAAAATAAGCCGGAAAGCCATAAGAATAAAATCCTCATTGTTGACGCGGAGAAGGACTATGAAGAAGGCAAAAATCAGAACCGCTTGCGCAAAAAGGATATTGAGAAAATTGTCTCGGCGTTTGAAAGCTACCGGGATATTGAAAAATACGCCCGGGTAGTTAATATTAAAGAGCTTGAAGAAAACGAATTTAATCTCAATGTTCGCCGCTATGTGGAGAATGGCGAGGATGAGGAAATCGTGGATGTGAAAGCTGTATGGAGCGAGGTGAAAGAAATTGAGAAAGAGCGGGAGGCGATTAATAAGAGGGTCGCGGATTATTTAGCGGAATTAAAATATTAAAATTTTATGAACGAACTAATAAATATAAAAGTTATCCAAAAAGATTTTAATGGAGAAAAGAAAAGATTTGTAAATGCCAGGGAATTGCATAAATGGCTTGGGGTTGGAAAATTCTTTGCGAATTGGATAAAAGATAGGATAGAGAAGTATGATTTTGTGGAAAATCTTGATTATTTTGTATCCATTGCCAATTCTGGCAATGGGTTAAAAACCCATAAAACAGGCAAAATTATTGATTCTAAGACTGGCAAGGTTTTATCCAAGGAGTATATTTTATCGGTGGATATGGCGAAGGAATTAGCCATGGTGGAAAACAGCGAGATCGGCAAAAGAGTCAGAAAATATTTTATCAGGGTTGAAGGTGAATTTAAAAAAGTGATGCGGATTGCTACGATGGATCCGAAATTTATCAACCAAATAGCTGAAAAATTTTTTGAAACAAGGGAAGAAACAAAGGAATACCGCAAAGATTTTACCGACTGCGTAAAAGATTATGTGGCGGTAAAAAATTATGGGACATATACTGATATGCTGTATAATTTTTTATTTTTGGAAAGGGCGAAAGAATATCGAAAACTTTTGAATCTTGTAAAAAAAGATTTGACCAGAAATTCAATGTATGAAGAAATAATCTTGATCATCGGGGCGTTTGAAACCGGTCTTTCTGGGGAAGTGGAAAAAGAATTCAAAAGATCAGGAAGAATGCTGACCCAGAAAGAATTTGAAAAAGTATTCAAGGATTTTTCTTCCCAAAGGAATTGGTTAGTCTATCAAAAAAGGGCGAGAAGTATTATGGCGACTTATGATGAGGAATTGCGAAAAATAAAACACCCGAAGCTGATTGATTATAGAAAAGAATTCAGTCAGGAGGATATTCAGAAGTTGTTAGGTTAAAAAGTGAAAAAAATCGCGAAGCGATTGATACGAAGGTCGCGGAGTATTTAGCGGAATTAAAATATTAAATTTAAATTTATGAGACTTGGAGAAATTAGAAATATTTTGTGGGAAGTTTTAACAGAGGATAATAAAATATCGCTTGAACATGAACCTATATTTGGCGGGCAGGCGCAAATTGTAAAAAATTACGGGCCAGTTATGGCAGCGCTCGAACTTATGTCGGAGCTTAGCTGGAATAAAGCCGATTATACACCGATTAAGGTAATCAGAAATGAGTATGATGTACGGCTCAAAGAGGCACAACTTCCACAGGATAAATTTAATCAATTAAATACATATGTTTCGTCATTGAATACGACACTTCCAGCGTATGTTTCTATACTGGAATCAATGGTAGAAGATCAAGACGAGAAAGCCATTAATATTAAATTACCTGAAAATATAAAATCGCTTGATGATCTGACAAGTTTCAATAAAAGACTGGATAAGTTATTTAAAACTTTTCAAATTGATGGACAATTTGAATTCCGCGAGTTTGATAAGGGTACTAGTTGGTACGAAATAGCAATTATTGGGGTTTATACTTACCACTATTTTATTGCATGCCTGAAAATTGCTCAGGAATACCTCAAAGCTGAGTCTGAGTATTTCAAATCCAGAGAAGCAAAGATAGGCTTTGAAGCATCAAAAAAACGGAATGATGACCTAACTTTTGAAAGTTATAAAAAAGGATGGCTTGAGGAATTTATTAAAGAAGAAATAAAGTCTCTCGTAGAGGAAAAAATAAAAGAGACTAATGGGGAGACAAGAGGATCACTTCAAACAAAATTGGTTATTGCGACCACTAATCTTGTTAAAGAATTAGGGGAAGGAACGGAATTCCATTTGTCCTTAAATCCGCCAGAATATGCCACAGAGCAAGCGGGTCAGCTGATCATTGATTATAAGAAAATTCAATTATCAAAACCCGAGAGTAAACCTAAGCAAATTGCTCAAGCGATTAAAGTTATAAAAGAAGAAGCTGATGAAAAATAATACTGCAAAACAAAATATTCCGAGCGGATGGAAAGAAAAAAGTCTTGAGAATTTTCTCTTGATCTCAAAAGGTAAATTACCGAAAAAAACCTACGAAGTTGCTGATGAGAATTCAGTACCTTATCTTTCGATTAAACATTTAGATGGTGCTGAGTATAAATATGCGCATAAAAGCGATGGAGTAATTGCAGACAAAAATGATCTTTTAGTTATTGCCGACGGGTCTGGCAGTGGAAGAATGTATCGCGGATACCATGGGTTAGTGTCGTCTACTTTTTTAAAAATTTCCTCTCAATCACCAAGTGAGATTTCCAATGACTATCTTGAAGTTCTTTTTTCACATTTAGATTTTACAAAATCGCGATTTCGCAAAGGAGGTGCAATTCCTCACTTTGATTTTAAGCAACTTAAAGATGTAGATATTCTTGTCCCTCCAATAAAAGAACAGAAAAAAATCGCGGAAATTTTGGGGACGGTGAATGAGGATATTACTAAAACGCAGGAAGTGATTGAGGCGACAGAAAAACTCAAGCGCGGATTGATGCAACAGCTCTTTACTCGCGGGATTCGAAATGCCGAATTCAAAGTATCAAGACTTGGCAATCTTTGCATTTTTCAAACTGGAAAATTAAATTCAAATAGAGCTGTAGATGGAGGGAAATATCCATTTTTCACTTGTTCGCAAGAGACTTTTGCGATTGATCAATATTCATTTGATCAGAAAGCTATCTTGCTTGCTGGAAATAACGCAGCTGGGAAATATTCAGTCAAATATTACAATGGCAAATTTGATGCTTATCAAAGGACTTACGTTATTTCAATAAAAAATGAGGATCTTTTATCTTATCCATATCTTAAAGAAGTATTGAATACTCGGCTGAACGAACTTAGAGATTCTTCAGTCGGTTCAACAACTAAATTTCTTACACTTAAACTACTAGAAAGTTTACCAATCTCACTTCCTCCAATATCAGAACAACGAGAAATTGCAGAAATCCTTTCCGCAATAGATGAAAAAATTTTGGTAAATAAAAAAATAAAAAATAATCTTACCCTTCTTAAAAAAGGCCTGATGCAGGGTTTGTTGAGCGGTCTGGTAAGAGTAAAAGTATGATGTTTTTTTGCCTGCTTGATAATACTTTTTTTGGCACTTTATTAGCAGGTGGTTTATTGGCGTGGCTGGGTTTATGGTTGTATCGCCGTCAAAAACAAATAGATGCTGTATATGAAAACCATAAAAAATTGAAAGAAAAAACATCAATGCTATTCGCTATTATTGAAGTGGCAGGGAAAGATTTTAGAGGTCAAATAGGTATGCTGGACGGCCAAAACCAACAATTAAAATCCGTGTACGACGCTCTGAACGCAAAATATAACAATCACTTTAATGATGAGTTTGAAAAAAAGTTTAATCAGTATGTTAAGGAAATAGATCAAGCTTCTAATAATCTTGTTACTCACCTAAAACTCTACGGCGGTGAACTGTATAAGCAAGAAGCCGATGTGCTTACAGAGAATATGGCCAAGCTAAATATGTATTTATTGGGAGCGTCTGTTATGCGTAGGTTCAATGCAAACGAATTAGAAAATTTAAAAAAAGGTTTTGAAGAAACTTACTCTTTAATTAGTGGTGTGTTGCAGAAAATACTAAAACAAAATTTATGAAATTTAACGAGCAAGCTACAGTAGAAAATTACATCATAAAGTTTATTAAAGATAAGCTCGGTTTTGAATACATAAAGCCGGAGGAATTCGCGAAACTCCGAGGTCTTGAGAATGAATATATTATTACTCCTCTTTTAGAGCGGGCTGTTGGCGCGCTTAATCCTAAGGCGAACGAAGGCGAGATTAGGAATGTTATCCGCGAAGTAAGGAAAATTGATACTAATGAAGGTTTTTTAAAGGCGTTAAGAGACGGAGTTAACCTTAAGAATTCCGCGACCGGGAAAATGCAGGATTATAGGCTCTTAGATTTTGATAATCCGGAAAATAATCAGTTTGTCGTTACCAACCAATTCTATTTTGAAGGGGATTCGGAAAATATTCGTCCGGATATTATGATTTTCGTTAACGGAATTCCGCTCGTAGATATTGAAGCGAAAAGCCCGACCGCGTCGGAGGGAGTTAGTTTTGAAAACGGCATTGACCAGATTAAACGCTACGAAAAAGCCGCCAGGAAATTATTTATACCGAACTGTTTTAATATCTCAAGCGACGGGTTAAAAACCGTCTATGGCGCGACCGGCGCGCCAAAGCAATATTTCTTGCAATGGCGCGACGAAGCGGCGGAAAAGGAGCTTGGCGGCGAGCTGGAAATGACCCTCTTTTCGCTTCTTTCCAAATCAAATTTTTTGGACATTGTGCAAAATTTCATTCTTTTTGAGAAAGAAAAAGAAAAACTGGTAAAGAAAATGGCTCGTTATCAGCAAATGCGAGCGACGAATAAAATTGTTGAGCGGGTTGTTACCAAGAAGAAGCGGCAAGGGCTTATTTGGCATACCCAAGGATCCGGTAAAACGCTCACTATGTACTTTACCGCCTGGAAATTGCGATTTAACAAGCAACTCGCTAATCCTAAGGTGTTTATTTTAGTTGACCGCGTTGATCTGGATGATCAGATATTTGAGACATTTACCAACGCCGGAGGAAAAAATATTATTCGCGTCACTTCCCGCAAAGATTTGGAAGAAAAAATCCAATCGCCGGAAAAAGGTATATTTATTACGACTATTCAAAAATTTTCCGAACTTGGCAATAGTGTGGAAAGTCTTGATGAGAATGTGATTATTCTTTCTGACGAGGCGCATCGGGGGGACGAAGGCGTTTCGGGAATCAATATGCGCAACGCTTTTAAGAAAGCCTTTTTCTTTGGATTTACCGGAACGCCGGTTGATAAAACCCATACCAATACTTTTAGAAATTATGAAGGCGAAGGAAAACGATATTTGGATTATTATTCTATTCAGCAAGCGATTGATGATGGAGCGACTATCCCTGTCACCTACGAAGCGCGACTCTCAAAATTCTCTATTGACGAAGAAAAATTGGATCAACAGTTCGAAGAAATTGCCGGAGATTTGTCGGACAAGCAAAAGACCGAGCTGGTAAAAAAATACGGCAAAAAGGCGGCGCTCGTGAAGCTCCCGAAGCGCATGGAAGCCGTCGCAAGGGACATCGTAGAACATTATAAGCTTTATGTGGAGCCGAACGGCTTTAAGGCGCAAGTGGTGGCGTATGACCGGGAAGCAGTGGCGGCTTACAAAAAATTGTTTGATAAACTCGTTCCGGTTGAATGGTCGGCGGTGGTATATTCGCCCGGAGATCCGAACAGCGACGCGGATGATTTGAAGGTGTACTACACGACCAAGCGCGGGCGAGAACAAATTATTGAGAAATTCAAAGATCCGAAGTCATCGCTTAAATTTCTTTTGGTGTGCGATATGCTGCTTACCGGTTTTGACGCTCCTATTGAGCAAGTGATGTATCTTGACAAACCGCTGCGCGACCACAACCTTTTGCAGGCTATTGCCCGCACTAACCGCGTTTATAAAAATAAGGAAGCCGGGAAAATAATTGACTACTACGGAATTACCCGCAACCTTTATGACGCGCTTGATTTTGACGAGGACGTCATTGATTCCGCGATGATTGATATTGAGCGAGTAAAAGAAAGATTTTCCGATGTCCTGGGTGATGTGATGAAAATATTTATAGGCGTAAATATTGAAGACCCATCAATGGGTAATCTTCGGAGGTGCCTGAAGATTTTCATTGATAATCAGGACAAGCAAAAATATTTTGCGGAGAAATATGTAAAGCTAAAGAGTTTATTTGAGTTTCTTTCGCCTGATCCTTTTTTAAAGCAATACATTCGCCCGTTTGAATGGGTGACAAGTTTTTACCTGGCATTTTTAAAAGAATTTCGAAGCGAAGACGATAGATATTTGCTTGAAGAATACGGGGAAAAAGTCCGCGAGCTTATTCAAAAAAGCAACATCATTGACTACGAAGGAATCACCAAGAATTTTCGCGAACTTCGCGTGAATGATTTGTATACGCTTGAAAGGCTTAAAGGAATGGATGATGAGGAGAAGGCTTTGAATCTTGAGAAAATGCTTAAGCAGGAAATTTCCATCAATCTTGATGAAAATCCCGCGTATCAGAAGTTTAGCGAACGGCTAATGGCTATTCGCCGCGAATTTGAACAAAATCAAATTGATCTTGCCGAGCGAATTCGCCGATATGAGGAATTGATGCGCGATATTAGAACAAAGAGCGATGAAGCAAAGAATTTGGGCCTTGATCTTAAGGAATACGCGCTTTATGTTATTTCGCAAGAATTTGTTGATGCCGGAAAGGATAATGTGATAAAGGAATTTGTAAAAGAATTGCGCATTCGCATTGAAGATGATCTTGATAGCGGATGGCAGGAATCCTCAAAGCGGGATGTTTTTATTAAGGATATAAAGCAAACCTTGCAGGAATTGATTTTGAGGGATTATAAAGGCAGATTTATTGTTAAAGACTTTCCGAAATTCTTGAATCGGCTGGTGGATATAATCACTAAAAAATTCTAGAGCTTATGGAAAAGGAGATCTCTTACAAATTAAAAAGAAGCAAAAGGGCGAAGAGAATGCGGCTGGCGGTATATTGTGACGGCAGCGTTGTTGTTACAAGTCCTTTGGGTGTAGAGCGGTCGCTTATTGAAAAATTTATAATTGACAAAAAACAGTGGATCAGGGACAAAATTCAATTTTTCAAAAGCGTTGACAGTAAAGCGATTCGCGTTTTCTCAAATAAGGACTATTTGAAAAACAAAGACAAGGCTCTCGCTCTCGCGGAGAACCAGGTTGGATTTTATAACAAAATATATGATTTTTCTTTCAATAAAATTTCTATCAAAAACCAAAAGACTCGTTGGGGCAGCTGTTCGCGCAAAAAGAATCTCAATCTAAACTATAAAATCGTATTTTTGCCGGAAAAACTTCAGGATTATATAATTGTGCACGAAATGTGCCATCTGAAAGAGTTCAGTCATTCAAAGAAATTTTGGGCGCTAGTGAAGAAGGCTCTTCCTAATTTCCTGGATATCAAGAAAGAACTTCGTAATCATGAATTGTTTTATAAATAATACAAAGCCCTTGGCGGAATTTCCCCGGCAGAGAAATTATTAGAGCATCATAATAAATCTAAAAAATCATTATGAAAATCAACAACACACTAAAACTTGTCATCTCGCTTATTATCCCGCAGTTGGCAGGAGGATTGGGAAGCTATTTTACAATCGGTTCGGTGAAAGATTGGTACCCAACGCTGGTAAAGCCGGTGCTTAATCCTCCGGCCTGGGTTTTTGGTCCGGTCTGGACGACTTTGTTCGCGTTCATGGGTATCGCGGCGTTCCTGATTTGGAGGAATGGGCTGGAGCGCAGAGACGTAAAAATCGCTCTTGGCGTATTTATCGGTCAGTTGGTTTTAAACACGCTTTGGTCAATTATATTTTTCGGATTGCATAGCCCCGGCGGAGCGTTAATTGAAATTATTTTTCTCTGGCTCGCTATTCTCGCGACGATTATTATGTTCTCTAAGATTTCAAAACCGGCCGCCTGGCTCCTTATCCCTTATATTCTCTGGGTGAGTTTTGCCGGTTTTTTAAACTATTCAATCTGGCAACTAAACTAAGATTGGATAAAATCCGGTCATATATACCTGAATAAGTTCAGGCACATATTGGACTCCGAAGGAGGCCAATAAAATGAAAACAGACTATGGTTTTGGGGGTTTAAAGGGTTTTCGGAGGTGGTATGATTACGCGTATAAGTATACGCATATGATTACCAGTGAAGCCAAAGAAAGGTTAAGAATTCTCCGGTATTGGAGAAAGCATGGCCTTCCAGCCACGCATGATGCCTTCGGCATCAGGCGTTCTACCCTCTACGGGTGGTGGAAAGCATACAAAGAATCAGGCTGGAAAGAAGAGAGTTTGAATCCCGGCAGCCAGGC
>Ga0209016_1002427_pt1 | contig 12468 bp, 7 predicted proteins | sample EPASupsiteSAE305_FD_187265 | JGI IMG/M metagenome (GOLD analysis project Ga0209016, IMG submission 187265) | Bioremediated contaminated groundwater microbial communities from EPA Superfund site, New Mexico - SAE3-05 (SPAdes) (version 2) | ecosystem: Environmental > Aquatic > Deep subsurface >...
ATAGCTAGTATGCTTGCATAATTATCCAGTGAGGTTTTAGTAGCCTGTTTTACATATTGTATTTTCCCATTCTTTTCCAGCCTGATAAAGTTTTCTTTTCTATCCAATATCTCGAAGGAGACACCCCTTTTTATCGCTTCCCGCAGTAATAACTGCGTTGAGAGTTCCATATCTTCCAGCCCGATAAAATTATAATTCTTTTGCAGACTTTCACGAGAATTGTTGTCAGCGATCTTCAAATGATAAGGGATATAGCCCATTTTCTGAATACCATTCAGTACGTTGTAAACTTTACGTTTTTGGGGATCTTCAACCAGTTTCAATGCATGCAATAATGAATCTCGATATTCACTCTTGTTTATTTCCAGTTTTTCAAATAAACTCATTATTTCCCGAATCAGTTTCTCTGCTTCATTCCAAATGTTTAGTTGCGCTCCATTCTCTTCAAACATGCATGGAACCTCATCCAATCCGTACAGAGCAACACATCCGTGATATTTGTTTGCTTTAGCCTGAGCTGCCACATCAAAATCATCCTCTTCATTACTCAATAGGCCATACAGAGCAAGTGCATGTAGAAAAGATAGTTCATTTTTAGTAACTCCAGCCTTAGTTAATGGATCGATATCAATAAATCGAAGTTCAATATAAGCAATATGTTCCGGACTTTTTATAAACTTAGGTCGCACCGGAGAGTACAATTCCTTAGAGGAAACTATTTTTTGCTCTTCTACCATTTGGTTTATACTACTTCTGAAATTTGTTACCGAACTATAATCAGGATACAAATCACCAATATTCCGATAACCATAACAACTATTGCGAATGGATAGGGCTACCACGTCTTTATCAATTGAGTACGGAGCAAGCTTGCATTTAAGTTCCAGCGACGAGTCTACCACAGGACTATTCCCATAGAGCAATATATATAGCCAACGCATCCTAAGTATCTGTCGGATAGTTTTCAAATAGGCCTCATCCTTAAATTCCTCATACGATAATGAAGGATTCATTTTGCGATAAAGTATATCTAATAGCTTTTCTCTATAGGAAAAATTAAAGTGTATACCGGAAATCAATTGATTTTTCGAACCATATTTTTGAGCGAGAAATTCTCTGTAATGTTCAGCCTCTTTTTCTTCTTCATTATATTTTGCAATAGGTATCTGTGTATCGTCCGGTAAAATTGGAGGGAGACTTTGAGGCCATAAGTATTCATCAACTAATTCCAGACTAACAATATCGTGTATAGTCTCCACAAAACCAATTGTTTGATTTATGTCCGAAAGTGGAGGAGTAATCATTTCTATCTGGCTTTCTGAAAAATCAGTTGTGATGTAAGGATGTTTTAGCTTACTTCCAAAAACCTTTGGATGCGGCGTTTGAGCTAACTTACCATTTCTATCCACGCGTATGCTCTCCTTTTCAAGACCAAACAATGCATTTAACCAGACATTCCCTTTTAATAAATCATTTGCTGATTTAAAAATATCACTTCTCATAATTTAATTTGAATTATGTTTTTTAATAAATAGTTTAAAAAGAACAATATATAGTGTTACAAGTAATATGCCTTTTGCAATGCTGCTTATGCTAATGCTCCACCAAACAGATGAAAGTGCATGTTTCCAAAAATTAATAAAAGCAATAGCCATTGGTATTCTGAGCACTGTAAATAGGATCCCTGAAATTGCCGGGATATTGGTTCGCCCCCAGCCAAAGAAAGCTCCGGTTGCCATTAACTCCATACACATAAAAAGTTGAGAGAACCCCAATATTATTAAATATTCCCGCCCCATGGCTATACTTTTTGCATCACTTAAAAAGAGAGAAAACAAAAAGCCCGGAAAAGTTATGAATAGTACAGAAGCGACGGTTCCAATAACAAAAGCAAGTAACATTCCCGAACGGAAAGCAGTCCATTGTGTCTGGTATTTCCTTGCTCCATAAGCTTTTCCTGATATAGTGGATAATGCCGATACAAATCCAGCAGCTGTCATATATGAAATAGCTTCAATTTGTATTCCTACCTTTTGAACTGCAATAGCGGTAGCTCCCCAATCACTTATAATACGAGCCATAACAATAGCAACAACAGTAAAAGATATCCGCTGAATAGCTGGACTTATTCCTAGCTTTATAATATCTTTTAAAAAACTACATTGATAAACTGCTCCAATAGATTTCAGTTCTTCAGTCTTATCCAATTTCTTATAGAACAGTATTGTAGCTATAGTTTGTGATATAATGGTAGCAAATGCTGCACCTTTAATCCCCAGTCCAATAGGAAATATTAAAATAAAATCTAACAGGATATTGATTGCTAACGCAGCTACATTAATTCGAAAAGGCGACCGGCTATCTCCATAACCAATGAATACGCTGGTGAAAAATAAGTTCTGAAATAAAAACGGGATACTCATTCCAACCAAGAGCAAATAATCTGTTGCAGCTTTTTCAATCGTGGGATTATTCAATTTAATCAGCCCAATCAAAAACTGTCCGCTCATCGCCAGCAAGGCGAAACAAGCCAAGGCTAACATTATTACAGCCCGTAAACCATTTTTTACATAGCTCCTTGCAAATAATAAATTTCTTTCTCCAATAGCATGCGATACTTTTATTCCCACCCCAACGGTTAATAATGAAGATATGGCCCAGCTTAAATTCATATAAAATCCGGCAGAACCAACGGCGGCTACAGCCTCACTCCCAAACTTTCCAACAAAAATTATATTGATAAAATTGTAAGCCATAGACATAAATGAAGATGCAATGACAGGTAATGCTAATTGCAATAACTGAGCTGTAAGATAATTAGTTTGATCTTTGCTTAAAATCTCTGGTAAGTTTTTTTTATATAATATCATGCCTGTTACTAAGTTTCTTTTAGCTATAAAGACGCAGAATGATTTAAAAGGACGCAGATTTAAATTTTAAAAAGAGACTTATCGTGCGTCTTTCTAAAAAACATTGCGTCTTTATAGGTGAATTATTATAATTAAATGTAAAATGAAAGATAGTCATTACAAAAAAGAAGAACTTTTTAATAAAATTCTTAACAGAGGATTTTGGGAAGATATTCCTGAGCGCAAAGAAAAAGCCTCCCGGTTTATTGGAGTATTATTTAATTATTTGTTCCCTGTTCAATGCTTATGTATGCCAGATAAAATGCAATTACAACAAGGGTATTTAACAGTATATAAACAGTTTCGGGAACTCTATTTACCGATACAAGAGATGGAATCTTCAAAAGAGTTAGAAGCTGAGAATGATTTCTTTTATCACCTTCCTCAAATTTATGATTTACTAATAGAGGATGCAGAAGCTATTTTTAAAGGAGATCCTGCTGCCAAGTCAATAGAAGAAGTGATTCATATTTATCCGGGATTCCATGCCATCTTTATCCATAGAGTGGCACATGCTCTATATCAGTTGAGCATGTTTCTGTTGGCAAGAATGCTTTCTGAATATGCACACAGTATCACAGGTATTGATATTCATCCAGGAGCAATCATTGGCCGGTCATTCGGAATAGATCACGGAACAGGGATTGTTATAGGTGAGACAACAATTATTGGCGATAATGTAAAAATATACCAGGGAGTAACTCTCGGAGCAAAAAGTGTAGAGAAAAGTCTTGCAGCAACCAAACGTCATCCTACCATTGAAGATAATGTGACTATTTATGCCGGAGCAACAATATTAGGTGGAGATACAGTTATAGGCAAAGACAGTATAATAGGTGGTAATGCTTTTATAACGCATAGTATTCCTGCAAAATCTATGGTATATTATAACAACGAGTTATCAATAAAGCCTGTGTGACAGAAATAAAATCAGCAAAATATTTCTACTAAACCATTCTTTATTCTATTTTTGCTATAGAGTATTAAGTAATGATTAGAATTTAGAGTATTTTAAATTTTAATAAAGATATAGCTAAAATTATGGATTATAGCACTGAATCAATTTGGCAGGCATGTTCTGATCAGTTAAAAGCTTATATAGTAAAACGAATGCCGGATCCTTCACTCTCTGATGATATTTTACAGGAGACTTTTATCAAAATACACGAAAACATTCATTTAATAAAAGACGAAACTAAGATTTGTGCCTGGGTATATCAGATTGCAAGAAATACAATTAATGATTATTATCGAAAAGACAAAACAAAGCTCTCTGAAGTTCAAATACTCCCCGAGGAAGAATTAAATGTTGTTGATGAAATGGATGGCAAATTGGAGGACAATCCAACAGAGCACATTGCATCTGGTTTGCAGAGAATGATCAATTCTCTTCCTGAAAAATATGCGCAGGCCTTGAATATGGTAGAAATTCAAGGAATATCTCAAATAGAGTTATCCAAAGTATTAAATATATCTGTCTCTGGTGCTAAATCACGTGTCCAGCGTGGCAGACAAATGCTAAAGGATTCTCTGATGAATTGTTGCCATTACGAGTTTGATAAATATGGAACTATTATTTCTTACCACCCTATTAAATGCTGTTGTTGTAGGAATATATGATTTTTGTAGGATAATCACCGCTGTATAGTTAAGATTTCCAAAGAGATAATTGGCTATCATTGGGTTACTCCTTTAAGTTGAAATTATTGTTAAATAGGGTTCCCTGAATAACGTTCAACTTATTATGTCATAAGAATTTTGAGCATTTCACTACTAGATAAAACCTCAACAAGACTACTTTTCAAAAATAATGATTCAGAAGAATTGTGTCAAAATGATAGACAACTAAATCTTAACTTTTTTAGTGGACACCAGTGATAACATTTACCACTGTTAATCGCAGCACACATCTTTTACTTTTATGCCCGCAAAGAATTGGCTTAGTAACTTACTTGCCAGTTCCCAATTTTCCCTATTGATGCAATACCGTACTTTAGGCGCTTCTATTTCTCCCTGAATAAGCCCGGCATCTTTCAATTCATTTAAATGTTGCGACACAGTTGCTTTTGCGATAGGTAATTCATCGTGAATGTCGCCGAAAAAACAACTTTCCTGAGAAGCCAGGAAAGCCAGAATGGCTATTCTGGCAGGATGTCCCATAGCTTTAGTAAAACGTGCTATCTGTTCATGCTGTGCTGTATAGCCTTTTTTATTTTCTTTTTCCATATCAGTTGAATTGTATGTTCGCAAATATACGAACACGATTTATATAAACAATATTTATTTTGTTTTTTTAAGCCATCTCTGGCCGTCTCATGCTTGACTGTTTAGGTTAAAAGAAAAATCAGTGGAAGATAATCTTTCAAATCAATACGTAATTGTTTCAGTGCCTGCTGTATCCGGTAGTCAACGGTTTTAGCCGAAATATTCAGACGCAGACCTATCTCTTTGTAAGTCATTTTTTGAAACCTGTTCATTTCAAAGGCTTCGCGGTAACTTTCCGGCAAAGCAAGAATTGCGTTCTCGATCCTTTTGGTCAGTTCTTCTACTTCATAAAAATCAGGATTTTCATAAAGAGATTGAAGACTTTCATGAAGAGTATTAAATATCCGTTGTTTTAATTCGTTTCTGCTTATTAATGTAAGGCACCTGTTTTTTACAGCTTTAAACAAATAGCTTTTGGGCGAAGACTCCCATATGGGCGCATCATGGTTCTCCCAGAACCAAATCATAACTTCCTGAGCAATTTCCTGTCCATCTTCTAATTCAACAAATTGGCTGGCATAACCGCATAAAGCCGGATAATGGCGCAGAAAAAAAACTTCAAAAGCTTTTTCGTTTCCTTTTTGAATGAGATTATAGAGCTGTTCGTCGGTATTTTGAGAAGTGTAGTCAGGCATCCAATAACTATCTTTTCTGCAAACATAATACTTTTTAAGCTTTCGATGGATAAATTTTAAAAAAAAATGTATTTGTGTTTAGGACATTCCTTTTCTTGTTAGTCATATATATAAATAAACAGAAAAATGGTTGGTGGCATAATCATAGTTGATGAAGCATTATTGCTCAGGTATTATTCCGGAGAAGTAACAGCTGATGAGAAGGTTTCGATAGAACAATGGCTTTCGAAGTCTGAAGAAAACAGAAAAATGGCAAAAGATATATATTATCTCTGTTTTGCTGTAGATACTTTGCAAACGATGAAATCGGTGGATTCGCATGAAGCATTAATAAAAGTGAAAAGAACTGTTAAAAAACGTAGACGTTTATCTCCTTTTATGTGGGTGCAACGAATCGCAGCAGTACTTTTTATTCCATTGTTGTTAGGAACAATCTTAAATGCGTTAAAAGAAGAACCGGTGGAATATATGGAGATTCGGACTACTCCCGGAATGGTGGCTTCTGTTGATCTTCCCGATGGAACAAAGGTATGGCTTAATTCGGATTCTTATCTTCGGCATCCGGTGAAGTTTACCGGAGAAACGAGAGATGTAGTTTTGAAGGGCGAGGCCTATTTTAAAGTGACCCGTAATGAGAAAGCCCCTTTTCGGGTTAATACGAAAGCGGACATGCAGATTGAGGTATTAGGTACTGAATTCAATATAGATGCCTATGATGAAAATCCGTATGTTACTACGACACTGATTTCCGGCTCTGTGAAAGTAAACTATTTTGATGAAGACAATCAGGGTGAGAATCTGGTAATGAAACCTGGACAAAAAGTTTTTTATGATGAATATTCCAGAAAGATTGTTTTATCAGAACCATTTATTTCAGCGGAAGTAGCATGGAAGGATGGAAAGATAATTCTTCGGAATACATCGCTTGAGGAAACATTGAAACTATTAAGCCGAAGGTTTAATGTAGACTTTGTTTTAAGAAATAAAGCACTTAAAGATAATTATTTTACAGGAACTTTTGAGAAGCAGCAATTGCCGCGTATTCTGGAACATCTTCGTATTTCATCCAATATCAGGTATAGGATTGTTGATCCGAAAGCCGGCGACGAAGGATTGAAAGAAAGAAGCAAAGTGGAGTTGTATTAATATCGACTAATTTGTTAAACCATAAAAATAAAAACAGGAATGAAAACGCGTTCACCTTAAAACAAAACATACGGGAAAATATTGGCGTATTTCCCCGTATGAAACAATTGCTTACTTGTTTGGCGACAAGTTAGCAGCAATCATTATTTTTCTAACTTTAAATCCTTGCAAAAATATGACAAATTATTCAGACGTCCAACCCCTTAGGGTGCTGACGCTACCATTTATTATCTTGAACAAAATACCTTTATGTATGAAACTGACAGTTCTCTTGTTGTTTCTTTCCATCGGGTTAACTCATGCAACCAGTAGTTACGGGCAATCGACTACACTATCGCTCGAAGTTAACAACGCGACCGTTCAGGACGTGTTGGATAAAATTGAGTCTCAGTCGGACTTCCATTTCTTCTACAACAACAAACAGATAAACACAAAACGTGTGGTATCTATGAAAAAAACGAAGGAGAATGTTTTCACAATTCTGAATGAGTTGTTCAATGGTACAGATGTTTCTTATCAGGTTATGGATAAGAATATCATACTTTCAAATATTAGAAAAACAGAAAAACAAGAAGTTCAGCAAACCGGAAATAAAATTTCGGGTGTGGTAACCGATGCTTCGGGTGAGCCAATCATTGGGGCTAATGTTTTTGAAAAAGGATCTCCCATGAACGGAACCATTACAGACATTGACGGAAAGTTTTCAATTGCAGTTCCGGTTAATGGATCATTGGTTGTTTCCTACATTGGATATGAGACCCAAACAGTTGCTGTTGCAGACAAAAAAAACTTTAAAGTTGTACTTAAAGAAGATTCTGAAGTAATCGGCGAGGTAGTCGTAGTAGGTTACGGTACACAGAAAAAGGCAAACTTAACGGGAGCTGTTGCTTCGGTAGACCTAGGCAAAACATTGGAAAGCCGTCCGGTTGCCGATGTAGGTCGCGGATTGCAGGGTTCGGTTCCAGGTCTTTCTGTTGTTATTCCCAGTGGTGAAGTTGGTTCAGATCCGGTAATGAAGATTCGTGGTCAGATTGGTTCCATAAAAGGAAGCTCCAATCCGCTTATATTGTTGGATAACGTTGAGATTCCTAGTATACAGATGGTTAATCCAGACGATATTGAATCTATTTCTGTATTGAAAGATGCTGCATCGTCTTCCATTTACGGAGCTAAGGCCGCATTTGGTGTAATTTTGATTACAACTAAGAAAGGGGCTAAGACAGAAAGTATAAGTGTACAATATTCGAATAACTTCTCTTGGCAGAAGGTAGCCAAAGACATTAATCTTGCTGGTATTGATGCATTGGAATATTCATTGCTTGCTGCCGAAAGAGTTGGTAGTTCTATGGCCGGAGCTTTCTGGAAAGTAGACCGTACCAGCTTTGAGAAATCAAAAGAGTGGTTAAGCAAATATAGTGGTAAAGTTGGTTCAAACGACCCAATGCTATACGGAAGAGACTGGTATGTGGATGGTTCCTATAAAATGGGGGTTCGCCTTTATGATGCTTACGATTATATGGTTGATGAATGGACGCCTTCGCAGAATCACAACTTGTCATTGAATGGTAAAAGTGGGAAGGTTTCTTACAATATCGGCTTAGGTTATCTTGGTCAGAGCGGGATGCTTAAACAGGCTAAAAAAGATGATTTCACCCGTTACAATGCCAGCGTTAAGTTAAGTTCTGAAATCAACAAGTACATAACTGTTCGCGGTGGTATTTTGTTTTCGGACCGTATCAAACAGTATCCGTACGCTACCAATTCAACTACCGCCGACCCATGGTTGTATGTTTACCGCTGGGGACCGCTTTCTCCGTTTGGAACAGAAGATGGCGAAGCTCTTCGCAGTCCGGCTTCCGAGATTGCCAGTTCAAATACTGCCAAACAGGAATATAGCTATACGAATGTAAATGTGGGTGCCACCTTTACAATTACAAAAGATTGGACTGTGGATGCTGATTATACGCATGCTAATCAGGAATATATATGGAACAGACCCGGAACACGCTTTTCTGCCAGAGACACTTGGGGGGGGTGCCATCGCCAAGAAAGACGAAAGCGGTAATCCTGTTTATGTAAATAATGAAGGAGCTGAGGTTGCTTCCGGAACTGCAGGATCCATGCTGGCTTACGAATTGCCTTATAGAACGTATACAGGTCTGGGTTCGAATCCGGATCATATTTACCGCCGTTCAGAAAATTCAAAACAGGGAACATTTAACATGTTTACTACCTACAATTTAAAACTGAATGATATTCATTCGTTTAAAGTAATGGCAGGTATCAATAGGGTAACCTATAAGCTGCAGTATAACTGGTCGCAAAAAACAGAACTATTCGACATCAACAATCCTCAGTTTGATCTGGCAAACGGAACACAAACTGCCGGTGGCGGAACAGAATGGGAATCGCAGTTAGGTTATTTTGGCCGTATAAACTATATTTTGAAGGATAAATACCTTTTTGAAGCGAATTTACGCTATGATGGATCATCTAAATTTCCGAAAGAATTGAAATGGAGAACCTTCCCATCTTTCTCTGCAGGTTGGATTGTTTCCAACGAAAGTTTCATGAAAGGGCTGAACCCGACATTAAGCACGTTGAAACTAAGAGGATCGTGGGGTACCATCGGCGACCAGACTGTTGCAAACACACTGTATGTTCCTACGATGACTTCCATGAATACAACCTGGTTAAACGGTGATACGAGGTATCAGGCATATAAGACACCAAATGCTGTTGATGCCAATATTACATGGCAGGATATCGAGAACCTGAATATAGGTGCCGATTTCCGTTTCCTTAATGATAAGCTTGGTGTTACCTACGACTGGTACGAACGTACTACGAAGAATATGATTGTTCCGGGTCTTGAAGTGCCTTATACTTTTGGTGGTGATGAACCAGAAGGAAACTATGGTGAACTGAGAACAAGAGGTTGGGAAGTTGCTGTAGATTTTAATCACCGTTTTAAAAACGGATTGGGAATCAACTTGATGGCAACCTTGTCTGATGCTACTTCGGTAATTACAGGCTATCCAGAAGCTGCAGCCAAAACAGTAACAAACGCATCTGCTTATTATAAGGGATTAGAGATTGGAGATATCTACGGATACCGCACAGATCGTTTGTATCAGAAAGATGATTTTGAATATGATAGCAACGGAAGCCTTATTCCAATTACGGTTGATGGATATTCTGTTTACAAATTGAAAGGTGAAAATCCTTCCTATCAGGGATTCCTGCAAAACTCATCCAACTTTAAGTTTGGCCCGGGTGATGTTAAATTTACAGACCTTAACGGAGATGGAAAGATTAACAACGGAAGTGCAGTGGTAGGAGATAGCGGTGATATGGAAGTTATCGGTAATTCAACACCACGTTACCAATATGGTTTACGTCTGGGTGCCGATTACAAGGGAATTGATTTCTCTGTATTTTTCCAGGGTGTAGGTAAACGCGATATTTGGGGAGACGGATTCCTTGCTATTGCAGGATACAACTCTTCGGATGGTGCCATGCCTCAGACTTTTGCCGGTGATTTCTGGAAAGAAGACCGTACAGATGCATTTTATCCACGTGCCTACAACAATGCGGGAAGTGCAAAAAACAATAATATGCAGGTACAATCCCGCTATATGTTAGATATGTCTTATTTTAGAGTTAAGAATATAACATTAGGTTATTCTTTACCAAAAGACATTATCAAGAAGGCTTACTTGTCAAATGCCCGCATCTATATGTCTGTGGAAAATTTCTTTACATTTGATAATTTAAAAGACCTTCCTATCGATCCTGAATCAGTTTCCGGTTACTCTATGTTCAATTCATCGAACTATAACTCAGGTCGTACCGGTGTTGGTTCTCCTTTGTTTAAGAGTCTTTCGGTAGGTGCTCAGTTAACTTTCTAAAAAATCAGATTCATGAAAACAAATATAAAGATAAAGAATAGTATTTCGGCATTGGTTTTGGTAATGCTGTTAATCCTGCCTGGATGTAGCGACGATGTGCTGGATCGTTCACAATTAAATAGTCCGGATGACGAGAATTACTGGACCCAGGAAAGTAACTTACGGTTGTACGCTAATGAGTTTTACACCGAGTTTTTCGTTGGGTACAATGCGACCTGGGGAGTAGATTATACGCCAATCAGAGGATTTACATTTAATGATGACGTGGTTAGTTCCAATGTTCAGGAACTTTTCGAAAACAGTGTTCCCAATACAAGAGGTACAAGCACAAATACAGCACCGGAATGGTTGTCAGAATATAGCGGACCAAATTTGTATTTTGGATGGATTCGCAAATCCAATCTTATGTTGGATCGTATGGACAACAAAATGACCGGCATACTTACTCTCGAAGCATACAACCACTGGTCTTCGGTTGCAAAGTTTTTCCGCGCACTGGATTATTGCCGGTTGGTAAGTGTTTTTGGAGATGTGCAGTATTACGACAAATTGGTTGAAACATCTGATACGGAAGAGTTATATAAAGACCGTACTCCACGTAACGAAGTGATGGATGCCGTTTACAATGATTTTAAAACTGTTTTGGCGACTATGCGTGCCAGCGATGGGGCTCAGTACCTGAACAAATACGTGGCAGCTGGTTTTATTTCACGGGCAATGCTGTTTGAAGGTACCTGGCAGAAATATCATAACGGTGATTCAGAAAGAGCCAAGAAATTTCTGGAATTCTCTGCTGAGGCATCAGAAATAGTAATGAATAGCGGTAAATACAAAATTGATGGCGATTTCCGTTCTCTTTTCGGATCGGAAGATCTGAGCAGCAACAAAGAATGTATTCTTTTCAGACATTATAGCGCTGGTCAGACTATTACCCACCATATTGCATCCTATTGTAATCTTACAGAAGGACAAACCTACGCGGCCAACCTGAGTCTGGTTAAATCATTTATTTGTAATGATGGTAATGTATGGCAGAATTCTTCGGTCGAAAAGGCTAATTCATTTAGTATTGCCGATCTTGTTAAGACGCGCGACCCTCGTTTCGAAGCTACATTCTGGGATCAGCCCCGTTCTCAATCAGCCTCATTGCTTTATACGGTTAAATTTATTGATCGTGTGGGACCAACATTCGCGGAAAAAGGAAACTATCCTGCCAAGTATTCAAGTTCTACAAATACAAACGATGCCCCTGTAATACGTTATGCCGAAGTCCTTTTGAACTGGATCGAAGCGAAATCAGAACTGGCTACTCTTGGTGGAGCGGCTGTAACACAGTCGGATATTGATAAATCTATCAACAGCATCCGCAACCGTACACTGGCTCCCGAAGCGATTGCAAAAGGTGTAGTTAAAACTCCAGCCATGAGTCTGACAGCTTTGCCTAACGATCCTTCACGCGACGCAGATGTTCCTGCATTGATCTGGGAAATTCGTCGCGAACGCAGAATGGAACTATACTATGAATATTCTCGTTTGCTGGACATCAAACGCTGGAAGAAAATAGACTATATGAATGGAACAACGAATCCGGATCTTCTAAAG
>Ga0209016_1002428_pt1 | contig 12467 bp, 12 predicted proteins | sample EPASupsiteSAE305_FD_187265 | JGI IMG/M metagenome (GOLD analysis project Ga0209016, IMG submission 187265) | Bioremediated contaminated groundwater microbial communities from EPA Superfund site, New Mexico - SAE3-05 (SPAdes) (version 2) | ecosystem: Environmental > Aquatic > Deep subsurface >...
CCGCAGCCGGAAGCGACGGTAAAGATGCCTTGGAGTTAACCTTCCCGGTGCTGTCCCGCTCCCTGCAACGGGAACAGGCCGGTAGCATTGCGCTGCGCAGTGGACAGGCGCAGACAATGATTACGCAACCCGGCACGGCACTGGCGGACAGCGGCAGTATCAGCACAACCTTTTCTCCCACCGTGGCAGACAGCCTGATCCCGGCGCTTGAGTATCTGATCTCCTTCCCCTATGGCTGTGTTGAGCAGACGGTTTCCCGTTTTGTCCCGGCGGTCTATGCCCAGCAGATGCTGACCGCCCAGGGACGCAACGTTTCCCCCTCTCTACAGGCCAAGCTGCCGCAGATTGTGGCTGAAGGGCTGCAGCGTCTGGCTGATCTGCAGCACGACGATGGCGGCTGGGGCTGGTGGAAGAACGACAGTACCAACCCGCACCTGACCGCCCTGGCCATGCAGGGTCTGGCAACCGCCAAACGGGCCGGGGTGAAGCTGGACGAGCAGCTTGTCCAGCGGGGCACCAAGGCGATTGAAAGCCAGCTTGAGAAGGTTCGTCCCGAACAGGCTGCCGTGCTCTACCGGGCATTGACCGCCCACGGCGGCTCCAATCCTGCTGCGGAAAAGCGGTTGATTGACAGCCTGACCAATCTGCCGCCAGAGGCAAAGATCGCTGTTGCCGAGGCACTGGACAACCGGGGCGAACGGCCCCGCGCCGCGCAGATTCTGAAGGGGTTGCAGGCGCTGCTGCAACGGGATGCTGAGGCAGCCTGGCTGCCTGAAAACGAAACCGGCTGGCGTTGGGGCAGTTCGTCCCTTGAGACCACTGCGGCACTGCTGTCAGCCACAAGCCGGATCATGCCGGAAGACCCGACTTCACCGGCACTGGCCCGCTATCTGGCCCGCAATCAGCGGGGCGGCTGGTGGCAGACCACGGTTTCATCGGCTGCAGGGGTACGCGGACTGGCTGATTTTATCGCGGCAAGTGGTGAACTGAACGCAAGCTACACCGCCCGTCTGCTGCACAACGGTAAAGAACTTGAGCAGTACACCGTTGATAAAGGCCGTCTGACTGCAGGTCGCGCCACCCTGACGGTTCCGGCAGCAGCCGGAGAAAACCGGCTGCAACTTGAAAAATCAAACAACAACGGCAGCGCCTATCTCAGTGCGCGCCTGGCCTACCGGGTGCCGGTTGAGCAGGTAGCCAAGACCGATGGCCTGCAACTTGAGCGCAGCATCTACCGGATCAAATCAGTACAGAAAAACGGACAGTGGCGCCACGAATACGAACCACTGAAACCGGGTGAGGCAGTAACCGTTGGCGAGGATCTGGAGGTCAGACTGACCGTTAAAAACAAGGCGACCCTTGAGTACCTGATTCTGGAAGACCACCTGCCGGCCGGCTTTGAGGTGCGTCAGGCAGACCGCGATCCGCGCTATGCCAATGAGGCCTACTACCAGGGCTGGTACGATCACAAGGAGCGCCGCGATACCCTGATGGCCTGGTTTGTGGGCTACCTGCCATCAGGCAGCCATGAGTTCCGCTTTGTGGTCTACCCGGAACTGAGAGGGAAGATCATGGCGCTGCCATCGGCCATCTGGCCGATGTACCGGCCGGAACTGCGCAGTGAAAGCAGCCCCTGGCAGGTGGAGGTGCGCTGATTTCAAGGACCGTGACTTGAGATTTTTGATTCGGGTGGTAGACTACTGACTGACTGTTGGCCAGAGGGTCATCAGATATCACGGTTTGAGGAGGTAGTACCCATGCAATGCCAGTTCTGCAAGGCTCAGGTTCCAAACGGCAGCGCCAAGTGCCCCCAGTGTGGAACCGCAGTTGCAAGTCAGCCAGCGACAGATTTCGGAGCGGCCTTCAGTAATGCGACCAATCTGTGGAAGGACAACCTTGGGGACCTGATTCTCCCCTGTCTGGTTTTCTGTCTGGTGGCCTGGGTCCCCATTGCCAACGTCGGCTTCATTGCCGGTTACAACCGGTCGCTTATCGCCTTTAAAAGGACCGGTAAAAAACCGCAGGTAGGCGATATATTCAACTCCTGGGACTGCTTTGTAAACCTGCTGTTGTACATCTTAATCCCCTTTGGCGCGTTTGTGGTGCTGTTTATCATCTCAACTATCCTGGGAAAACTGATCGGCTTCCTGGGGGCGCTGTTCGGCTTTGTGTTGATGCTGGCCATACCGGTAGCGGCGCTTGCCCTGTCACCCGGCATGTATGCCATTATTGACAAGAACACCGCTCCGGTGGATGCCTTGAAATGGAGCATCCGTACCGTACAGAAAGATCTGCTTAACTGGTTGCTGGCTGTTTTTGTCGGCGGCATTATCGGCAGTCTTTTTGCCATTATCACCCTGCCCTGGGGGCAGCTGATTGTGATCAGCCAGTATGAGGCCCGCAAGGACGACTGATACCCGATTGAACCACCAACACGAGAACAGAGGATCACGATGCCGTACAAACCTGCGGCATCGTGATCCTGTTTTAGCCCTTCACACTCTGCCGCATTCCCGGTCATCTGCAATAATTTTAAGCATATAGTACAGTATATAGCTGCCTGCCTTCCCTCGCTTACCAACGCTCAATGCCCTGCCGTAACCGTTCTCCACCATTACTGCTGCTCGGCATGGTTTATGTAAGGTAGCAACCGGCATAGAATGAAATACGGACACACTCTTTTGCCGGGCTCTGTGCAGCTCAGCAGCAGCTTTTTGAAAAGACAGGAGCCTTTAGCTCACAAGCCAGGGGACCATGGTGATGATTCAGCACCATGCAGCGGCTTCTTCTGCTACCTCAAACAGCTCTCGTTCACTGCGATGAACCAAAGGAGACTATTATGAGACAGGTAGCAATCTACGGCAAAGGCGGCATCGGAAAATCCACCACAACTCAAAATACCGTGGCCGGGTTAGCATCAATGGGCAAAAAAGTACTGATCGTCGGCTGCGACCCAAAGGCGGATTCAACCCGCCTGATCCTGCATGCCAAAGCCCAGAATACGGTTATGGATCTGGTGCGAGAGCTGGGTACGGTGGAAGATCTTGAACTGGATGCTGTGTTAAAAGAGGGCTATGCCGGCATTAAATGTGTCGAGTCCGGTGGACCTGAGCCGGGTGTTGGTTGTGCAGGCCGCGGCGTTATTACGGCAATCAACTTTTTGGAAGAAAATGGCGCCTACACCGAAGATCTTGATTTTGTCTTCTATGATGTTCTGGGCGATGTTGTCTGCGGCGGGTTTGCCATGCCGATCCGTGAAGGTAAAGCTGAAGAGATTTATATCGTCACCTCTGGAGAGATGATGGCCATGTATGCCGCCAACAACATCTCCAAAGGCATTTTGAAATATGCAACGTCGGGCAAGGTCCGTCTGGCAGGCCTGATTTGCAACGCCCGCAAGACCGACAAGGAGTTCGAGCTGATCTCGGCTCTGGCACGCAAGCTGGGTACCCAGATGATCCACTTTGTACCCCGTGATAATCAGGTACAACGGGCCGAGCTGAGAAGAATGACGGTCATCGAATATTCCCCTGAACATCCCCAGGCGCAGGAATACCTGACCTTGGCCCAGAAGATCAACGACAACAAGATGCTGGTGATTCCTACCCCGCTGGAGATGGAGGAGCTGGAAGAACTGTTGATGGAATTCGGGATTATGGAGGCTGAAGACGAAAGTGTGGTTGGCGTGGTAGAGGCAGCGGCCTGATACTCCTGTACTCAGCCAAACAATAACAGCAAGGGGGCCGGCGATCTGTCGTTGGCCCCCTTGCTGTTTCTCTTCCCATACTCTCGCACGCACATTACCCCTGCGCAGACAAAACACTAAATTGCAATTTATTCACCCCGATCACTTGAGAAAACTTCAATCTGCGCTATGCTGATTTTTCCTACCAGTTAACAAACCGTCAGGAGAGACCGTATCATATGGCAAACCTTGAAGAAACAAAGATCGGCGATTACTTTATTCAGTCAAACACCATTACCCCGGAGCAGTTGACCATTGCCCTGAAACGCCAGAGCCAGTCTAACGACAAGCTGGGGTCGGTTTTGTTGCAACTGGGCTATATCACAACAGAGCAACTGCTGATGTTTCTGAAGGAATGCTTTCATACCCCTTCCATTGACCTGTTTAATGTTTCTATTGAATCAACAGTGATCAATGCCGTTTCCCTGGAACAGATGAAACGTTTCAAGGCTATCCCGATCATGTTTTCACCCAAACTGATCTTTGTTGCCATGTCAGATCCCAACAACATTGAAGCGGTTAATGAGCTTGAATTCTCGCTGGGCAAAAAGATCCAGCCGATTGCTGCACCACATGCCCAGATCAACGCCATCATCGGCTATCTGAACCGCAAAGGGGGCAAACATCAGGGCCCGCTGATCGGCTCTGAAGTGGCGTCTGACGCACGATCAAAAAACTGTACCGAAGAGTCCTACACCATTGAGCAGCTCCTGCGCACACTGCACCAGCGTAAGGCATCGGATCTGCTGATTTCAGCCGGCCTGCCCCCCTGTCTCAAGATCAACAACGAGGTAGTCCGTCTGCCGTTGCCACACCTGACACCGGACGGAGTAGAGCTGTTTGCCCAACAGATCATGACCGATGAGCAGAAAGAGGAGTTTGAACAAACCGGAGAGCTGGATTTTGGCCTGCTCAAACCTGAAGTCGGCAGGTTCAGGATCAACGCCTATCGTCAGCGTTCGTCAATTTCACTGGCTATACGCAGCATCAACGACACCATTCCATCACTGGAATCATTGGGCTTTGGCACCGATCTCAATCAATACATCCTGCAGCCGGAGGGGCTGATTCTGATTGCCGGCCCAACCGGACATGGCAAAAGCACCACCGTTGCCGCCATTCTTGACACCATCAACTCGCAGCGCAAGTGTAATATCATCTCCATTGAGGACCCGATCGAGTTCCTGCACAAACACAAGATGAGCAACATCAATCAGCGGGAGGTGGGACGTGACACCCGTTCATTCAAGGAGGGGCTCAAACATATCTTCCGGCAGGCCCCTGACGTGATTGTGATCGGCGAAATGCGCGATGCAGAGAGTTTTGAGATTGCAGTACAGGCAGCATCCACCGGACACCTGGTAATCAGCACCCTGCATGCCAACACCACTACCAACGCCATTGAACGGATAATCGAGATCTGCCCCAGCGAAAAACAGGACCAGATCCGTTCGCAACTGGCTGAGGGCCTGCTGCTCTGCATCGGCCAACGGCTACTGCCATCGCGGGACAAATCAAAGCGGGTGCTGGCCTATGAAAAACTGGCCACCTCCAACCGGATCAAGAATATGATCCGCGAAAACAAGTGTCACCAGATCCGCACCTTCTTCCAGCAATCAATCGACGAATTTGTACCGCTGGATATCTCACTGGCAACTCTGGTAAAGACAAAACAGGTGAGCCAGGAAGAAGCGCTGAAGTATTGTGAAAATCCGGCAGCGCTCAAGATGATGAGCCAATAAAGGAACGTTTGCATGGCAAAAGGGTACAACACCAATCAGGAGCGCCTGGCTGAGATCAGCCGACTGGGCAAAGATCTGGCCAAGCGGGCCGGCTTTCGCTGTGAGTGGTGTGAAAGCAAGAACGACCTGCGCCCTTGGGACCATGCCCCGGATCAGGAACCGGAACTTTCCGGCCTGGCGCTGCTCTGCGACCGCTGCAGGCAGTTGGCCGAAGGTGCTGCGGCAGATCCCAACGAGTTGCATACCCTGCGCAATGCGCTCTGGTCGGATATTCCGGCAGTGGCGGAAGGGGTGGCGCTGGTGCTGATCCGTTCCCGCCAACCCTGGGTGCGGGAAGCGATTGAAGAAAGTCTGATCGAGGAAGCGACAAAATCCCGCCTGCTGGCACTTCTCTAAACTCTTCCCCCTGCATGAAAAACTAGCCCCACTGCAACAAAACATGCTATAGGAAAAACTTTCAAACAGACGACACCATTATTTATTACAGGAGTATCCCATGCCTAAATTCATTGAAGGCAATCTTGACGCCAAAGGCCTTACCTTCGGTATCGTAGTCAGCCGTTTCAACAGCTTTATCTGCGAGCGTTTACTGGAGGGGGCCGTTGATGCCCTGGTACGCCACGGCGCAAGCGAAGCTGATATCACGGTGGCCCGTATTCCCGGCGCATTCGAGATACCGTTGGCTGCCAAAACCATGGTGGCGTCCCAAAAATTTGATGCCGTGATCTGCCTGGGTGCGGTCATCCGCGGTTCCACTCCCCACTTTGAGTATGTCTCTTCCGAGGTATCAAAAGGGGTTGCCTCGGTTTCCCTGGACAGCGGCATTCCGGTTGCCTTTGGCGTACTGACCGTCGACACCATTGAGCAGGCAGTGGAGCGGGCTGGCACCAAGGCGGGCAATAAGGGCTTTGAGGCCGCAGTGACTGCCATTGAGACCGTCAACGTGATCAAGGCGCTGAAATAGTATGGGACTTCGACGTGAAGGACGCGAGCTGGCGCTGCAGATATTGTATGCACAGGACACCCTGCAAGGCAACCTGAGAGACACCCTGCGAGGCTTCCGTGAAGGGGTTGAGACCGGAGAACGGACACGGGAGTTTGCCGAGGCCCTGGTACAAGGGGTAATGGATAACCGGCAGGCGATTGATCAGGCAATTCTTGCCCGTTCCAAAAACTGGGCGCTGACCCGTATGCCACGGGTTGACCTGAACATCATGCGACTGGCTGCCTATGAACTGATGTTTAAACGGGACATCCCCAAGAAGGTCAGCATCAACGAGGCGATTGAGATCGCCAAAAAGTACGGAGACAAAGAATCTCCCGCCTTTGTAAACGGCATCCTGGATGATCTGGAGGCCTGCCCCAAGGACGAGGAGCGGAGTGATACGGAATGAATGAGATCAAGGTTGGCCTGATTGGTTTTGGCAATATCGGTGCAGGCGTGGTTCGGCTGTTACAGGAAAATGCTCTAACCGTAAAGCAGAAGGTGGGAACTGGCATCACCCTGAAACGGATTGCTGATCTGGATATCACCAGTGATCGCGGTGTTACCGTTGATCCAGCTATGCTTACCAGCGATGTGAATGATATTTTCAATGACCCCGAGATCAGCATTGTGATTGAGCTGATCGGTGGCTATGAGCCTGCCAAGAGCTTTGTACTGAAGGCGATTGAAGCGGGCAAGCATGTCGTGACTGCCAATAAGGCGCTGCTGGCCCTGCATGGCGATGAGATCTACGCCGCAGCTGCCCGCAAAGGAGTTGAGGTCCAGTTTGAGGCAGCGGTAGGGGGTGGCATTCCGGTTCTGTCTGCCATCAAGGGTAATCTGTCCGGCAACCGTTTCAGCTCGGTCTTTGGCATCATGAACGGCACCTGCAACTATATCCTGACCCGCATGACCCAGGAAGGGGCCGACTTCAATGATGTGCTGCAAAGCGCCAAAGAGCTAGGCTATGCGGAACCGGACCCCACTTTTGATATTGAAGGGGTTGATACCGCCCATAAACTTGCGGTGCTGGCATCGCTCTGTTTTGGCACAAAAATCGACTTCAATGCCATTCACACCGAAGGAATCACCGCCATCTCAGGCATAGATATCCGCTTTGCTGAACAGTTCGGTTACCGGATCAAGCTGCTGGCCATCGGCAAGCTGACCAGTGACAACCAGCTTGAGGTGCGGGTCCACCCCACCATGATCCCGCTGCACAACCCACTGGCAGATGTGAACGGTGTCTTTAATGCCATCCACCTGACCGGTGACTTTGTCGGCCCGGTGCTGTTCTATGGCCGCGGAGCAGGACAAAACCCCACTGCCAGCGCTATTGTGGGGGACCTTGTTGCCCTTTCCCGCAGCATCTGCGCTGGCGTACAGAATCGCAGATCAGCACCGCTGGGTTTTCTGGACAACACCATCACCACCCTGCCGCTCAAACCGATGGAAGAGATCGTCACCAGCGTCATGCTACGCTTTACCGCCCAGGACCAGCCCGGCGTACTGGCCGGTATTGCCGGTGTGCTGGGCAAAAACGGCATCAGCATTGAATCCATGGTGCAAACCGCCCGTCACAATGGTGGACAGGCTGTACCGATCGTGATTAAGACCCACGAAGCCCGTGAGGGTGCTATCCGCGCTGCCCTGGCTGAGATCGACAGCTTTGACTTTATCAGTGAGAAGAGCCGTTTAATCAGAATCGAAGACAATTTGGAATAGGAGCAATCAACATGCAGACCAAGATAATTTTGCCAGAGGATAAACTCCCCAAACAATGGTACAACATCATCCCCGACCTGCCAGGTCCGCTGGCGCCGGTTATTTCCCCCCGTACCGGAGAACCGGTCACCCCGGAAGAGCTGCTGGCCATCTTCCCGCCTGCCATTCTGGAGCAGGAAATGTCGGACCAGCGCTGGATCGACATCCCTGAGCAGGTGCGTGATATCTATACCATGTGGCGGCCTTCCCCCATGTTCCGGGCACACCGCCTGGAAAAGGCGCTGGGTACTCCGGCCAAGATCTACTATAAGTACGAAGGTGTTTCCCCAGCCGGTTCCCACAAGCCTAACTCAGCAATTCCACAGGCCTTTTACAATAAGCAGGCCGGGATCAAGCGTCTGGCAACCGAAACCGGCGCCGGTCAATGGGGCAGCTCCCTGTCTCTGGCCTGCTCCCTGTTCGGCCTGGAATGCACGGTCTACATGGTCAAGGTTTCCTACTTCCAGAAGCCGTACCGCAAATCCATGATGCAGATGTGGGGCGCCACCGTATACCCCTCCCCTTCTGAAATGACCGAGGCCGGCCGTGCTGCACTGGCCGAAAACCCGGACTCCAACGGCAGCCTGGGCCTGGCCATCTCTGAAGCGGTGGAAGATGCAGCGACTCACAACGACACCAACTATGCCCTGGGCAGTGTGCTGAACCATGTCTGTATGCACCAGACCGTGATCGGCCTGGAGGCGATTGAACAGATGAAGATGGTTGGGGATTATCCTGATGTGGTGATCGCCTGCTGCGGCGGTGGTTCCAACTTTGCCGGACTGGCCTTTCCGTTCCTGGCTGACAAGTCTGCCAGCAAGCAGGTCCGTTGTCTGGCAGTAGAGCCGGCTTCCTGCCCTACCCTGACCAAGGGTGTCTACGACTTTGACTACGGCGACACCGCCAAACTGGGACCGATTGCCAAGATGTACACCCTGGGCCATGATTTCATGCCTCCCGGCATCCATGCCGGTGGTCTGCGCTACCACGGCGAGTCACCACTGGTGTCCCAGCTCTACAATGCCGGCCTGATTGAGGCTCGCGCTGTGATGCAGACCGGCTGCTTTGAAGGCGCAATCCTGTTCGCCAAGACAGAGGGGGTTGTACCGGCGCCGGAGTCATCCCACGCCATTCGGGCTGCCATTGATGAGGCGCTGCTGGCCAAGGAAGAAGGCAAGGAGCGGACCATTCTGTTTAACCTCTCCGGCCACGGCTTCATGGATATGACCGCCTATGACGACTATCTTTCTGGCAAACTGGAAGACTATGAGTATCCGGCTGAGCTGGTGCAGGAATCATTAAAGCATCTGCCGAAGGTGAACCTGTAAGACAATCCCACAAAACACGGAGGCACGGAGACACGGAGTATTTTTTACAGAAAGACTTTTTGATTTTCTCTGTGCCTCTGTGTCTCTGTGTTAAAATTCGATGGTCAAAATAAAAATCTGCGGCATAACAACCCCCGAGGACGCACTGACCGCTGTTGAAGCGGGAGCGGACGCCTTGGGGTTTGTCTTTTACAAGGAATCCCCCCGCCATATTTTCCCAGAGGAAGCTGCCCGGATCATCAATAAGCTGCCACCTTTTGTGCAGGCGGTGGGACTGTTCGTCAACGAGGCCCCGGAAATTGTCAATCAGGTCAGCCGGAACTGCAGGCTGGGACTGATACAGTTGCATGGTGATGAGACACCGGACTACTGCAGAAAGATTGAACAGCGGGTCATGAAGGCCTTTCGGGTCCGTTCCCTGACCTGCCTTGATCCGATTACCGACTACCGTCTGACCGGCTGCCTGCTGGATGCCTATTCACCGTCATTCTATGGCGGCACCGGCATGAGTTTTAACTGGGAGATCGCCCGCGAGGCGATGACCCGTGGCCACCGGATCGTACTGGCTGGCGGGCTGACCCCGGATAATGTGGCAGAGGCTATCCGCCAGGTCCATCCCTATGCTGTTGATGTCTCCAGCGGTGTTGAATCGGCACCGGGCAGGAAAGATGCAGACAAGGTTCGAGAGTTTATACGCAATGCAAAGGAAGCCTTATAATGAAACAACCAGATAAACGCGGCCATTTTGGCATCCATGGTGGTCGTTATGTGCCTGAAACACTGATGCCTGCCCTGAAGGAGCTTGAGGAGGCATACGCCTACTACAAGAACGACAAGGAGTTCAAGCAGGAATTTCAGTATTACCTGCGGGAATATGTGGGCCGTCCTTCGCCACTCTACTTTGCCGAGAAACTGACCCGTCAGCTTGGTGGCGCCAAGATCTACCTGAAACGGGAAGACCTGAACCATACCGGCGCCCATAAGGTTAACAACACCATCGGTCAGGGTCTGCTTGCCAAACGGATGAAGAAAGAGCGGGTAATTGCAGAGACCGGAGCCGGTCAACACGGCGTAGCCACCGCCACCATTGCAGCCCTGTTCGGGATGCAGTGCGAGGTGTTCATGGGGGCCGAGGATATCCGGCGTCAGGCATTGAACGTTTTTCGGATGAAGCTGCTGGGTGCCACGGTTAATCCGGTGACAGCCGGCACCGCCACCTTAAAAGACGCCATGAATGAAGCACTGCGTGACTGGGTCACCAATATCCGCAACACCTTCTACGTGATCGGTACGGTTGCCGGTCCCCACCCTTACCCGATGATGGTTCGCGATTTCCAGTCGGTAATCGGTACTGAGGCAAAGAAACAGCACAAGAAGTTTGAAGGACGCCTGCCCGATGCACTGGTGGCCTGCGTTGGCGGCGGTAGCAACGCCATGGGGTTGTTCTACCCCTTCCTGAAGGATACCGGCGTCCGCCTGATCGGCGTTGAGGCAGCCGGGCATGGCATTGCGTCCGGCGCCCATGCTGCACCGCTCTGCGCCGGTCGCCCCGGCATCCTGCATGGCCAGCGCAGCTATCTACTGCAGGACGCCCACGGACAGGTTGCCAATGCCCATTCCATCTCTGCCGGACTTGATTACCCCGGAGTTGGGCCGGAACATGCCTGGTTGAAAGATACGGGGCGGGCCGAATATGTCTCCATTACCGATGATGAAGCACTGGAGGCGTTCCAGCGCCTGACCCGTGAGGAAGGGATCATGCCTGCTTTGGAATCATCCCACGCCATTGCCCATACCCTTAAACTGGCCCCCACCATGCCTAAAGAGCAGACCATTGTGGTCTGCCTGTCAGGCCGGGGTGACAAAGATATTCACACGGTGGCAGATGCGCTGGGCGTAAAGTTCTGATATAGTCTACACCAGTTACCAACCTATTCTGGAGGATTGCATGCGACTGATTACCCGCTCTGATTTTGATGGTCTGGTCTGTGCCGTACTGCTTAAAAATGCCGGAATTATTGATTCATACAAATTTGTACACCCCAAGGATGTGCAGGATGGCAAGATCGAGGCGACTGAAGACGATATAGCAGCCAACATCCCCTACATCCCGGGCTGCGGACTCTGGTTTGATCACCACATGAGCGAGGATGAGCGACTCAAGTTCAACTGCGACTTCAAGGGCGAAAGCCGCTGGGCTAAAAGCTGTGCCAGGGTGATCTATGATTACTACGGTGGTGCCGCCAAATTCCCTGGCATTGAAGCGATGATGACAGCGGTGGACAAGACCGACTCCGGTGACTTGACTGTTGACGAAGTGTTGAACCCCCAGGGCTGGATCCTGCTTTCCTTTATGATGGATCCCCGCACCGGCCTGGGACGCTATAAGGATTACCGGATCAGCAACTATCAACTGATGGAAGAGCTGATTGAGATGTGCCGCACCATGCAGATTGAAGAGATTCTGGCCAATCCAGATGTGAAGGAGCGTATGGTGCGCTATGCCGAGCAGGAGGCAGCATACAAGCAGATGATTCAGGAAAATTCAAGGGTTGAGGGTAAAGTACTGATCATTGATTTACGCAACGTTGAAGAGATTGTAACCGGCAACCGCTTTGTGGAATACAGTCTCTACCCGGATGTCCTGACCTCTGTCCGGATTATGTGGGGCCTTAACCAGCAGAATACCGTTTTTGCGGTGGGACACAGCATCATTAACCGCGGTTCCAAAGTAAATGTCGGTTCACTGATGTTGAAAAACGGCGGGGGCGGACACTTTCAGGTTGGCACCTGTCAGGTGGAGAATGATAACGTTGAAAAGGCCTTGCAGGATGTGGTGGACAAGCTCAACTCATAGCCAAATCAGCACACTGTTTAGCATCACTAAAAGCCGCGTTTTTGCG
>Ga0209016_1002433_pt1 | contig 12444 bp, 13 predicted proteins | sample EPASupsiteSAE305_FD_187265 | JGI IMG/M metagenome (GOLD analysis project Ga0209016, IMG submission 187265) | Bioremediated contaminated groundwater microbial communities from EPA Superfund site, New Mexico - SAE3-05 (SPAdes) (version 2) | ecosystem: Environmental > Aquatic > Deep subsurface >...
CAATCGCCGCGGCGTGAACTGGCTTGGGGTCAATATTAAAAAGCAATTCCAAAAAACAGAAACCATTAAGCATAGTAACGGTACCGATCATCAGGGCAAGCGTGATAGTTTTAATGAGATGCTTTCGCATGAAATATAAAAATTAGCCTAATTTTTTAAATACTTGACCCAATTCTCGCGCGGTCTTTTCGTCCGCACCGGATTTAAGGGCGTTCACTACGCAGCTATTTAAATGATTGATGAGCAAGATCTCTTCGGCCTTTTTTATGGCGCTGCGGACAGCGGAGGTCTGCTGCAGGATATCGATGCAATATTTACCTTCTTCAACCATCTCGATAACCTTATGCAGGTGCCCGGCCACGATCTTGAGACGTCGCGTGACGTTCTGTCGGGGAGTAGTTTTTTTCTGCTTAGCCATAAGTTTTTTCTACCCTCCAGGGGAGGGTAATATAGATTAATAATAGCTCGACAAAAAAAGCGTGTCAAGCTATTAAAAAATTCCTAATTTATTCTGGTATTTCTAGGACGGCTGACAGCGGCAAATGATCCGAGCCCTTTGACTCATGAACTTTAAAAGAATCCGTTTTTATGTCTCTACTCGTAAAGATATAATCGAGTTTATATTTAACCTCTGCGACCAGGCAACCGGTACAGCCATTATTATACACCGACCAGGTCGGCGTGACCGAACTCGCTTCAGTGTCTTGCAGTATTCGACCGACTCTTTGAATAACCGTACTGTCCGGCAAAGAATTAAAATCGCCTAGGACGACGGCTCTCTGGCTCGGGATTAATTGCAATAAATTTTCCGCCTCTAAATCCTGACCGGCCGATTGCTGTTGATGAGTATGTCTGAGATGGATGCTAAAAACGGACAGAACATCCGCTCCAACCTCAAGATCGGCCCTGATTATCAAGCGCCGAAAATTATTTTCCCGGCTTAACTCGTATATTTTACTACCGATAATCTTATGTCTACTTAAAATCGCGTTACCGTATTTTATGGTACCCTTTTCGTCACTCGGATGCCCAGGGAGAAACCGTAAAGGCATGTCCATATCTACGGCGTGAACATATTCGTACCCCAATTTTTTGGCGATAATATCGGCGATATTACCTCGCTGATCGCCGGCTACTTCCTGCAGGGCGATAATATCAGCGTCAGCATTCTTTAAAAATTCTATTACTTGATCCAGGTAGGTCCCGCACCAGATATTCCAAGATAAAACTTTAAGTTTCATATTTTTGCAAGATAAAATTTACTACTTATCAAATAAAAGGCAGCTTTGTAGATATAAGGGAGCCGCTTCCTTGGCGTCAATCGAGATGATTTCCGACTTATAGCCAAAATATGCCAATATCAAATCTCTTTCTCCCGGAAGAATATTTCTGAAATCTGTAATCTTACTCGATTCATCAGCGGCGACGAGTTTATGGTCGCCGTCTTGTCTGGTCAGCAGGCCAATTATTTCTACGTCAAGAGTATCTCCGGTCTTGTACGACCGTGACGAGAAAATAATAACGTCCACTTCATCGCCCTCTTCTTTATTTATCGTGCTTTCAATGTATCCATAATGGACGGGCATGATGCCGTCGTTGACGGGAATTTGATCTTTAATCGGACCAAAATCAATAAACCCGCTATGGTCATAGGGCATATGAATCCGCCGGCTACAACCTTTGGGAATTTCAATAATAGCTTTATACTTCATAAGCTAAAGGTAGAATCTTCTTACGTCTTATTATAAGCATGATAGAAAATATAGCGTTCATCGCTACCCAAGTGACGGGAAACAAAGTAGTAATCAAATTATATTCTGAGATAGCAAAAATACTAAGCGCGTGGCGGAAGGTCACAATTATATAAAAAGATAATGTTTCTGAATATGGGTCGCACCAAGATTTTCTGATAGTCGGCACAAATCCCAGTATATCAATGGCGGACAAAAGGATAATAGAAATAACCGGCTGCTTAATAATTAGCCAGATCGGCAGGGCGGCCAAAACTAAAACGAGTGTAATTATATCTACTGGTTTGATATATTTTCTTCCCGGTCTCAAGCTCAAAAAAAATATAGAAGCCGTTATGATGACTAGGCCCAAAGTAACCCAAGAACCAGGGCCGGCGCCCGCGCTTACTTGCAGAGCGTAAATAATGCCGGCGATAACACTCCAGATAAACCAAGAAAAGGCGTGGGGTTTAGTTTTATTTTTTAGAATATCTCTAAAGTAGGGGAAATAACCGGCAAACGTCAGGATAACGGCGATTGCGCCAATAATTGTTTTAAAGTCGGACATTGATTTAAAATGCTTAGATGAAAGGATGAGGTATGGGTGGATTCTATTTTAAAAACCAAAGTGTTTTAGGGTTGGTCTTATATTAGGAGCCAAACTTTCACTATCTAAATTATTTATATCTATCCAGCGCCAATCTTGTATGTCTGTGCCTGGGATTATTTCTCCAATACGGCGAGCTAAAAAATGTACCAAGACGACACTGATTTTTATTTCATCTTTTTCTTTCTCGGAATAAAAAAGATAGGGGGTATCGTCTAATATTTCTATGTCTATACTCATCTCCTCTTGGGCCTCCCTTTGGGCCGTTGCTTTTAGATTAGAGTCCTCATCCTTCACCTGCCCACCACAAAATTTCCAGAAATTGTCTTTCTTGTCTTTATTTAATAAAACTTTATTATTCTCAACTATCACTGGCCCGGAGACAATAATTATTTTAGACATATTTGGCTAGCTAGTATTTACCATGATATTAGAACCGGGATTTTAAAAAATATCAATAAAATTGACACCCCAGAGGATACCTTATAATTTCTTGGCCACTTTATAAATTTGCGCCAGTAAATTTTCGATGACAAAAGGTTTTTCCAGAACGCCCCTGATCACGCTTAGTGCACTATATTTTTCCAATGATTCATGAAACTCCTCCGGCGGTATAGGCAAGGCGGAAGACATTAATAAAACCGGTATTCCTCGTAGACGTTGGTCATTAATCATGGCTTTACAAACATCCATGCCACTGACTTTTGGCATCATAATATCAAGCAGGATTACGTCATAATTGGGGTTCGACGCCATTTTATCTAAACCCTCCTGTCCGCCATAAGCGACATCAATTTGAAAAGATCTCTGGCTCGATAAAAGGGCATTCAGTGTGGTTACTGTACTGACGTCATTATCAATAATTAAAATTTTCATACCTTTATTTTGAAGTTAAGGGCAAAGTAAAATAAAAAGTGGCTCCTTGATCTAATTCGCTCTTGACGCCAATTTGGCCACCTAAATTTTCAATATTCTGTTTACAGATATAAAGTCCTAACCCCATACCATCTTGGGAACGAGACAAAGACGGTTCTAATTGGGAAAATTTCATAAATAGCTTTTTCTGCATCACCTTAGATATTCCTCGGCCGCCCCCCTTAACCTCAATCTTTATGAACTTATCGTCTGGCAGAAATAAACCGACATCAATGGTTTGATTTTTCGGACCGTATTTTACGGCATTATCGACAAAATTATAAATTACCTCCGATATTTTTGCTTTATCGCTTTCCAGACTAATTTTCTTGGCTCGCAAATCGAATCTAACTTGAGAATCCGTTCTTTTGGCGAGCATACTAAGAGATGTCTTCATTGACTCAACTAGATCAATCAAATCAAATTTTTCTTTAACGACCACCGCCTTACCAATTTCATTCCGACTAGCCGTCAACATCGTTTTAATGAGATTTGTTAATTTTGTCCCCTCGTCATGAATAATCGAAATATAGTTCTGGTAATCGGCCGGAATTGTCCTCGGCTGTTTGGCCATCACTTCGGACAAGCCGACGATGGAAATCAACGGTGTTTTCAACTCATGGGTTGCAACATTTAAAACCTCACTTTTTAATCTATCAACTTCCTTGAGCTGACTTATCGTAATTTTAGCCTTGGTTAGTTCAGTCACATCCACTCCGGTCGCTAATATGGCCGGTTTAATGTCTCGTTCGCCCTTAAGCAGACTAAAATGCCAAGTGACGTTTTTTTCCGATTTATCTTTAGCGATAATAATATTTTCTAAAATATCTACTGTCGCCACACTGCTAACCAGGGAGGCGAGCAGGGCTTTAGTTTGGGCTTGATTTTTTTTAACTACAAACTCGCCAACCCAATCTCGACCCACTATTTCTGAGTCTTTAAAGCCGAGAATCTCGCAGCCCTTTTTATTAACTAACAAAATATTATTGTTAAAATCAAAAATTAAAACAATGACTCCGGCGGTATCTAGATACTGCTGAAACTTATTTCTTTCCATTTTTAAATAATTACGAGATTTTTTAATCTCAATATTATATTCCTGCAATTTTAAAATGTTTGTTTTAAGAGCGGTTTCTGATTCCTGTAGCTTTTCAGTTCTCTCCTTAACTCGATTTTCTAATTCCCGATGAGATTCTTCTAAGGCCCCCAACATCCCCTTAAAGGCGAGGGCCATATCGCCAATTTCATCGTTTGATTTTGACTCTATCGATATATCTTGATCGCCGGCTTTAATTTTTAAAGCTTTATTGGTAAGTGCCCGAAGGGGCTTTAAGAATGACCGACTGATAAAATATCCAAAGAGCAAAACCAGCAAGCAAATTATTATAACAAATAATATAAGTTGCGGTATTATTTGTAAAACAGGACTCATCAGTTCACTCTCGTCAATTTTGGAAACCAAACAAGAGTCTATTTCTGGAAAATAACTCGCATAGCCAAAGACTTTATCGCCATGATAATCAACCTGCTTAAAATAATTAGACTTTTTCTCCAAGCAAGCGCTAATTGGTGATGAATATAGGGCCTTTTTTAAAGCAGCGTCTTTTTCCTTTAAAAGGTCCGTCATCACAAAATTATATGAATTTACCAAGAATGTTTCACCCGTTTGGCCCAGACCCGACCTATCAATCATCAGCTTATTAATATTACCGGTATTCATTTCTTCCACTAAAACACCGAGTACTGTGCCACGATCATCATTTACTGGCGTAGCAATTCTCATTATAATCTGTCCGCTGTTGATATTATAGCTAAAGCTTTGGATGTTAGTTTTTTCTTTTGCCTTTAAAAAATATAATTCATTGGACTTAATTTTTCCTTCATGTTCTTTATGATCAGACACTAAAACAACTCCGTCATTATTTATAATGTACAGTTCGATTAAGCCAGAATAATTAATCATGCCGTCCTTAAGCATGTTCATGGCCATGGCTCCATTATCTGTGCTTTTGCCCTGAAGTATATCGATCAGTCTTGGTTTTATATGCTCGCTTTTAGCAACAACTTCTATCTCGGAAACACTAAAATCTAGATATTGTTTAATATAACCCTCCTTTAAAGAGGAGATAGTTTCTAACCGTGTATTTATATCTTTTTCTATATTACTCACTAAAAAAAGGAAAAATAAAATACCAAACAAAATAATAGCTGTCAAAATACCAGCCTCAATTGTAATAATAATTTTTTTAGATAAACCAAACTTCATTTCTTAAGATTTAAATAATAATCGGACACAAATTGTGTCGTAAAAGCTTCGGTGGCGTCAACCGGTCCAGATAATATCCCCTGTTCTAATAAAATATTAACCGCCTGTTGCCATTGACTTAATTCCATCCAGCCGAGCGGCGAGGTTCCGGTAGTTATTAAAGGAATTGAGCTATCAAGCATGGCTTCTTGGTGTATTCTAGTACTGCTGGCCGCATATTTAAGGATTGCGTCTATCGCTTCTTTTTTATTTTCAATAGCATACTGCCAGCCGTCTAAGGTGGCGCTTAGAAATCGACCCACTAAACCAGGATTTGTTTTAATCAAACTATCTGTCGTAAAAAGAACATCGGCATACATATTGACTCCATAGTCCGCCGCCAGAATAATATTAATTTCCTGGCCAGTCTCGGTAACTTGATTCGGTTCATTAATAATATAACCGGTACCGACGTCGACCCTGCCGTTTAGAACTTCCGCAGCATCATAACTCATTGCCACCTCTTTTATGCTATTGCGATCAATCTTAAGTTTCTTCATCATGGCGTCATATATATATTCAACATTTGACCCCTTCTCTATCCCGACGGTCTTTCCAACAAAGTCTGTCGGCTTAATTATGTCTTTGCTTTTTAAAGAGTAGGCGACAACGGGATTAATTTTATAAATGACGGCGATAGCTTTAACCGGCGTACCCTTCTCGCGGGCCAGAAGAAGCTCGTCCGCGCCAGCTATACCAAAATCTGCCAGGCCATTAGCAACATCATCAATAGGCGAAGAATCATTAATATTAAAAGGGACTAAATTAACTTTTAAACCTTCCTTTTTATAGAACCCTTGTTCAATCGCTACATAATTACCAGCGAACTGGGCTTGGTGTTGCCATTTTAATTTTAAAGTAACTTCTTGCATTAGGCCATTATATCCCGGGGTTGCCTGACCTCTAGAAAAAATCAGCCAAGCTGAGACACAGATTATGGCTAAGCCTATAATCAAAGTGCTAACAATTTTTTTCATATTTATTTAAAAAATATCTTAAAATATCTTTTACTAAACTTTAGAAATTTTTTTTATGGTCGCTAATAGATCGTCCATCACAAAAGGTTTTTCAAGAGCCCCTTTAACATTAAGATTTTTGAATTCATCCAACAGCTCTGCCAGTTCCCTGGAGGCGATCGGTAGGGCTGAGGCTAAAAGAACTGGTATATTTTTAAGTTTATCATCTTTAGCCATGGCTTTGCAGACGTCCATACCACTAAAATCCGGCATCATAACATCCAAAATTAACAAATCGTAACCTGGATTAGTAATCATCATATCTAATCCCTTACGCCCGTCATAGGTAATATCAATTTCATAACCATCTTGGCTCATGAGTAGAGCCTTAAGAGTTGTCGCCGCGCTAACATCGTCATCAATAATTAAAATCTTCATAATTTTTTATATTTATTAACTTATCAAGTTTTTAGATTTTTTATAATTTTATCAATCTTGATTATATTATTAAAATACCATAAAATCCTGAAAAAATCAAAAAATCCAGTCTAAACTAGACTTTCTGTCTTCTATAAATATATGCTCCTCGGGCTAGCACTACTTGGCTGCGAGACCTGGATTTCATCGCCTCAGTCGCCTCGCCGTCGCTCGCTCCTTCGTTGACGCGGTCAGCGCCCGGCCCGCCTCAGGCGGGTCGTCCGACGCTCGCTACGACGCCGGCCTGCTGGCCGGCCTCTAAGCTCGCTTCTGACCTGTTCGAATCCAAAACTCAACAATATAAAAATAAAACCATAACTATGTTATGGTTTTATTTTTATGCTGCGAGACCTGGATTCGAACCAGGATAAATGGCTTCAAAGGCCACTGTCCTACCGTTAGACGATCTCGCAATAAAGTAATGACAATAAATATCCTCAAAGAGGATATTATTAAAAAACGACCGACCTGTCAACCGCAAGTATTTTTTAAATCCGTGCGTATTTACGCACGGCAAATAAACTGGCGATAATATTAATAACTAAGACCACTAAAAATTGCGCGCCAAAGATCAACCAAAAATTATCGACAAAATAAGACAAAATATTAATATTATAACCGGTAAAAAATGTTTCCAGATATGGCTGCAATAAAGTCAAAAACGGATAAAAAACGGAAATGACGATCAAAACGCTTAAGAGAGTATAAACCAAAGCAGAAAATAAATAAGGCATATAGATAAAAAAATTGGAGGCGCCGACGAGCCGCATAATCTCTATTTCTTGACGGTGAGTATAGATAGCGACGCGAATCGCGTTATAAACGACCAATAAACTGGTCAAAATAAAAACAAAAATTATAAAGAGGCCGACTTGATTGACACGCTTGGTAATATTGTTGATTTTGTTCAAGATGACCGTGTTATCGGAGAAATCGCGTGATTCGATAATCGGGTTATCAATCATCTTTAAATTATTAATAACTAATTCCGATTCGTCAAAATTTTGCGGAACAATCATCAAGCTCGGAGACAACGGATTACGACCCAGCTCTTTCAGGGCGGCTAATATGGCCGGATCATTCTGATATTTTTGCCGAAAAGCATCGATAGCACTTTGCTTCGATACATAAAAAACATTTTTGATCTGAGCGGAAGAAGCGATTTTGGCTCGGAGCGCCATGATTTCCGCTTCGGTCGTCTCCGATTTCAGATACAGGCTAATATCAATCTTCTCTTTAATCGCGGTAACGGCGTTATCACTAATCAAACGGACTGTAATTAGAGTATTGATGGAAAATAAAGCTAAAAGCAAAATAGTAATTGTTACTATCGTCAACCAGATATTGCGGACAATATCTTGGAAACTAAATTTAATAATACGATAAAGAGATAACATAATTTTAATGTCTAGAGTAAATACTTCCCATGTTCCTGATCGCTGATCACTTGGCCATGTTCCATAGTAATAACCCGTTTACTCAAACGGTTAACGATATCTTTATTATGAGTTACTAAAACTACGGTCGTCCCGAATTTATTGATACGTAGAAGTAGATCGATAATCTCATTAGCATTAATCGCGTCTAAATTTCCCGTCGGTTCGTCGGCTAACAGGATCTTCGGCTGATGGACTAAGGCGCGAGCAATAGCCGCACGCTGCTGTTCGCCCCCGGAAACCTCGCTAGGATAGCGTTTTTTCTTATCATCCAAACCGACAATCTTTAAGACGCTAGAAACAATCTTCTTAATTTTAGCCGACCGCTCGCCGGAGACCTGCAAGGCGAAGGCGACGTTTTCCTCTAATGTTTTTTTTGGTAAAAGCTTAAAATCTTGAAAAATTACGCCTATTTGCCGACGTAAAAACGGCACTTCACGCCGGTTTATCTTAGTGATATCCCAATCGCCGACAGAGACTTTACCGGAATCGGTCCTTTCTTCGCCGATCAAAAGACGAACTAAAGTCGTCTTGCCGGCGCCGCTTTGGCCGACAATAGAAATAAATTCACCTGGCTTGACTGCCAGGCTGACATTATGTAAAACCTTAACCTTATTACTATAGGATTTGGAAACATTTTCCAGATGGATCATATTCTTACTCTATTTTTTTAAGAGACGCAGACCGTAGCGAATGAGCTGTTCATTATCAAAAAAATTATTAGCCTTACTAGTTGAACCAAAATTAACCGTAATTAAATTGCCTTGCGGCGCCGCTACCCGCGTCATTAGACAATAACCCGCTTCTTCCAAGTATCCAGTCTTAGAACCGATGATCGGATAAGTATTAGTGCGCAATAATTGGTTAGTATTGGTAAGGGTATGGGCCTGTTTAGTGTTTTTAGTCTTGAAAGTATAGCGCGCTGTCGTACTAATTTTCTTTAAAAGCGGATTTTTGAAGACTTCTTTACTTATTATAGCATAATTAAAAGGAGAACTCACATTTTTTGGCGATAAGCCGGTCGGTTCGACAAAATGCGTCGAAGAAGCTCCCCAAATTTTCACTTCTTTGTTCATTCGTTCGATAAATTTATCCCGTGATAACCCGCTCACTCGTACCAAACTCTCTACGGCATTATTGGCCGAGCCGACTAAAGCGCTATAAAGTAGATCGTTAATAGTCATGGTCTCGCCGTCTTTAACCTTTAAACGAGCGGATTCGCCGGGCAAGCAATAACGATTATTATATTCTTCATCTGCCTTTTTATAAGTAACAACCTGATCTAACTGCGGCTTCGTATCTAAAAATATCTTAGTAGCGACTAGTTTAGTCAAACTGGCTAAAGGAGAAATAGTATCGGCGTTCTTGCTCCAAAGGATTTGACCGCTAGCCTCGGAAATAATAATAGCCGATGAAGCGGTTAGATTTAAGTCGCTACTAATCTGCGGTAAAGCCTTCTTCAGCGCCGGCACGACCGCTTTTAAGACTTCTACTCTAACGTAAGCTAAACCGGTCGAACTCGACGCGATTTTACTAAAAGCGACTTTATCTAAATCAACGACCCGATCGGGATGAAGGCGACGGTCCGGTCCCCAATCATTAACCGTCACATCGACAAATTTTCCGTTAGCCAAATTATAAACGCGCAAAACGGTGCCTTTGGCAAAATCGGGCGAGGCCGCAAATAAACCATTTTTAAATTTATACCAACTGGCAGAACCGACCGTTAAAATATCGGGGTTAGCCATAACTATCAGGCGACCGACTGTCGCGTCAGTTGTCGCGGTCACATATTTTTCTGCCGGCACATCACGGGTCACAAGCGGCCGCCAAGAACCGCTAGAAGCATCGTAAGAAAAAATCTGTTTAAGATAATTATTCTTAGTCGAATAATAAATTTTCAAAGTCAGCGGTCGAGATGGATCATAAAAACCGGACGTAGAAAAAGAATAGTCATAGGCCGGGCTAAGCGCTTGCCACTCCCAGGGTAAATTAACCGGAGCCGTGCTAGTAGCGATATTTAAAATGGCTGGAGCGGTAAAAGCGGCCGAATCATAGATAATTTTAAAGTCAGATGACGTCGCCGCCCGCAAAGAACAGGGAAAAACTAGCAAAAAAAAGCCGGTCAACCATAAATACTTGCAGAGTTTCCTATTCATAATATTCTAATTGACTAAATTGATTTAATAATTCTATAATATCTACACGATTAAGCGGGTGTCGTATAATGGTTATTACGTCAGCTTCCCAAGCTGAAGAAGGCGGTCCGATTCCGCTTACCCGCTCCTGATGGAACGAGTTAAATCCGCTTCAGATATTATTGCCGAGATAGCTCAGCTGGTAGAGCAACGCACTCGTAACGCGTAGGTCAGGGGTCCGAATCCCCTTCTCGGCTCACTTAAAAAAATAGCTCCACCACTTGCTCAAATTACTACCGGTCGAGCTGGCCGCCGGCGCCGAAACGTCGTCAACATCAATTTTTTTGTCTTCAACCATAATTACCCCCTCACCGGGTTTTTTTAGATTGAGATTTAAGCGGGCCTGCTCTTCTAACGACTGATCGGATTGCAAATAAACAATGAGATCCTTCAATTGCTGATTCTGTGTTTCAAAATCAGAAATCTGATTTTTGACATCGGTGATTTCTTTTTCGACCAAACGCCGCTGACTATAGGTCTTAGCTAACGGAAAAATGATAAGAACTAAGAAACCTAAGCCGATAATCGCGATAAAGCGTTGGCTAGACATCAGTCTATACCAAAAACCATGGGTTGAAGGGTCAATCCGAGGAGGTAAAGCGCGAGGATGAATCTTATTTTTTATCATCGCTAATTATTATACCACAAAAAAAAGAGGCCTTCGACTAAAAACGCGACCTCCGACCTAAGAGCGAATCTTCGGCGTAATCCAAAAACCCATATATTTGCCGAACATCAAGCGAATTTGCGCCTCGAGACATGGAATCGAGCCAAAAATTATAATCGTGACCGGGACAGCAATCCATTCTAAACTCATTAATATTTTTTTCCAGAGCTTATATTTCTTGGGCTTCTGCGGCAGAAGCAAAGCAGAGACAACCGCGGACAAAACTAAACCGATCATCGCCACATTCATTAAATTTTGCGTCACTGACGGTAAATTTCCTGATAACACCGTCGAATTAAACCGATCGCCGCCCAATAAAACCGGCAACCAGCCAATAACAGCGATAATTAAGGCGTTAGTCGCCCAAGCGTTAAAACCATAAACTTGAATGATGATATGGCCAATAATTTTTTTCTTATCAAAATCTTGAGTACGCCAACGTTTGGCGGCATTAAATATCAAATACGGAATATTTTCTCCGCCCCAAGCCCAACGTCTCTGCTGCCGGTATAAGCTTTTGGCTGTCCGCCATAAACTTTCATCATGAGTGACGTCCATAGACACCTTATAATGGATCGGTTCGACGCGATAATGGCCGTTATAATACATCAGACAATGCCAAAAAATTCTAGAGTCTTCCGAAACGTTAGTAGTTGACCAAAAACCGATTTCCGTCAAAGCGCGCCAAGTCATGGAATGAGAAGAATAAGTAACCAGACTTTCCTGACGAATCTGCATGATCATCTGCCAGAAAGTATTAGAGGAGGCGGCCACGCGGGAAAAAAACGGCGCATGCCAAATATTATTATGATAAACCGGTACCGGTTGATAGCTAGTATGATAAGGATCGCTCACAGTCAAGAACTTATAGGTCAACGCGAAAAAATAACCCGGCTCGACGACCGTATCGATATCGAAGACGCTCACTAAAATCTTATCATAATCAAGTTTTTCACGATCGATTATTTCTTCCTTGACGATTCTAGCAGACCAGGCCTGATTTGCCCCCTTACCTTTTAATTCTCCGGGGAGATCATCAGGATGAAAAGTAATTATGAACCGACCGAACTTATCACCAAACTCCTCTTGCATAATTGCTGCTCTAGCTCTAGCTCCTTCGCCCGCTCTTTCCTCCATAGCGAGCGCAATAATC
>Ga0209016_1002437_pt1 | contig 12433 bp, 8 predicted proteins | sample EPASupsiteSAE305_FD_187265 | JGI IMG/M metagenome (GOLD analysis project Ga0209016, IMG submission 187265) | Bioremediated contaminated groundwater microbial communities from EPA Superfund site, New Mexico - SAE3-05 (SPAdes) (version 2) | ecosystem: Environmental > Aquatic > Deep subsurface >...
ACGTTGCCGCAGCAGCTGCAGCGTCAGCGGCTGGTGGTCTGGGACGAGGCAGTCGGCCGGGTGATGGCCAGTGAGCAGGAGGCCATCGGCAGTGTGCTGCTGGGTAGCCGCCAGATGGCCGTCAGTGATGCCGAGGCGCTGCCGCTGCTGCTGGAGCAGGTCGCTCGTCGTGGTGTTGCCGCGCTTAACTGGAGCCCGGCGGCCCGACAGCTGCAGGGCCGAGTGGCGTTGTGCGCCCGCCTGCTGCCGGAGGAGGGCTGGCCCGATCTGTCGGATCAGTGGCTGGCAGATCACCTGGCTGAGTGGCTGGGGCCTCAGTTGTCAGGGCTGCGCTGCTGGCAGGAGCTGCAGAAGCTCGATCTGGCGCAGGGGCTGCAGCAGCAGTTGGACTGGCGCCTGCAGCGGGAGCTGGATAGTGTTGCCCCGCTTAAACTGCAGATACCCAGTGGACGTTCGGCCAGCCTCGACTATACTGCTGAAGAGGGGCCGCTGCTGGCGGTCAAGCTGCAGGAGCTGTTCGGTCTGGCCTCGTCGCCCACCGTCTGCCGGGGCAGATTGGCGGTGCTGGTGCACCTCTTGTCGCCGGCCGGGCGGCCGGTGGCGGTGACCCGCGACCTGCAGGGCTTTTGGCAGCGGGGCTACCCGGAGGTGCGCAAGGAGCTGCGCGGACGTTACCCCAAGCATCCCTGGCCTGACGACCCCTGGAACGCCCCGGCCACCCATCGCACCAAGCAGGCCCTTGCCCGATCGAAGGGAGGTAGCTGACGATGTTGTTTGAGATGCATTGCCATACGGCTGAAAAATCGGCCTGCAGTTCGGTGACTGCGGTGGAACTGGTACGGCGGGTGCAGGCCCGCGGTCTGCAGGGGATCGTGCTGACTGATCACCATGCTATCTGGAGTGAGGAGGAGCTGGCCGATCTGCGCCGTCAGGCCGGGGTGCCGGACCATTTCCGGATCTTTGCCGCCCAGGAGGTGACCACCGCCCGCCATGGCGACGTGCTGGTCTACGGCGCCACTGAAGCGATCCCCAAGGGCACGCCGTTAGAGGATATCCGGGCTGCCTGGCCTGCGGCAGCGCTGGTGCTGGCCCATGCCTATCGCAAGGGACGTCATCCCGCTGATCAGCAGTTGCTTGATCCGCTCTTGAACGGGGTGGAGATCTTCAGTTCCAACCACGGCGTGGCCGAGAACAGCCGGGGGCTGGCCGACTGGCACCGCCTGCGCTTTACCGCCATTTCCGGCACCGATACCCACGGTGTGCAGTATGCCGGGGCCTATCCCACCATCTTCGACCACCCGTTGCAGGATATCCAGGAGCTGGCCGACGAGCTGAAGGCAGGACGCTGCCGGCCCTTTTTCAAGGAGATCCCCCGTTCCGGCGCCAATGCCCTGGTGACCGAGGTGACCTTCGGCACCAAGGAGGGAGACGAGAACCGCGAGCGGATTATCATCCGCACCCTGACTGACGAGAAAAAATGGAAAAGTACCGAACGGGCCGAGCGGATCATGGCAGCCGTGGCCGGGGCCGGGTTTAGCGAGGGACGCTACCGGGTACCCCAGCCGATCGAGATTGATCAGGAGCGGATGACAATTATCGAGCAGGGGATCAGGGGGCGCTCACTGCACGACAAGCTGCTGGCTGCCAGCCCCGATGATGCCCGCTGGTACCTGGAGCTGGCCGGACGCTGGCTGGGGCGGCTGCACAAGGCCGCCCTGGCGGTGACCACGCCGACCGAATTTGCTGACCGGGAAGAGGGGCGGCTCAAGCATTACCTCTCCCGTTTCGAGCAGATTGATCATCGTCACGCCGGCAGGGCCCGCCAGATTGTGGAACGGCTGCTGTCGGCCTACCAGGAGATGGCCTGCGGCAGCGACTGCCTGGTGCAGGGCCACGGCGACTACCACCCCAAGAACGTGATGATCGGCCAGGATAGTCAGGATAACCGCGAGACCCTGTTTGTGGCGGCCATTGATTTCGGCAGCTCGCTGATGCTGCCCCCGGCCTTTGATGTGGGAACCTTTCTGGCCCAGTTCCGCAATCAGTTGTTCGCCCATCCTCAGCTGCTGGAGCGGCTGCCGGAATCGGTCTTTCTGGAGGCCTATCTGGATGAGGGGCCGCCGGTGGGGGAGGAGTTCCTCTGGCAGGTGGAGCTGTTCCGGGCCCGCTGTAACCTGAGTATCGCTTCGTTCCTGATTCGGGTCGGTATGGGTGACAGTGAAGACCTCTGGCGGGTGCTGGTGGAGGCGGAGCAGGCCATGAGTCAGCTATGAGGAGCGCGGGGGACCTGTTTGATCAGCGCCGCAGCCATGCCCTGAACGAGCGCCCGATCAGCAACGGTCCGGTGCTGTACTGGATGAGTCGCGAACAGCGGGTGGCCGATAACTGGGGGCTCTATTACGCCCAGCAGTTGGCCTTGGAGCAAAAGGTGCCGCTTGTGGTGGCCTTTACCCTGGCCGACGGTTTCCTGGGGGCTACCTTGCGGCAGTACGGCTTCATGCTGCGGGGGCTTGAGCAGCTGCAGCGGCGGCTGGCCGAGCTGGCGATACCTTTTGTCCTGCTGAGAGGAGAGCCACCGACCGAGCTGTTACGGTTTGTGCAGCAACAACAGGTCGGCACGGTGGTCTGCGATTTCGATCCGTTGCGGATCAAGCGCCACTGGTTTGATCATGCTGCCGCGGTTGCGTCGATAGCGTTCATCGAGGTGGATGGCCACAATATTGTGCCCTGCCGGCTGGCCTCGACCAAGCGGGAGTTTGGCGCCTACACCCTACGGCCCAAGCTGAAGCGGCTGCTGGGGGAGTTTTTGGTGGAGATCCCTCCGGTTGTACGGCATCCCTTCCCCTGGCAACAGGCTACGCAGCCGTTTTCAGCCAAGCATCTACTGGCTGATCTGCCGTTGGACCGCAGCGTGGCTGAGCTAGCCGATAGTGTGCCGGGGGAGGCGGCTGCCGCCGAGGCGTTAACCGATTTTCTGGAAGATGGCCTGCAGCGCTACGCAACCTCCGCCAACGATCCCTTGGCCGAGGCCCAATCCGGTTTGTCGCCATGGTTGCATTTCGGCCAGCTGGCCCCCCAGCGGGTGTCCTTGGCAGTGGCCAGTTACGGTGGCTTGGCTGCGGAACCGTTTCTGGAGCAGCTGATCGTGCGGCGGGAGCTGTCCGACAACTTCTGCCTGCACTGCCCGGCCTACGACCGGCTGGACTGTGCCCCGGACTGGGCCCGCAACACCCTGGAACAGCACCGCCACGACCCGCGCAGCTACTGCTATAGGTTGGAGCAGTTCGAGCAGGCCGCCACCCACGATCCGCTCTGGAACGCGGCCCAGCGCCAACTGGTGACCAGTGGCAGGATCCACGGCTACCTGCGGATGTACTGGGCTAAGAAGATCCTGGAGTGGACCGTCTCACCTGAGGAGGCCTTTGCCACCGCCGTCTATTTGAACGACCGCTACGCCCTGGATGGTCGCGACCCCAACGGTTACACCGGCATCGCCTGGTCTCTGGCCGGGGTCCATGACCGGGCCTGGGGCCGGCGTCCGGTCTACGGCGCGGTCCGCTACATGAGCTTGGACGGCTGCAAAAGGAAGTTTGATGTGGCAGCTTACTGTCGTCGGTGGTAAAAAGGTCGCAGTCTGTTGTATACACCACTGATTGCGGCTGAGGGGTCGAGATGATTTTTGAGCATTTCGTCATGCTGCTGACCGGTTTGTTGGTGGGATGCTGCATCGGGTATCTGTTTCACCGTTCTGATTATTGCATGGCCGGAATGTTTCGCGACCTGTTTCTGTTTGGCTCATCGCAGCTGCTGAAGAGTTTTGTCCTGTTTTTCGCCATTGCCCTGCCGTTGTTTGGGTTGCTCCTGCTGAGTGGTCTGGTCGTCTTTCCTTTTCCCAAATATGGCCCACCTTCGGGCAGTAATCTGTTGGGCGGGGTTTTGTTCGGGGTCGGCATGGTGCTGGCTGGTGGCTGCGCCATCGGTACCCTCTATAAGCTGGGAGCCGGCAAGTTTTCCAGTATATTGGCCTTTGCGGGGATGATTGCGGGCAGCCTGCTGTTTGCCCTGCTGTACCCACATCTGAAGCCGTTGTTGCATGCGCTGGAACTGCCGACTGCGGCCATCACCCTGCCGGAGTTGCTGCACCTGCCGGTCTGGTTGGTGGTGGGCGCCGTGCTGCTGCCGATCAGTGTGCTGCTCCAGCGTTGGTATCGTCAAGGCAGCATGCGTAAATCGATGGTTGTCGAGGGCTATCTGCAGCCCTGGAAGGTTGCCGTCGCCTTGGCGCTTCTGGCATCCCTGTTTCTCCTGGTGTTGGGCCTGCCGATGGGTATCACCACCTCAAATGCCAAGTTCGGCGCAGCGCTGCTGCGGCTAGTGGCCCCTGAACAGTACGCTGCAATGCCCTTTTTTACGAAACTGTCGTTTGCGTACCAGCCACCGCTGGGGGGCGGAATGATTCGTGGCGGTGCCGGTGCTGAGCTTGACGGCGTTGCCTTGGTGCAGTATCCGTTGATTGTCGGTATCATTGTGGGCGCCGCCTTTTCAGCAATCCGGCTTGGCGAGTGGCACCTGCGCTGCCGACTCCCCTGGCGTCAGGCGTTGTCTGCGGTTATCGGCGGCTGCATGATGGGTTTTGCCTCCCGCTTCGCCCCTTCCTGCAATCTGTGGCACCTGTTTGGCGGCCTGCCGGTGCTGGGCCTGCAGAGTCTCCTGTTTTTGGCCGGCATGACTGCGGGGGCGTGGGTAGGCGGGCTGCTGCTGACGCGGCTGGTGCTGCGCCATTAACGATTGAGCGAGGAGTATCGATGGCAGACGAACCGATCTATCGTGAAATCGACCTGCGGGGTCAGATCTGCCCTTCGACCCTGTTGACCGCTCTGCGCGAGATTAACGGCGCCAAGCCGGAGCTGAAGGCGGGCAGCCTGTGTCTGGTGTTGCTTTCCGATAATCGCAGCTCCACCACCCATATCGCCGATGCCGTGGGGGTGATGGGCTACCGGATTGCTGTAGAGAAAGAGCAGCACCATTACCGCATCACCATCTGCAGGAAGATTTGATGACCGTGCGATCCCAGATAAGACCGCCTGCTGCCATAGCGCCGGCTTCGGCATCCGGTCAGACGCCCAGCGTTGCGGACCAGCAGCTGCAGCAGCGCAACCTTGAACTGATCAAGTACATCCGTGCCAAGACCGACCGGATGCTTCAGGTGATGGGCACCGTGCCGCTTAACCCGGAAGAACTTGATGATGAGACCCTGTTGACGGTGGATCCGATCGGTATTGTGGCGGATGCCTTTGAACAGGTGCTGGAAAATCTGCAATCAACCAAAGACGAACTGCAGGCGGTCTTCGATTCAGCCGGTGCCGGTATCATTGTGGTCAACAGCCGTTTTGAGGTGGTGGCCTACAATAGCTTCTGTCAACAGGCCTTTTTTGACGGTCAGGGATCGGTTCTGGGCAGGAATCTGCGCAGCCTGATCTGTGCTGACGACGAGCAGCAGTGCATTGTTGAACAGATTCTGGCTGTCCGACGGCGGGTTGAACAGACCAATTTTCGCTGTGCCGACCGGCATTACCATGTGGTGGGCACCCCGCTGAAGGGCGAGGGCGACCAGATCGACCGGATTGTGTTGCTGTACACCGATATCTCCGAGCGCCGGGCCGCAGCTCAGGAGATCGAGCGGCTGGCCTTTTTTGATTGTCTGACCGGTCTGGCCAACCGGGTACTGCTCAAGGACCGTTTATCACAGATGCTGAGCCGTGCCGGACGGCGTAGTGAGCAGGTGGCAGTGCTGTTTATCGACCTGGATCGCTTCAAGGAGGTCAATGACAGTCTGGGCCACAGCAGCGGCGATATCATGTTGCAGCTGATTGGTGAGCGGCTGTGTGGCACCCTGCGGGATTCGGACACGGTGGGGCGTCTGGGCGGAGATGAATTTGTGGTACTGCTGGAGGGGGTCAAGGCCCGCGCCGGGGTGGTGGAGGTTGCCGACAAGATTTTGCATGTGCTGGCGCAGCCGGTGGTGCTGGATCAGCGGGAGGTCTTTACCGGCGGCAGTATCGGTATCGCCGTGTTCCCCCAGGATGGGCGTGACGTCGACACCCTGTTCAAAAATGCCGACACCGCCATGTATTACGCCAAGGAACAGGGGCGCAACACCTTCAGTTTTTATTCTGCCGACATGCACACCGTTGCCCTTGAGCTTCTGACCTTAAGCGGTTACCTGCGTCACGCCATTGATCGCGATGAATTTTCTCTGGTCTACCAACCCCAGGTCAGTCTTGCCACCGGCCAGGTGGTTGGGGTAGAGGTGCTACTGCGCTGGCAACACCCGGTGCTGGGTGAGGTGCCGCCGGAACAGTTCATACCGCTTGCCGAGGATGCCGGCCTGATTCTGGCCATCGGCGTGTGGGTGCTGAACACGGCCTGCCGCCAGGCCATGCAATGGATCAGTCAGGGGTTGCCGGCAATGCGGATTGCGGTCAATCTGTCTGCCAAACAGTTCCGGGACCCCGAACTGGCGCATTCGGTGGCCCAAGCCCTGCAGGCGTCGGGACTGCCTGGCCACCTGCTTGAGCTGGAACTGACCGAAGGGATGCTGATCGAAAACCTGGCCACTACCCGGAGTACCCTGCATGCTCTCAAGGCGATGGGAGTCGGTCTGGCGATCGATGACTTCGGCACCGGCTACAGTTCGCTCAGCTATCTGCGTCACTTCCCGGTGGATCGTCTCAAGATCGATAAGTCGTTTGTGCATGAGATCAACGAGCAGTGCGGGGAAACAACGGTTATTGTTGAGGCGATCATCGCCCTGGCCCATAGCCTTAAGCTGATCGTGATTGCCGAGGGGGTTGAATCCCGGGGGCAGATCGCGTTTTTGAAACGTCACCGGTGTGATGAACTGCAGGGGTACTACGTGAGCCGTCCGCTTGTTCCTGCATCCTTTGAGCAGCTCATGCGTCGGCTCGGTAGCGAGCCGACCTTCTGTCTGTTTCATAACGAGTAACGCTTCCGGTTGTATCTTGTTGGGGGAGTGAATGGAATTTCACCTGTTAAAGGATCTGGTACTGTTGTTTGGACTGGCATTGGTGACGGTGGTGCTGTTCCGCCAGTTCAAGCTGCCGTCAATCATCGGCTTTCTCTGCACCGGCGTAGTGGCCGGCCCTTATGCCTTGGGGCTGATCAAGGACACCCACCAGGTTGAGCAGATGGCCGAGATCGGCGTGGTGCTGCTCTTGTTCACCATCGGTATCGAATTCTCACTCAAGGAGTTGCTGCGTATTAAGCACCTGGTGCTGTGGGGTGGCGGCCTCCAGGTGGTGCTTACCATCGTTGTTGTGGCACTGCTTGGGCTTGCCCTTGACTTTTCATGGCAGCAGTCGACCTTTTTCGGGTTTTTGGTCTCCCTTTCCAGCACCGCCATCCTGATGAAATTACTGATGGACGCCGGCGAGATGGATACACCCCACGGCAAGACCTGTCTGGGTATCCTGATCTTCCAGGATCTGTGCGTGGTGCCGTTGATGCTGTTTACCCCGTTTCTGGGGGGGGCAGGCAACGGTCTGAGCGGTATTCTGATGGTCTCGGGCAAGGCGCTGGTGGTGGTGGTGGTGGTGGTCGCCCATTTCAGCGCCCGTTTCGCGGTGCCATGGATTTTCAATCAGGTGGTCAAGGCCCGCAGCCGCGAACTGTTTATCCTGACCATCATCTTTGTCGGCTTCGGCACCGCCTTTCTGACGGCCCAGGTGGGGCTGTCCCTGGCCCTGGGCGCTTTTATCGCCGGTCTGGCCATCTCTGAGTCGGAGTACAGTCACCAGGTGATGGGTGATATCATCCCGTTCCGCGATGCCTTCATGAGCCTGTTCTTCATCTCGGTCGGCATGTTGCTGGACCCGGCCATGGTCTTGCGCCACCCGTTGGCCGTGGTCTTGATTGTGGTCGGAATCGTGCTGGTGAAGTGGGCTGTTGCCGCCGGTGCCGCCCTGGTGCTCGGTTTTCCGCCCAAACCGGCCTTTATCAGCGGTCTGCTGCTGGCCCAGGTTGGTGAGTTTGCCTTTGTGCTGTCCCATGTCGGCCGTACCCACAACCTGCTCAGCCCCGAACAGTACCAGATCTTTCTGGCTGCCTCGGTGGCCACCATGGCCCTGACCCCCTTTTCTTTACGCTTTGCCGAGCCGATTGCCACCAGTATCACGAGTTGGCTGCCGGCTTCGTTCAAACAGGGCACACGCACTACCGGTACCAGTCACGACCGCTTCCCGATGGAAGACCATGTGATCATCGTCGGTTTTGGGGTCAACGGCAAGAACCTGGCCCGAGTGCTGAACGGCAACGGCATCCGCTATATCGCCATCGAGACCAATCACCATACGGTCAAGACCGAGCGCAAGAAGGGCACCCGGATCATCTTCGGCGATGCCTCACGTCAGGAAATCCTGTCCCACGCCCTGATCGAGAAGGCCCGCATGATGGTGATCGCTATCTCAGACGCCACTGCCACCCGTCGGGTTGCCGCTCAGGCCCGCATGATGAAACCGGGTATCCATATCATCGTCCGCACCCGCTATATCGCCGAGATGGAGCCGCTCTACCAGTTGGGGGTCAACGATGTGGTGCCGGAGGAGTTCGAGACCTCGGTGGAGATCTTCTCGCGGGTGCTGCGGGGCTATCTGGTGCCCCATGATCAGATTGAACACTGCATCGCCGAGATCCGGCGCGATTCCTACCAGATGTTCCGCACCATCAGCCGGCGGCACAGCCATGCCACCGGCGTCACCGGCTACCTTTCAGGGGTCGAACTGGCCACCTTCCGGGTGCAGGACGGCTCCCCGTTGTCCGGAACGCTGCTCAAGGACGGCCTGCTGCGGGAGCGCTGCGGCGCCACGGCGTTAGTGATCAAGCGGGGCGAGCAGGTCCACTCTAACCCCGACCCGATCTGGAAGTTCGAACCTGACGATATCGTACTGGTGTTGGGCAAGTCCGATCAGCTGGTCTTTGCAGCCCAGCTGTTCGAGGGATAGACAGGAATAGCCATGCAGGAAGTCTGGATTGCACTGGGGTTGACCTTGTTTGCCGGTATGGCCACCGGCATTGGCAGCGCCATCGCCTTTTTGGCCAAGCGGACCGACTACCGTTTTCTCTCGGTTGCCACCGGCTTCTCAGCCGGGGTGATGTTGTATATCTCGTTCGTGGAGATCTTTCACAAGGGGGCGGCGGCCCTGGTGGAGAGCTACGGCGACCCGTGGGGGCACTGGGTCAATGTGGGCTCGTTCTTTGGCGGTATGCTGCTGATCGGCCTGATCGACAACCTGGTGCCGGCGGCTGAAAACCCCCACGAGGTTCACTCCGAGGCCGAATCGGCGCCGCTGCATGATCGCACGGCCCCGCTGCCTGATTTTCCCGGCGATGGCACTGTCGGGGCGGGCCAGCACGACCATTCCCCGAAGCATGCCAAGCTGCTGCGGATGGGGCTGTTCACGGCCCTGGCCATCGGCATCCACAACTTCCCCGAAGGTCTTGCCACCTTTCTGGCCGCCCTGGAAGACCCCAAGCTCGGTATCGCCATCGCCATCGCCGTGGCCCTACACAATATCCCGGAGGGGATCAGCGTCTCGGTGCCGATCTTTTACGCCACCGGCAACCGCAGCAAGGCCTTTTTCTACTCGGTCTTGAGCGGTCTGGCCGAGCCGGTGGGGGCTGTGGTGGCCTACCTATTTTTACGGCTGGTGTTCGGCTGCGAGGCCGGCATGATACCGCCCCAGGTGATGGGGGTGCTGTTCGGCGGTGTGGCCGGCATCATGGTCTACATCAGCCTGGATGAGCTGCTGCCCACCAGCCGGGCCTACGGCAAGGGCCACGACAGCCTGCTGGGGCTGGTGGCCGGTATGCTGGTGATGGCCCTAAGTCTGCTGCTGATGAAATAATCGAGAGGGTGCTTGACTCTATATCTTGTGGTGTGGTAGAGGTATTGCCACAACATATTCCGCTGCTGCCTGGCGGAAGCAACATACAGGATCAACGGTGCCCGCAGGGGCTTAATAGGGAAGAGGGGTGACGCTCCAGTAGAGCCATTCCCCCACGGACCCGCCGCTGTAAGCGACGACAAGGGGCAACAGACCACTGGCTGGTTCGGCTGGGAAGGCGCCCTGAGGATGACTCGCAAGTCAGAAGACCTGCCTTGATCCAGAACACAACATTACTCTCCGGGGACTGAGAGTAGGTGCATAACGGAATCAGGCGACGTTAAATTCGGAACGTCCGCATGCTGTTTGAAACAGCTGCGGGCGTTTTTAGTTTTTGCCTCCCTAACCCATCCCCGGACTCCAGGCCAAAGGAGTCAGACCATGCAACAGACCGTAGCAGCAGCACCCGTCAGTGTCATCAAGCGTGACGGCAGCCGGGCTCCCTTTGAGGCAGCTCGCATCCGGTCGGCCATCCAGCGGGCGGGCAAGGCCACCGGCGAGTTCGGCGAAGACGAGGCGCACCTCATCACCGGCCAGGTGCTGAAGGTGCTGCGTCACCGCTTCCTTAAGGAACCACCCACCATCGAGCAGATCCAGGATGTGGTGGAGCAGGCCCTGATCTCGGCCAATCACTTCGCCACCCTGCGGGCCTACGCGGTCTACCGGGAGCAGCGCAGCCGTCTGCGTCAGGACCGCAAGACAGTGGTGGATGTGACCGCCTCGGTCAACGAGTATCTGGAGCAGAGCGACTGGCGGGTCAGCGCCAACGCCAACCAGGGCTATTCCCTGGGCGGCTTGATCCTTAACCTGTCCGGCAAGGTGATCGCCAACTACTGGCTGTCCCAGGTCTACCCGCCGGAGGTGGGGGAGGCCCACCGCGACGGCAGTCTGCATATCCACGACCTGGACATGCTAGCCGGCTACTGCGCCGGCTGGTCGCTGCGGATGCTGTTGGCCGAGGGGTTGAACGGCGTGCCGGGCAAGGTGGAGGCCGGGCCGCCCAAGCATCTCTCCAGCGCCGTGGGGCAGATCGTCAACTTCCTGGGCACCCTGCAGAACGAATGGGCCGGGGCCCAGGCATTCAGCTCCTTTGACACCTATCTGGCCCCCTATATCCGCAAGGACCGGCTCGGTTACCGGGAGGTGCGCCAGTCAATCCAGGAGCTGATCTACAACCTGAACGTGCCGTCCCGCTGGGGCACCCAGACCCCCTTCACCAACCTGACCTTCGACTGGACCTGTCCCGACGACCTGAAAAGCCAGGTGCCGGTGATCGGCGGTCAGGAGATGCCCTTTACCTACGGCGAACTGCAGACCGAGATGGACCTGATCAACCGGGCCTACATCGAGGTGATGACCGCCGGCGATGCCAAGGGCCGGGTGTTTACCTTCCCGATCCCCACCTACAACATCACCCCGGACTTCCCCTGGGAGAGCGAGAATGCCGAGCTGTTGTTCGCCATGACCGCCCGCTACGGCCTGCCCTACTTTCAAAATTTTATCAACTCTGAGCTGACCCCCAACATGGTGCGCTCCATGTGCTGCCGCCTACAGCTTGATCTGCGGGAGCTGCTCAAACGGGGCAACGGCCTGTTTGGCTCGGCCGAGCAGACCGGTTCCCTGGGGGTGGTCACCATCAACTGCGCCCGGCTGGGCTACCAACACCAGGGCGATGAGTCCGGGCTGTTCAGACGGCTGGATCAACTGCTGGAGATCAGCCGCACCAGCCTGGAGATCAAGCGCAAGGTGATCCAACGCCATATGGACAACGGCCTGTTCCCCTATACCAAGCGCTACCTGGGCACCCTGCGTAACCACTTCTCCACCATCGGGGTCAACGGCATCAACGAGCTGATCCGCAACTTCACGGGTGATAGTGAGGATATCACCACCCCGGCCGGGCATGGTCTGGCGGTGAGGCTTCTGGATCACCTGCGGGGGCGGATGGTTGAGTTTCAGGAACAGACCGGCCACCTCTACAACCTGGAGGCCACCCCGGCCGAAGGCACCACCTACCGCTTTGCCCGGGAGGACAAAAAACGCTTTCCGGCCATCATCCAGGCCGGCACCGCGGAGGCGCCTTACTACACCAATTCATCACAACTGCCGGTGGGCTTCACCGACGACCCGTTCGAGGCCCTGCAGCGGCAGGAGGAGCTGCAGCGCAAGTACACCGGCGGCACGGTGCTGCACCTCTATCTGGGAGAACAGGTCTCCAGCACCGAGGCCTGCAAGCAGCTGGTCAAACGCTCACTGGAGCGGTTTCGGCTGCCCTACATCACTATCACCCCCACCTTTTCGATCTGCCCCAAGCATGGCTACCTGAGCGGTGAGCACCCCTTCTGTCCGCTCTGCGATGAGGAATTGATGAGGAAGCAGGCGTAACATCGATGAACTGCCGGGTGCTGGTTGTACGGTTTACTCAGGCTCCCTTCAGCTATGGCTCAGCGGCTTATGGCGTGGTGGCTGTA
>Ga0209016_1002439_pt1 | contig 12425 bp, 10 predicted proteins | sample EPASupsiteSAE305_FD_187265 | JGI IMG/M metagenome (GOLD analysis project Ga0209016, IMG submission 187265) | Bioremediated contaminated groundwater microbial communities from EPA Superfund site, New Mexico - SAE3-05 (SPAdes) (version 2) | ecosystem: Environmental > Aquatic > Deep subsurface >...
AACGGTGACTGCGTCCATCGAGCCGATGATCTCGCCGTTCCAATAGGCGCTTTCGTCGAGCGCCGCGCCGTTGATATAGATTTTGCCGTCCTTGACCTCGACGGTTTCGCCGGGCAGACCGATCACGCGCTTGACGCAGCTTTCGGTATAGCCGGGATAGAAGACAATCGCGATGTCTCCGCGCTGCGGTTCTTCAAACCAGTAGCTCATCTTCTCGACGAGCATATCTTCGTTGTGCACCAGTGTCGGAATCATCGAATCCCCGTCGACGCGGATGGGTTCGGCGATGAAGGAACGAATGCTGAGCGCAACCAAAACGACCAGCGCGATATACAGCAAAAAGGACACGTTCCGGAATGAACGTGAACCCCTCATGTTTTCATACTGTTCTTCGGCGCGGTCGCGCAGATATCGAATCTGGCTCTGCGTAAATTCTTTACGCTTCACTCGGTTGTTCCTTTTTCACCAGTATTTTCTTGCCCATTCGCACGAAATCCGCACGATCGAGCATAACGATGCGCCCGCAATGGTTGCATTTGATCTTGACGTCCGCGCCAACGCGGATGATCGTCCACTCGTTTTCCCCGCAGGCATGCGGCTTTTTCATGAGCACCACGTCGCCCAGGTCAAATTCCGCAATCATTCCTGGTCATCCACGAGGTTCTGGGTGTAACGATATACGTCATAGCTCGGCACAGCCGGCGGAATGTAGCTATAGATGATCTCCAGCAGCTTCATCGGCGCTTCTTCCTGAAGAAGATGCCCTGCATTGCGCACGAGATAGTATCTGCCTGCGCGCAGCACGCTCTGGAAATAGACGCTGCCCGCGGGCGGGTGCCAGCGGTCGTTTTTGCCCCAGAGTACGAGCACTTCGTGTTCAACGGGCAGAAGACCTTCGGCGATGGCTTCCTGATCATAGTTACGCAGCGCATACATCAGCGCCTCGCGGCTTAGACCATCTGAAACCGGCTCGTAATACTGCTTGACCACATAGTCGTCGATCAGCGCAGGATCGGTCACGCACTCCAGCAGCATCTTTCGCACATCGCTCGCGGTATACAGGTTTCGCGCAAAGGTCGCAATCAGCGGCTTTTGCATGTTGTGGATGAGCTTTGGCATGTGCTCGGTAATCCCGCCGGGCGAGATGGCAACACAGTTGGCAACGCGCTTTGGATAGAGCGACAAAAATCGCATCATATACATGGCGCCAACGGAGAAGCCGACCATATGCGCGCTTTTGATGTTCAGTGCGTCTAAAAATCCGTTCAGTACGTATGCAAAATCGTCCGCCGTATACTCGATGGTGTCCGGTCGGGACGAGTATCCATGTCCCGGCAGATCGATTGCGATCACACGGTAGTTGTCCGAGAGCTCCGCAAAGACATTCCGCCAGGTGTAGAGCGACTGGCCGAGCGAATGAATCAGTAGTAGCGGCTCGCCGACGCCTGCTTCCAAATAGTGGATGCGCGCAATTTCGCCTTCCTCATCCTCCCCGGTGACGGGTAGGGTGATTTCGACGAAGTCGCCCACCTTTTCGGAGTTAATGAATAACTGACTGCGCAGCGATTCTCCCACGGGCATAATTCCCCCGATTACTATATTCTGGTATTATTGTAAACCCTCAAAAGTGGCAATGCAATCAAACGGGCGGTTTGTCACAGATTGTTAACCCCTTACCACACGAAATATGCCATTTTTGCCAAAAAGTGGGGCAAAACGTGTACTTTTACGCTTTCGATGCGTTTTTGAGCATTGTTTTATTTTGTTTTTTCGAGAATTGGGCTCTTTTTACCTATTTTACCACACATACGCGTGTTCATTTGTTGTGCCGTAACAGCGTTCCTTCTCCCTTTTTTTACTCGCTTTACTGCCTGTATATCGCGCGAAAGTATGCTTTTTTTGCTGCCTCGGACACCGTTTTTCCATCTTGCCTACGCGTAGTGAACGCCTTTTCATTCCCTCTCACGCGACATACGGGCGGCTTGATAATCGGTTCGATTTTTGCTATGATGATGTTTAATATAGGGGGTATATCACTATGGACCAACTGCAATCGATTTGGGCGGCCGCGCGGGAGAATATCCGTCCTCAAATGACGGGGCTGTCGTTTCACGCCTGGATCGACGTGATAGTACCCCTGACGCTATCGAAGGATGTTTTAATCCTCGAAGTCCCCACGCCGGATATCCAAAAAACACTGGAAGACTTCTATTTTGATAATTTGCGTGACGCGGTCAAGGCAGCAAACGAAACCGTCTCGGACATTCGCATCATCTTGCCGGAAGATCGCGATATCTACATCAATCCCATCAGCTCGGAACCCATCAATGTATTTGCGTTGAACCCGAAATATACGTTTGAAACATTCGTGGTCGGCGGGTCCAATCATTTTGCGCACGCCGCTGCGCTCGCTGTTGCGCAAAATCCAGCTGCTGCCTATAACCCGCTGTTCCTGTATGGTGGCGTTGGACTGGGCAAAACGCACCTGATGCACGCCATCGGCCACTCAGTCAAGGGAAATGATCCCTCGGCGCGGGTCATGTACGTCACCAGTGAAACCTTCACCAACGAGCTCATCACCGCAATCCAGCTGGACAAGCGTCTCGAGTTTCGCAAGCGCTATCGCAATGTCGACGTGCTGCTCATCGACGACGTGCAGTTCATCGCCAAGAAACAGTCCGTGCAGGAGGAGTTTTTCAACACCTTCAACACGCTCCATAACGCCAACAAGCAGATCATCATCAGTTCCGATCGTCCGCCGAAGGAAATCAGCAGCCTTGAGGAGCGCTTACGTTCCCGTTTCGAATGGGGTCTGATTGCGGATATTCAGCCGCCGGATGTGGAGACGCGAATCGCGATTCTCAGAAATCGCGCCAGGCTCGATAACCTCGACGTAGACGACGAGATCATACAATTCATCGCAGAGCACGTGGTGAGCAACATTCGTGAGCTGGAGGGCTCCTTAACGCGCGTGGTGGCCTATTCTCAGCTGCGCCGCCGTCCGCTCACGTTGGAGTTGACCATCGAAGCGCTGCGCGATCTGCTACCGGACGTGAAGAAAAAAGAAGTCACCCCGCAGATCATCAAAAGCACTGTTGCGGAATACTATTCAATCCCGGTCGAGAGCCTGCTCTCCGAGCGGCGCGATCGCGAGATTGTTCTGCCGCGTCAGGTTGCGATGTATCTCTGCCACGATATGCTGAGCATTCCCTACAAGCGCATCAGCACGCTGTTTGACAAAAACGATCACACCACCGCCATCAACGCCTGCAAGCGCGTGGAAGAGATGATCGATTCGGACAGCTCCTTTGCCTCGGTGATTGAGGATGTGAAGAAGAGAATGGTGTAAGCCATTCTTTTTCGAAATCGCGTTTTTCTGTTTCTAAATAAAGAAATTTCTATCATTTTACCCGGGAAAAATCGTTCCATATGTTATCCACATTTTGTGGACGTCGATTGTGGATGCAATGTGCAGTGTGTGGAGCGCATGGAGTGTGTGTATAAGGTCGGATAACCCGAGCCGGTTTTCCACGATCCACTCCACAGCCAAAACCGCGTTCTTACGCGGTAAAACACCGTTCTCCACACTACCCACACTACACTACTTCTACTGCTTCTGTATTACTAGTTATAATAAACACACTTTCACGCGGTTGGGTGTGTATAATTAAAACGAAAATGCGATTTTGACCACGTCGTTTTCTCGAATACTGTTTGCTTGGATCTTACCCAAAATACCACTGGTTACAAAATTACAACCAGAGATAATAAATTGTGTAAAATCTATTTTAAAATAAAGAAGATCATACAAGCGCTGAGAAAGGAAGTTGAACCATGCATTTTTACATTGACTCGAAAGAATTGACAGAAGGCGTTCTCTCTGTCATCAAAGCGCTTCCCGTAAGAACCACGATGCCGATTTTGGAAGGCATTTATGTGGAGGCAACAGCCGAAGGAGTCAAACTCAAGTGTTCGGATCTGATGCTCCAAAAAGAATGCCTTTTACCCGCGACCATAGAGGAAGAGGGTTTTGCCATCGTACCCGGAAAGTTGTTTTCCGAAATTGTTCGTAAGCTGCCGGAATCTATCGCAGAAGTGACGCTCTCCGGAAAGTCGCTGGATATATCCTGCGGCAGAGCAAAGAGCAGCCTGCAGTGCGTGGAAGCAACAGAAGAGTTTCCCGAGATGCGCTTCACGGGAGAAACATTCACAGTTAAAATGGATCATTCCGATTGCAAGGATATGATCAATACAACCGTGTTTGCCACAGCACAGGACGACAGCAAGCCGATTTTAACCGGCGTACTAATGGAGCTCGGTGAGGAGATTACGATTGTTGCAACGGACGCATTTCAATTTGCCAAGCGTTCCATGCCGTTGAAGAATCCGGTACCGGAACGCAATGTCGTCATTCCCGGAAAATCCATGATGGAGATTTCCCGCATGATGGACGAGACGGAGGCGGAAGTCGAACTCACGTTCACCAAAACCCACGTTTGCGTAAACATCAAACATTCCCGTTTGGTTGCTAGATTGCTTGATGGAGACTATATCAAATATAAGAATATTCTGCCGAAGGATCATACCACGCGCGTGATGATCGACAAATGCGAACTCATGGAGAGCATCGATCGTGCGCAGCTGATGGCACGCGAAGGCAACAATAACATCGTCATGAAGTTTCATAACAATAAGCTGACGATCACCGCCAATAGCTTCGCAGGAAAGATCAACGAAGAGATGGATGTGCAGATCAACGGCGAGGACATCGATATCGCGTTCAATCCACGTTTTTGCATCAACGTACTCAAGAATGTGCCGGACGATAAAATCTATATGGATTTTACAACCAGCATCAGCCCCTGCGTGATTCGCCCGGCGAAGACAGAAGGATATTATTTTCTGATCGTTCCAGTCAGAATCTATTCCAATTTCTAATAGGTTTGAATGAAAAAAGCTGTCTGAAAAGACAGCTTTTTTGCGAGAGATGGTTTCAAAATAGTTTTCTAAATATATAGGTCATAAGAAGGAAAATTAAAAATGATTCAAAGTTTTTCTTGTACAAATGTTTTTTCAAAGAACGTGAAGTTGCTCAAAGAATTTTACCATGAGAAATTAGGAGTTCCCATATTAAGCTCTATTGTAGACGAATATGATGGTGTGAATCTGGGTTTTCTTAAAAATGCTCCAACGATATGTCTATGGGATGCGAGTAAATGGAATACGCCTGTCAGCGGAACAATGTCTTTTGTTTTTGTTTGTGATGATTTAGACAAGACCTGCGATGAGTTGAAGACGAAAGGGCTTTCTTTTGAACCGCCTGTCAGGTTTGAATGGGGTACATATGAATTGAGATTGAAGGATCTGGATGGCAATGAGGTCGTTATTGTGGAGGTTATAGAAAAGTAGTATTTTTTACAATCTGCATATACGTTTAAGAAGAAAGAAAAATTCTATCTTTCATGCTGTTTTGCAAACTCATAATTATATATAGAAAAACATCTTTTTAAATATTAATCTTTTAAAAAACAAGATGATGTGAAAGTTTCACGTGAAACATTTTATATCAATCGTGTAGCAATCATTCTTCTTCAGAATTCTATCTATGGTAGGTGAAGCATTTCTATATCACAACCCATTGTTTCACGTGAAACATTTTAAGATTAATCGCGTGAAACAGAGATGATTTTGATTTGGTAGAAGTTTATTTAAAGTAGCACCAAAGTTCTTTTACCCTATTTGTTTCACGTGAAACATTGAATCACACCCCTGTTTCTGCTAGAATGGCGGTAGCGGTTTAAATTTACCCAATCAATTAAACGACTCTCAATTGAGAGGACAAGAATATCGGAGGAACATTCTCTGTTATGAAAATCGTAGCGATAGCGAATCAAAAGGGCGGCGTCGGTAAAACGACCACCGCTGTGAACCTTAGCGCGTGCCTTGCGGAGCAGGGTAAGCGCGTTCTTCTTGTAGACGCAGACCCGCAGGGCAACAGCACCAGCGGTCTCGGCGTAAAAAAAGAAGGCGACGGAAAATCAATCTATGATGTGTTGATCAACGACGTTTCCGTCGATGAAGCGACCAAGGACACCATGATCGATACCCTGAAGCTTCTCCCCGCGCATATCTCCCTTGCCGGCGCAGAAGTCGAGCTGGTCAATATGCTCGCGCGCGAACAGGTGCTCAAGCGCGCCTTGAACGCGACAAAGGGTGGATATGACTATGTTTTTATCGACTGTCCCCCGTCTCTTGGTCTTTTGACCCTCAACGCGCTGACCGCGGCGAACACGCTGCTGGTTCCGATCCAGTGTGAATTCTATGCGCTGGAGGGTCTGAGCCTGCTGATGAACACGGTCAAACTCGTGCGCAAGAGCCTCAATCCCGACCTGGACGTGGAAGGCGTCGTGCTGACGATGTTCGATTCCCGCACAAATCTTTCCATGCAGGTGGTCGAGGAAGTCAAAAAATTCTTCAAAAACAAAGTTTATGATACGATCATTCCGCGCAGCGTCCGTCTCGGAGAAGCGCCTTCGTTCGGTCTTCCGATCACGCGCTATGCGCCCAACAGCGCGGGTTCAACCGCGTATACCTCCCTCGCCAGCGAGATGATCGCCAAGGAGGATAAATAATGGCCGCGCAAAAAACGGGACTCGGTCGCGGACTGGACGCGCTGCTTGATCCCTACTCCGCATCAGTTGAAGAGCAGGAGAAATCCGGCGCGGGCATTCTGACCGTCAGCGTACGGGACATCGACACCAACGCACTCCAACCGCGCAAGCAGTTTGAAGAAACCTCGCTCAACGAACTCGCGGAGTCCATCCGTGTGCATGGCATCGTGCAGCCGCTGATCGTCAAACAAAAAGGCAGCCGCTATATGATCATCGCGGGCGAACGCAGATTTCGTGCGGCGCGCCTTGCGGGGCTTTCCGAAGTGCCGGTATTGGTTGCTGATTATGACGAGGCGCAGATTCACGAGGTCTCGCTGATTGAAAACATCCAGCGGGAAGACCTCAATCCGATTGAAGAAGCGGCAGCCATCCGCTTTTTGATGAAACAGCATGATATGACGCAGGAGGAAGTCTCCGGCCGTCTCGGCAAGAGCCGTCCCGCGATTGCCAATGCACTGCGGCTCTTGCAGCTGCCGGAAAGCGTCATCGACCTGCTCAAGAGCGGCGTGCTCTCCGCGGGCCACGGCAGAACCCTCGCGGGGATGACCGACAATGTGCAGATCGAGCAGCTCGCGAAAGAATGCGTCGAGCGGGAATATTCCGTCCGTACGCTGGAAGAGCGGATCAAAGCGCTCTCCGAGAAGAAAAAAGCTACTCTTCCCGCAAAAAAAGAAAAACCGCGTCTGCCCGCGGAACTTGCTTCATTGGAAGAATCCTTCCGTGAATCGCTGGGCACAAAGGTCTCCCTCGCCGGCAGCAATACGCGCGGCAAGATCACGATCGAATACTTCTCGCGCGAGGACCTCGAACGGGTGTTTGAAAAGATCTCTGGAAAAGAGTAAATAAGAAAGCAAATAAAAAGGGCTTCTTCGTAGAAGCTCTTTTTTGAGAACTACTGTTCATTTGTAGATTACGCAGAAGGGTAACACAGAGAAATCATGCTGAAAGACAAGTGGAGCCGACTCGAAAATCGAATCATCGCCTATTCTTTTCTTATATTTTCTGTCTATCTGGCAATATTTGTCTTCTTTGTTTATTTCTGGCGCGGGGAACTGCGAAATCTGTTTTCCCCGTTTTGCGTGGATTTCGGGCTTTTCTATGCGGCTGGCAAAATGACGCTTGCAGGAAATGTAGCGCAGATCTTTGATGTGCAGGCGCATCATGCGATGACAGAGCTTGTATTGAATTTAACACTCCCCTACTTTTTGCCCTGGCTCTATCCGCCGTTCTTCTTGTTCGTGATCGTTCCGCTCACCCTGCTGCCGTTTGATGTGGCTTTAATCGTGTGGCTAGCGCTTACGCTTGCATTCATGATTGTCGCGGCAAGGCGTATGCTGCCGAGTCATAAGAAACTGGCTTTTCTACTGGTGGGTTTTCCGGGCGTGTTCCTCAACCTGCGCTGGGGTCAGAACGGGTTTCTCAGCACGGCGCTGCTTGGTCTCTCCATCGCATTTTTGGAAACAAGTCCGGTTCTATCCGGCGTAATGGTAGGTCTCCTTGCTTATAAACCGCAGCTGGCGATTCTTCCGTTCTTTGTTTTGCTCATCACAAAGAACTGGAAAGCGATACTTTCCGCCTTCAGTACGGTGATCTCGGCTTCAATATTGAGTTTACTGATCTTTGGAAAAGAAGTTTGGATCGGATTCTTTCAATCGCTGTTCCATACGTCTTCCTACTTGATGGAAACAAGCAAAGAAGTGACCTCCTCCATTCAGCCAACGCTGCTTACTACCTTAATTGATCTTGGCATTGATTCCCGAATCAGCCTCGCTGTACAGATGATCGTTGCGCTTTGCGCTGTTGCTGTTGTCAGTTGGGCGTTTTTGCGCAGCAAACGCTTGACGCTGAAAGGAATCATGCTCGTGTTGGGCATGCCGCTGATCATTCCGTATTTCATGCAATACGATCTGGTGATACTTGGGCTTGCGCTTGTTCTGTTGATTTACGATTTCAGCGTGAACGGTTATACCAAGTTGGAGGGCGTGATGGCGGCGCTATTGTGGTTGATGCCGCTGATCAACTCTCCTGTGGTGCTGTTCACGAAAATACAGCTTTGCCCGATCGTGCTCATCGTGGAGATGGTGATGATCATCAAACGAATCAATCGGGAAAACATGCTTCCTGCGATATAGCAGGAAACATAGTAAGACACGCGAATAATCATGATTGACAACAAGACCTGTTCGCAATAGAATAGGTTCAACTCAAAAAGGAGAAACCGCCGTGCGTATAATCGTCGTCAAGCTTGATAGCGACCGACCGCACTTGAGCCGCTAGCGCAAACCGCGTCCGGCTCGAGTGCAGCTTTTCTGCGCCGGCCGGTTCGCTTATCATAGGCGTTTCTTTATGGAGAAACGCAATAGAAAGAACAACCGTCCGGCAAGCTTGTCAGGCGGTTTTTTGTTTTATACTTAAGGAGGTGATCCTATGCGGCAGTTGGATGATGCCGGAATGGACGCGAAAAACGGTTGTCCATGCCAAATAAATACATAAGGAGAAGAAAGATGAAACGAATTTGGATTCAACAGGCTCCGCTGAACGAGCCGGTCAAGATAGAAGGATTTCTCGAGCACATCCGTAACACGCGGTATATGGCGTTTCTCGTCGTGCGCGACAGCAGCGGCCGACTGCAGGCGACCATCGAAAAGCAGCAGCATCCCGAATGGACGGAGCTATTGGAGTCGCTGACGGTCGAGTCCGTCGTATCGCTGGAGGGTATCATCACCGAGAACCCGCAGGTCAAGCTAGGCGGGCGGGAGCTGATTCCGACAAAGCTGGAAGTGTTTTCGTTGGCGGCGCCCATGCCGCTGACAAAGGAGGCAAACATCGACACGCGGCTGGACTACCGCTGGCTCGACCTCCGCGGAGAGAAGGAGCGATTGCTGTTTCAGGTGCAAACGTGCCTTGTCACCGCCATGCGCGAGTTTCTGTTACAACGTAACTTTCTAGAGATTCATACGCCTAAGCTGATCGCCGCCGCAAGCGAGAGCGGCGCGGATGTATTCGAGGTTGGCTACTTCGACAAGAAAGCATATCTCGCGCAGAGTCCGCAGTTTTACAAACAGATGGCGATGGCGGCCGGTTTTGAGCGAATCTTCGAAACAGGGCCCGTGTTCCGCGCGGAGAAATCCTATACCAACCGCCACACGACAGAATTCACGGGATTTGACCTTGAGTTTTCCTATATTGAATCGTTCCACGACGTGATGCAGTTGGAGGCAGAACTGCTCACCTACGCGCTGGAGCGTGTGAAGCAGCAGTATGGCGAGGCGATTTTGAGCCACTACGGCGTCGAGGTCGTTGTGCCGAAGCAGCCCTTCCCCGTCATCGCCCTGCCGGAGCTCTATCGTGAGCTGGAACGCCGCTACGGCTACCATCTGCCCGAAAGCGAGCGCGGGGACACGACTACTGAAGCCGAGCAGCTGAGCTACCGTTTCTCGATGGAAGAGCTCGGGCACGAGTTTCTGTTGATCACCGACTTTGCTGCCGACAAGCGTGCGTTCTATCACATGCGCAAGGACGGCGTGCCACAGGGATACGACCTTGTCTGGCGCGGCGTGGAGATCACCACCGGCGTGCAGCGGGAGCATCGCTACGACGCGCTCTGCCGTCAGGCGGAGGAACGGGGCCTGGGCGAGGATGTGAAGTTCTATACGGAGTTCTTCCGCTACGGATGCCCGCCGCACGGAGGCTTCGGCCTTGGCGTCGACCGGCTGACCATGCTGCTATTGGGCATTGGCATCAAGGAAGCGATGTTCCTCTTCCGCAGCCCGAATCGATTGACGCCGTAACTTACTTTTCTTGTAAGAAAAGTAAGCAAAAGAACTTACACTATTAATTAAAAGAAATAAAGGATAGAAGCATAATAAAAAAGAACCTGCACTCACAACAGGTTCTTTTTTTGCTTCGCTCTCCCGAAAGAGAAAGAAGGAAGGTGGTTATTTGACGATGACGGTTCCCGCGGCTCCGGTGAGGGCGTCGACCGCTTTGTCCAGCGAGGTGATGATGGCTCTGCGTCCAGCTTTGCTGTTTGCAAACTTGACCGCGGCCTGAATCTTCGGCAGCATCGAACCGGGCGCAAAATGCTTCTCGGCGATGTACTGCTCTGCTTCTGCGACCGTGATGGTCGAAAGACGCTTTTCATCCGGCTTGCCGTAGTTGAGGCAAACCTGCTCAACAGCGGTGAGAATCAGCAGTGCGTCGGCGTTGAGATCCTCCGCGAGCTTTTCGCTGGCGAGGTCTTTGTCGATGACAGCCGCTGTGCCGACGAGATCGCCGTTCTCTTCACGGATGACGGGGATGCCGCCGCCGCCGACGGTGATGACCACAAAACCGCCTTCGATGAGGCACTTGACTTCAGGCAGCTCAACGATTTCAACGGGAATGGGAGAAGCTACGACTCTGCGCCAGCCGCGACCGGCGTCTTCCTTCACGGAATAGCCCTTCTCCGCCTGGAGCTTCTTGGCCTCTTCCTCACTATAGAAAGGACCGATGGGCTTCGACGGTGCAAGGAACGCTTTGTCGTTCTTGTCGACCACAACCTGCGTGACCACGGTGGCGGCGCCCGTGTGGTTGCCGCGTGCGCGGAGGGCTTTCGTCAAACCCTGCTGCATGTGATAGCCGATCATACCCTGGCTCATCGCGCCGCACACGTCAAAAGGCATGGCGGGGGTGACGTTCACAGTGTTCTCGTTTTGCAGCACGATGCGGCCGACCTGCGGACCGTTGCCGTGCGCGAGGATGACATGATATCCTTTTTCGATGATGTCCGCGATGTATGCGGACGTCTTTTCTACGACTTCCAGCTGCGCTTCGGCGGTTGCCGGGCCGTTGCCTTCCTGCAGCGCGTTACCGCCCAGGGCGATGACCAACTTTTCCATGGAATTCCTCCAAAGTCTCAAAAAAATAGAGAAACGCTAAAATTACTTTAGCATGCGGTTATGCGCTTGTCAATTCATTCCTTATAATAATCGCGGGTTTCTAAAAAATATATTTGAAATGAAAGTTGCATGATATTGTGATGCAAAACGGCAAATTCCGAGTAGAAATGCAAAAATTAAGAAAATCGCCTGTTTTTTGTATGTTTTTCACGAATGTTTAACAGGTGTTTTGGTAAATAACTCCAAATTATCGGTTCAGAATTGCAATAACAAAGCACCACGACTGCATTACTGTGCGACAGAAAAGAAGAAAATCCACTTTCCAGTGAAAAAAGACTCTTGAATAAAAAATACCAACTCGTATATTTGCGCACTTTTTCGTGGTTTACATTCCGCAAGCACGAGTCGGTTGATCTGCTTGACTTATTTTTGTTCTTCCGATAGACTTATCATCGTATGCAAAAGGAATGGTACGAGATCAAAGGCGGTCAACGGCTCGAAGGAACCGTGACCATCAGCGGCGCAAAAAACGCCGCGGTCGCCATCATACCTGCCGCAGTTCTCGCCGCAGAAACCTGTGTGCTGGAGAATCTGCCGCATATTCAGGACGTCCAGAGCCTCAAGGAAATCTTAGAGGAGCTGGGCGTTACCGTCGATTATACCGCAGGCGATTGCATGCGCATCGACTCGCGCACGCTGACCAACACCAAAGCGCTCAGTGAGGCAGTCAGCAGCATGCGCGCTTCCTATTATCTCCTTGGTGCGCTGCTCGGGCGTTTCCACGAGGTGGAGCTTGCGCTCCCCGGCGGCTGCGTGATTGGCGCGCGTCCCATCGATCAGCACATCAAAGGTATGCGTGCACTCGGTGCGGAAG
>Ga0209016_1002442_pt1 | contig 12411 bp, 9 predicted proteins | sample EPASupsiteSAE305_FD_187265 | JGI IMG/M metagenome (GOLD analysis project Ga0209016, IMG submission 187265) | Bioremediated contaminated groundwater microbial communities from EPA Superfund site, New Mexico - SAE3-05 (SPAdes) (version 2) | ecosystem: Environmental > Aquatic > Deep subsurface >...
CCAGCCGTTCGCGTCGAGTATTTGGCGGATCTTGCGCCCTGTCTCTTTGTCGTTTCCGCTGTCGATCAGGCAAACATCGTCGCCATCGAGCTTGACCAGCCCGATCTTTGCGGGGCTTTGGATATAGTAGCAGTTTTCTGTGACCTGGTGTAATTCGTACATGATGATTGTTTCTCCATGTGTATTCAGATACGGCTCGTCCTGTTTGCTAGCCAGAGAATTCATTTATGAAAGTCTTAATATCCCCTGCACGGAGATCACGGCGTTTCCGCCGATCCAGATTCTGCCGTGCTCATCAACCTTGCTCAGGATCGTTGAGGGCTTACCCATCGCCTCGCCCTGCACAATCATATTGATCTTGTTCGGCTGAACGCGTCCATGCAAGAGCAGATAATACGTCAGAGATGCGTTGGAGGTGCCTGTCGCGGATTCCTCGTCGATGCCAAATAACGGCGCAAAGTTGCGGCAATGCGCGGTTGGTTCTCCATCCACCGGGCAGAAGAACATATGCACGCCGACAGACCCCAGCTCTCTCGTAAACGCAACGACTTCGTCGCGGTTCTGCATCGCGTGATCCAACGCTGTCTTGCTGTTCACCGGCAGAAGGATATCCGCCAGCCCGACTTTCACGATGGTTGGTTGCATGTCCCCCGCCCTATCCGACGCGGTTAACCCGTATGCGGCATACGCGCGCGCCGCTTCGTCCTCCGATAACGTTTGGATCAGCTCGCCCTGCGGCATCTCCAGCCAGATTTTGTCTGGCTCAACTGACACGCTGAGATTGCCTGAGAGCGTTTGTGCGACAAAGTCGCCGCAGGCGATCTGCCCTTGCTGCCGCAGAACCGTAAATGCGGAGACCGTCGCGTGACCACAAAGCTCGACCTCGCCTTCCGGCGTGAAATAACGAAGCTGGAAATTCTGATGATCTAACTGCTTTACAAACGCAGTTTCGGAGTGCTTCAGCTCCTCTGCGATATTTTGCATCAGGCGATCATCAGGAAACGGCTGCTCCTCGCGCAAAAGCACAACCCCGGCTTGGTTTCCGCCGAAGATGTGATCGGTAAATGCGTCTACGATAAATAGCTGCAAAACTTCCTCCAAGTTGATTATCCTCTGCATGTTTGATTTTGTTTCATCATGAAAAACTCTGTATCCAAGTAACGACAAAGCACACGCACCGACTTCTCCGCCGCGGCCTGCGCATACTTAAAGAACGCATCCATTCCGCTTTCGTGCGGTGTATCGCTCATGGAGCGGATCGCGGCAAATGAAATGCCGCTTGCATAGCATACCTGTGCTACACTGGCCGTCTCCATATCAACGCATTTCGGATGATGGTTCTTAATAATCGCCTCGCGACCTTCCTGCTCGATAAATACTTCTCCGGTAACCATCTTTCCGATTGAGACAGTTACATCATCTGCATTGGCAATCGCGATTCTGCCCCTCAGCAAATCGTCTGTAATGAAGTATGGTTGCTGCAAACGCGGATGAAACTTCGTTAAAATCTCGCCTGCATAATCGTGATACGTGATCTGATCTGCGATCACAGTATCCAGAATATTGAGCGTTTCGTCGATTGCACCCGCAACTCCAATCATAATGATTTCAGTCACATCAAATTCACTGATCAGGACTTGCGCACCTATTGCTACGTTCACCTTGCAAATCCCGCAAAAAACCGCAACGACTGGAACCTCTGCATACTTCCCAACATGAAATTGAAGCAAAGCTTTCGGGACTGTCTCAATGACCGTCATGTTTTGAAGAAAAGGAGACAGCTCAAATTCCGTCGCAGTGATGATGCCGATTTTTCGGGGTTTCATGATTTGCTCCTCACATTTTTTAAAAGATGTTATCGGATTGAATAGGCGCCTACGATAAACAATTCCATTGTGTGCGTCACAACTTACATTTTCCAGAGATTATATCAGAAGATGGCATAGAATGAAACAGGAACCGTTCGGTGTATGCCGTTCAGTTCCTGCTGGTTGTTTGTCTTACTCTGTAATATGCTTTGTCAGCCACTCTCGATAAAACGCGATTTGCTCCTCCGTATGGAAGAAATGCTCGCCTTCATCAAACACGGTCATGTCTGCGTGCGCACGATCCGCAAAGCCTTTTACGTAGTCATATTCACAGAGAAAATCCTTTGCGCCGTAGAGCAAAGCGGTCTTTTTGTCCCAAACGATAGGATGCTCGACGACGTATTGGTAATAATCCCAATAGAGCGTCTTAAACGGCGTTACGATCTCCTTCTCCTTTTCCAGCTGCTCCGGCGTCACCTGCGCATACATCATCAGATTTTCGATGATGCGCTTCATGTCGACGACCGGCGAAAGCAAAAGCGTTTGATCAAGCGTTTCGTCTTTATACGCAAGCAGGCTGAAATATGCGCCCATGCTGCAGCCAAAAAGGCTGACCTGCGAAAATCTTCCGCGCGCATATGCCATCACGTCTGCCAGCTCTTTGACACAGACTTTCACGTGGCAAGGCGTTGCTTCCTGTTTGCGATCGCCGTGTTCCGGTAAATCGAAGCTCAGCACCTGATAGCCGTTTTTCGTCGCCTCCTGCGCCAGCACATCGATGACCTGATCCTCTTTGTTGGACTGATCGCCGTGAACCGCGAGTATGACACGCGCGGATGATTCTCCCCAGATCACCGCGGGAATGTGCCCGATTTTGATGTGTTCTTTTAACATGTTGATTCCCCCTCTTGTCTTGCCGAATATCGTTCTATACGAAAAATGACCACCCAATGGGTGGTCACTCGCTTGGTGCGGCAGATGGGACTTGAACCGTAGCGTTTATTTTACGTCATGTAAAAAAGTGCCCGTTTTTCGGTGTTTTTTACGTTCTTTTTTACGTCACGTAACAATTTTTTACGTAGTTTATAAACCAAAGTGGCCAGATGGTGGCCTGTATACTGCTTGATTCTATGCAAAAAGCGCGCCGTCATCAGCGCGCTTTTGTTTGTTGTGTGCAGTTACTTCTTCGCCGCGGCTTTCGCCTCGGCGGGTTTGACCTTGCCGATCAGGTCCTCGCCGACGCCCAGGATCAGCGCCTCCACATCAACAGCGGAGGCAATCAGCAAATCGTATGTAGCGGATGCCATTTTCTCTTTGGTCTTGGTGAGCAGAAGTTTTCGCAATCGGATGATGTCCGTGTCATTAAGCTTGCCCTGTTTCTCTTTCAATGCATCGACAACGGTCTGTTTCAATTCGCCAACGGTCGTCTGCGCGAGCTGCGTAACCTGCCACATGGCCTGGGCTATTCGCTCGAACTTTTTGTTCTTGCCGATCTGGACCGTGAGCCACGTGCCACCGACACCGATTGCGGTAATTGCGGCCGTGGCAAAGACGTTGAGCACGGTTTCTGCCACCTTCTCGGGATCCAGAAACCCAAGCAGCAGTCCGTTGGGGTCTGCGCCCGCGTCAGCGAGCGCGACGGTCGGGATGATGAACATAACGGCAATCAGTGTAATTGCCAGCAACGCTTTGAAAAATTTCTTCATGTTTTGCCTCCTGTTTTTTTTATGATAAAGGCTGCTCGCCCTTATTCCGTCATGGATTCAATTTGCCGTATATCAGAACGCCAACAACGATCGTAACAATTGCCACCAGCGCGGCACCGATAATCTTGTCCATCCAGTTCCCGCGCCTGCACTCGATTTCGCGCAGCCGCTTCTCATGATCCTGCGTTGTCTGCTCGATCTGCTCGGCAGCTACGCCGGACCGCTCGATCCCCCGCAGCCGTTGTTCGTGATCTTCCTGCGTCTCGGAAATCCTGTTCATGATTTCCGCGCTCTGTGCAATGCTGGTCGATGCGCGTGATAGTTGTTCTTCAATGGTTCGCAACCGCGATGAAGATCGTTTATCCCGTTCATCGCAAAGTTCTTTTCTTCCCTTGTACTCTTGCTGTGTTACCAGATCATCCGCCATAGTTCCAAACCTCCAACAAAATATTTTTTCGAATAATCATCCTCTCTTAGTACCTCTTCGCCCGCAGGTAGTTCTCCCACCCGCCCTGACGTTCGAGCTTGCGCTTCATGTAGTTCCAGCAGCGCCGGTCATCAACTTTTGTCAGCTGGCACCCGTACGCTCCGCCTCTCCACTCAACGCCGTAACCTCCTCCGACATAAATTCCGATGTGCCCGGGCTTGTGAATGAGATCTCCGGGTTTTAGTTCTTCTCGGTTAATATGCGTGTAAGACGAGCTTGCGTTGAATCCGTCTGCCGATAGATCGAACGTCGGTTTCACCACGCCTGCATGACGCTGGAGTCCAACGACGCCGCCCGAGCAGTCCGCGCCGGTGATCAGCGGGTTATCCGCTACCGCGAGCTCCATCATCTCCTGCCGCCCGCCGTCATAGAATTCCGGTTGACTGGCTGCGCCCGATCTGATGCGCGCTACCGTGATGACGTTCGGCGTCAGGTCGGTGTTGTAGATGTTTCCGCCGCGGATGTAGAGCGATCGAGGAAACTTTCCCGGGTTGTTCGGATCGATAGGGAATTGCAGTGCGTCAAGGCTCATTTCGCGTCTGGTATCGGATACACCAAGCAAATCATTGACGATCGCGGATTTGATCGCGTCGCCGAAGCGATCGAGCGAATCGAATCCCGGTGTCGTGATTACTTCCACGGGCTGCGATTCACCAAACAGAGCAGCCCAGGTCAACGGGCCAACGACGCCGTCCCATTCTCTCGGGTCTGCGAAAGTGGCTTTCTGGAACCGGATGACCGCGCGTTTCGTATCGTTTCCGTAGAACGTTGGCTTCTTGAACTCGGTTACAGTTTCGTACATGCCGAGTTGCAGCAAGCGCTCTTTCACGTACTGCACGTCGTTTCCGTACATTCCGACTCTCAGCAGATTTGTGTATTGCATGCGTTCCTCCTATGTTCTCGGTTTGAGACGGTTCTGGATGATGATCGCCACGATCAGCAGAGCGGCCATGATCACCATGGTCCAGGTGGTGAAGTTATTCCCCATAAAACTGTGTGACGATCAAATTATCAGTTTCCGTGTAGGAGCTTTTCCCAAGACCAATGTGGATGAGCTGAGATCCAGCAATCGCGGAAACGTCAAAAGATATCGTGTTGGTTCCGATCGGGAGATCGGCGCCCCCCGCGCCTTCCGAGAACCCAGCGTTTGATCCAGTGAGCGGGGTTGGATTCAGATATATTCTTGCCTTGTGCGTTCCAGACGACCCGCTGCGTGTTCTCGTATAGCTGACTTTGATCGTTGAATAGTTCGTAACATCAATCACCGCGTTTCCATAGGCGCACGTAAATCCTGTTGTTCCTGCAGATGAAAGATATAGCTGTATCGCAGATGCTCCGATTCCTACCGTCGCCGCACCGGTGTTAAATCCAATAATCGTTCCGATCATCCCAACGGCTCCGTCTTTGTAAAACTCCGCTCGGATGATCTTCCATTGCGCAGATTTCCTGATATAGGCTTCCAGCATTACCCATGCTGATCCGTTATACCGATATGCAGAAACCGGATATCCAGAAACTATTGGGTTTGCAAGAATGTTCATCACATTCTGCCCGGTAGAACCCATCTTGATTCTTACTTCTCCAGTCGGTCTTCCGGCTGGCCGATCGTTCGAAACAAAAACGTCTGTCACCGTTTCGCTGGTGATCAACCCGATTGTGTCCTCTGCAGCAATCGATGGTAGATTGGCATACGAACTTGCTTTCACCCACGAGTAGCTGACCGCATTCCCGCCTAAGTTAAGACTTCCCCAAGGTGACATCGTTATGCCCTCCCGAAAGAGATCGACAAGATCGAAAACGCGCTGGTCGGCACGCCTTTGGCATACAGTTTGATCCCGCCGTCATAAGGTAGCGCGTTCCCTGCAATCGATGTACCGCATTTCGACGTACTGTGAGACATCGCGCATTCGAGTATTCGCATCGTCGCGAGAACACCTTCCAATGCGAGCGACTTGCGATAGGTATAGCCGTCGGCATACAGCGCGGTTTCTTCCGCGCCGCTGGCCGTGTAGGTTGCCCAGTCCGATGTAGATACCGCTTGATCCGTGAACGGCAGCGTCTTCAGTTCCCTGTCCGCTACGTCCGCTTCGGTCGCCGCTTGCGCGTCCTGAAGGGCGACTATAGCAGCGGCAAGCGACGCAGCGGCGCCCGCATCGAGGTTCAACGCCTCGAGCTGCGCTTTCCATGCGTCGTAAGAGTCTTTGTCTGTCCCGAGCTTTACAATAATCGCATTGATAGCGTTCTTGAGCTGAATCGGGGATTTGTCGAACCACTCCTTGAGCGCAGTCGCGTCAAAAGACGGTACGTCCGCAAGCTCCGAAATCGGATCATCCAGGGCTGCGATCAGATATGCGTCGTATGCTGCCATGCTTTTCTCCTAACTCGCGAACAGCTTCGCGAAATGCTCTCTTCCTTTGACCGTGACCATCGTTTGAATGCCGGTGGCCTTGGATGTCTTGCTGGTGTATTCCTTCACCTGGAAATATCCGCGGTTCTTATCCGCATACGGGGTTAATCTGCCTTTCTGGTCCCTATACAGGAACTTCTTCGCAAGCATTTGGTCGATGAACTTCTTTTCAGAAATGGAAAGCAGTTTCGCCGTTTCGCGCAGGCACGTCAGCGCGTTGCGATCAACCAGTGCGTCATAATACTCGCCCTTCGGTGCAAGCTCGGCATTTTTGGCTTCCAGCGCCTTCCGTGCGTCGCTCTCGGCTTTGAGACGGGTGACGACTTCCAGCAGCACATCGGGGTTGCTCAGTAGCTCTTCGCGCGCCCACATGCCGTGTTTGCGGATCGAAGGGATAACTTCGTGTGTGATCCAGCGTTTGAAGGCTTTCGCTTCTGGTTTACGAGATCCGAGAACCATCGAATACAGCCCCGGCTCGCTCACAACATTACCTGTGTCGTTTCCACGGCTTAAGCCCTCGATTGAAACTAGGGCTTTCTCGTCCTCGTCTAAACGGTTAACTGCGTCGGTCGGGTTAGAGATGTCAAGTGCTTTGCACACGTCCGCTGCGACGAACCACGGCTCGCCGTTGATTTCTTTGATGCGAACGCTTCCGAATTGGTCGTTTGTGAATGTTTGTAACTCGTTCATACAAATTCTCCTCGTTGCTTTAAAATGCAACAATCGGTCCGTGAGTGCTCTTCAGTTACTTTATTTGAGGACTTTTCGACAGTTTTGTCGGAAAGTTCTTTTACTCAAATTTGAATATTGGTTTCCAGCGCATGTGTTATGAACAAAAATGTTCATATCTACTACTTTCTCTCAATTCTGGAAGAAAGTCCCAATTTCGAATCTGCTCAAAAATGAGCGCTTTCCGATATATACAAAAAGAGCGCTTGCGCGCTCTCTTCGTTGGCTTTTCATGGTTTCATTGTAACCCGTTAAAACGTTACTTTTCGGTACTCTTTTGTGGGTTTACCACTTTGTGTATGTTGATCCTGGTGCATTGAATAGTAAGTACTCCATTTGCTCCTGTGTCAGCCCAAGTGTTTCCAGATACTCCTTTGTGTGTTGCTTTCTTAAAACATCAATCGTTCTTCCGTTTTCATCTTTCGCATTGAAAACGAGCCACTTCATCTGGAATTCATAGTACGCTTTCGGGTTGATCCTTGCGTCAACGTTCGCCCGCTCCCATCCGCTGAACAGTTTTGAATCCGATCCGAGTATAGCGTCCGTTATCTTCATCTTGTCCAGCGGGCTTAACCCTTTTTCGCGAGAGACGGCGAGTTTGAACGCCTTCTCGTCGCTGTAATCAAGCTCATTATCCGTGTCCTTCGACAGGTAGTCGCGATAGATCGCCAAATACCTATACGCCGGTTCTTTCGGAACGCCCGCTGTGACGATTCTGTCCATCTTCGTCTTGTTGTCGGCGGTACTAACGATTTCCTGAAGCCGCAGCTGCTGTTCCGGCGTGAGGCTTCTGTCGGCGCGGATGACGCTCCACGCGTAATCCGAGATCGATTCTTTGCCCTCGTAGTCGCGGATCTTCTCGGCGATGGGATAGAACTTGTCGTTCCGCACTGCCGCGCGCGCCGCGAGCATAGCCTTGTTCATCCAGCTATCCTCTCCAGTGAGCGCCGCTTCCAGCTGGAACTTTTGCGTCGTGGTCAGGTCTTCATCCTGCCAAATCGCGTCGTGCATGCGCTCGTTGACCGATACGGTTTCCTGTCCTCTTCGCACAAGGTCTTCGTTTGCAGCGTCGTACTCTTTCTTGAGCTGCACATAGTCGAGATACGTTTCCGGCGCGATACCTTGACGCTGCGCGTTCACAGCTTTTTCGTACGCGCTCTTGCCGATCAGGTTCAGTTCGAGCAGCGCGGCGTTTGAATAATCATAGCTGCGCCCGTTCTCTCCGGCTATTAGGTATTTGTCGAACATCTGCTTTTGCTCCGCGGTGAGCCCCGGCCAGTTCATCAAGGCACGGCGTTGCAGTTTCGCGGCGGAATCAATCGTATCGCCGTATTTGTCCTTCGTCGGCTCGATCTCTCTGAACGCTGCAAGGACTTCGAAGTATACTTTTTCGTCGATTCCTTCTTTCTTGATCCTGTTCCACCCTTCAGTTTCACGTTTCGTCAACAACTTAGGATTCTTTGCATACTCCTGTGCCTTATCAGATGCCCATTTACCGAAAATCAACGTCTTTATTTTTTCGCCGGTCGTTTCCGGTGCCTGGAACTGAAGAAGCTTTTCTCCGTCCTTGTTCTTTTGGAAACTTCCTCCTTCGGTCAGAACTTTGATGCCCTCTATGGTTTTTTTGGCTTGTCCTCCGCCCGGTGTAAATGCCAGCGTCGCCCACAAAGCACTCATTCCGATGTTTTCCCAGTTCCAACCGTTTCCAGCTATCCCTTTGCCGATTTCTTCGAAGAAAGTCCCTACCTTCTTTCCGCCGGATGCTAACGGTATTCTTCCTCCAAACGGGTTGATAGGAAGTTGTTCTATCACGGATCCACCGAGGTTGAGTGCGGCTTGCCCCACACCATCTTCTTTTACATCAGTTATGAAGTCTTTCGCCATTCCGAACGGATTCCAAGTCTGATCTCTTCCGAACAGTTCTCTTGTAAGGCCTCCCCACATCGACATCAGGACGAGATACATGAGCTTCCTAACCCATTCTCTTCCGGCTGCTCCTGCAACAATCTTTGAATCTATAGTTTCAAGAGCCTTGCTGATATCATCGTTGCTGATATCTTCTTTTCCGTCTGTGATTTGCTGGTATATCTCTCCGGTAGCAATACGATGAATGTCCCTGAAGTGCGACATCGAGTTCATCGCTTCCAACGTAAATTGTGAGAACGGCTTTAAGAATTTGCTATTGAACAGCACCGGTGCCATGCCTTTACTTCTATCCGCGAACAGTTCAAGGCAATACTCGCTCGTTTTCATCGCCGCGAGCTCTTCCGTCATCCCTTTCGACCGCAGTTCGTAGAACTTCGCTCGCGCCACTGCTTCCGTTGAGAATCGATCAGTGGCTGCGAACATCACGCCGAGCGTCTTGTTGCCGACACGCAGCGCTTTCTTAGCGTTGTTGGTCAGGATGGTTTCATACCCATCGTAACGCATCTTCAGGAATGGGATTTTGTCAGCAAACCCGTCGTAGTGGTCGCTTTTCGCTAAAGCGAATGCTGATTGCAGGAGCGCTTCCTTTGTTGCCGCCCCCGCAAAACGCGGGTCTGTCGTCGGAAGCGATGCAATGTAAGAAATCAGGTTCGATAATGCACTGCTAACGTTTCCTTGCACCGCAGACCTTGAAATCAACGTGGTGAGCACATCCGAAACCGCATACCCTTCGCGTCCCAGCAGATCCTCCACGCCACGATCTATCGCCGACTTCTTGTTTGCGATTCCGTTTGTGTATTCGCGCATCCATGCTGCGTACATGTTGTTCTCGGTCGATCCCGGGTCTCCGCTCGTTCTAAAGTGGCTTTCCAGCTGTCGCATCCGCTGAATTGCCGGCGTCATGAATATTACATCCGATGAAGTGCGGACATACTTGTTGAACCCTTGAATTGCGTTAAACTCCGTGATCGGTCCCGTGCGTTCCAGCAGGTGCGCTGCCCACGGTTTCCCCGGCTTAAACACAGAAGTTTCACCCGCAATCGGTGTAGGCAGCTCATACGATATCAATTTCTTGATTGCCGCATTCACGCCCGTTACTTCTTCCCAGAAGTGCGGGAAATAGTCCTCGATGTATCCAGCAGGGCGATATCCATTTTCTACCAGAACTCTTGACTGGTATTCCCACGCCATTTGATAGAATTCCGTTAAAACGTTTGCCGTGTTCATAGCAATCTCGACGTTTGGCATTTTCCCGTTTTTGATCTCTATCACTTCGCTGATGCCGGGTATTTTTATCTTCGCGCTGTTCCCGAACTTCTCAACCTGGATAACGGAATCATCGATGCGCTGGAATTCTCTTTTCGTTCTCTTTTTGAGCTTTTGCGTGGTCGTTTCGTTCGGTTTGAACTTTCTTCCCCACTCGTTCAGGTCGAATAGTTCAGCATCCTTTGTGAAGGTCGTTTCGCCATCGCAGAACGCTTTTAGCTTCCCGCCCTTTTCGAACACAAACCATCCATCAAACGCCCTGACGAGCATGTGCTTGTCATCATAGATAGCTTCTTCCGCGTTCTGCTGCCCGATGATCTTCTCACCCAGCAGTTGGGCGATGCTCGCTTCCCGGTCTGTTCCTCCTTCGAACGCCTTTGTAACGCGCGCGCCCCATTCCTCGGTGAAAGCGTTTTTCGACATGTGTTGGTTCATCAAATAACCAACATATGCGTCTTTCATTCTCTCGCCGTCGATCCAGTTCAGAACACGGGCTTCATCGCTGTCCTCTTTGCGTGTTTTTCCCATGTTTTCAAACACACGAATCGGCGACGTTGCGGAAAGTCTCAACGAGCTGTACTGTGGGGCGTTGGTAACGCCGCTGGCTACCTTTTTGAACGACGCGTCGCCAAACCTTCCGCCCATGTCAATATCGTTCCGCAGGTACATGCCGATCAGCTGTAATTGAACCTGATGTTCTTCCGCTCCGAACTTTTTCTGGTTTTCTTCCCAAAACTTCGACGGCTTCACGTCTTCTGCAAACAAATTCAGCGCTTTGCGCATGACGCGCACAGTGCGCTTTACATCCCACAGACTGCGCAGAGCTTTCGACACCGCTTTGTCGTAGTTCGGTCGGTTGATGTATTCGAGATACTTTACGCCCGCTTTGTAGAGCGCCATAGCCTCGTCCATGAATACGTCGGACTCCACGTCCGCGGTGATCGGCTCTTCGTTCTCCGACATGCTGATTGCATCGTTGCCGAACGTCTTCGCTACGCTCTCCTGCGTCAGGTTCTCCAAGTCTTCTTCCGCAATGCTCGCGCCCTGCATGGCTTCGGAAAATGCATTATACATCCGCTCTGCCGTGCTCTCGCTGATCCCCAGCGATTCGATCGCGGTCGTGTTCCCCGTTACGATCTCCTGCGCATATGCGCCGAATACATCGCAAACGAACTCAACCCTGTACTGGGCTTTCGTCTTGGCTTCGACATCTCCTTTTCTCGACGCAATGTATGCGCTCATGATGTCGTCCGGAAGATCGCGAACGAGAGATATTCCCGCGCTTAGAACGTCCGGCATGTTGTGCGCGTGCTCGTGCGCCGCGTTGAACACCATGTCGCTTGCGTTTTCAGGCGTGTACATCGCGTAACTCCGCCCGCTGTCCGCAAAACCTTTCGGAATGTCGGTGCGTCCGGATTTTGAGGTATACAAATACGCTGCACGTCCGGTAAGGCTCTGCAGTAACCCCAAATATTCATTCTCTTGTTCGGTTATTTCGGAAACGAAACCAATGTCCCCTTCATCAATCAGCGTTTTTTCTGATTTTGAAGACGATATTTTTTTGTTGTAATTATCTACGAATTTTTGGGCAGATTCCAAGTGTACTTGCTCGCCAGACGGTTTCTCCGCTCGCGAAGCAACATTAGAAGACGCAAAAACGTTTGCTATTTTTTCCTGTACGGGTCCTCGTACACGCCCATATCCTGCAGCAACTCCACTACCCCCGCGAGCTCCTTCATCCGCTCGCGACCCTTCTCGACCGCCGCTTTCATTCCCGGCGTTGGGTGCCAGTTCGGATTGGGTTCCGTTCGCTTCAACGCTTCCGCTATTTCCGGCCTCTGCTCGTAAATTGTCACTTCTTCCATCGTTTAACCCTCCTGTGCTTACAATAGCACTGTCGTTTTGTGTTTTCAAGCCTGTTCGCAACGTCGGCACCGGCTCTGTGATGTTGAACGCCTCGCGGATGGTCGGGTTGCTGATGAGTATAAACCGTTCCTCGGCCGTGATCGGCTCGCCGCGCAGCTGCTTGTCTAAAACCGCTTTGATTTCCGCAACGACGGTATCCGGCTCGCCTTTGCCCTT
>Ga0209016_1002454_pt1 | contig 12351 bp, 9 predicted proteins | sample EPASupsiteSAE305_FD_187265 | JGI IMG/M metagenome (GOLD analysis project Ga0209016, IMG submission 187265) | Bioremediated contaminated groundwater microbial communities from EPA Superfund site, New Mexico - SAE3-05 (SPAdes) (version 2) | ecosystem: Environmental > Aquatic > Deep subsurface >...
GATCGAGAAAGGCAAAGCCTAGTTCGATGGTGATGCCCCGCTCCTTCTCCTCCTTGAGGCGATCGGTCTCGATGCCGGTGAGCGCCCGGATCAGGCTGGTTTTGCCGTGGTCGACATGGCCGGCGGTGCCGAGAATGATTTCACGCATGGAAACACCGGGGGCAACGGGTGTTGGAATCGCTCAAGGTCGTGACCGGGCGAGCGTTCAAAAATAGGGATTGGTTTTTGCCTCGCGGCCGATGGTGGACTGCAGTCCCCCATAACCGTGGCCGGGCCAGACAATGGTCTCCGGCGGCAGGGTCAGCAGTCGCTTCTGGATGGCGGTGGTCATCTGTTCCATGGAGCCGCCGGGAAAATCGGTACGGCCCACGGCGCCGACAAAGAGGGTGTCGCCGGTGAAGCAGTGCGGCGCGCAGTAGAGACTGATGCCGCCGGGGGTGTGGCCGGGCGTATGGATGACCTGCAGTTGCTCCTCACCGATGGCGATGCTGTCGCCGTCCTCGACGGTCAGGGCGATCGGCGGTGACTCCGGCAAGCCGAGGGAGGAAAAATAATCCTTAATACGTGGATCGCTGAAATAGGCGGCATCCGCGGAGTGCATCACGATCTTCGCGCCGGTGGCTTCCTGGATGCGCGCGTTGCCGCAGACATGATCCGGATGGCCGTGGGTGTTGATGATGTACTCCACCTGCAGCTGGTTTTTATTGCAGTAGTCGAGGATTCGGTCCTCGTCGCCGCCGGGGTCGATGATGGCGGCTTTTTTGGTTTTTTCGCAGGAAACGATATAACAGCAGACCCCCATCATGCCGACAGTGAGTTGTTTGACAAGCATAGATCCGATCCTTGTGTAGGTTGGTGAGACTGTAGGTGTTTAGGCCGCAGGTGGTAAGGATGCGGATGTTGAGGCTGTAGCCTGAGAGTCTACAGCCTCAACACCTGAACACCTATTTGGAACCGCAGCCGCCGGGACCGCAGGCGCAACCGCCGCCGGCAAAGGGGTTCACGGTGACCGGTCCAGGGGGCAGGCGCTGCTCGACGGCGGTGACCACCACATCAAAGGCCTTGGTGGCCGGAGTCACTTCATCCGAAGACAGATAGGGCGTGCCGGAATCGCCGGCAGCCACCACGCGCGGATCCATGGGGACCCGGCCGAGGAAGGGCAGGTCGAAATCGCGGGCGGTCTGTTCGCCGCCGCCCGAGCTGAAAATGTCGACCGTCTGCTCGCAGTGGGGGCAGATAAATCCGGACATGTTCTCGACCACGCCGACAATCGGCATGTCCACCGCCTTGCAGAAGTTGATGGATTTGCGGACATCGGCCAGGGCCACGGCCTGGGGGGTAGTGACCACGACGGCATGGACCCCGGGCATGGTCTGGGCCACGGAGAGCGGTTCGTCGCCGGTGCCGGGAGGGGCGTCGACGATCAGGTAATCGAGCGCGCCCCAGTCCATGTCGGCGATGAACTGACGAATGGCCTGGATCTTGAGCGGTCCGCGCCAGATGATGGCATCGTCCCGGTTTTTCATCATATATTCAAGGGAGACAACCTTGAGGTTGTCGCTGTAGGTCAGGGGCGGGATAAGGTCGTCCGGGTTGGCCGGCGCCTCCAGGGATCCGGTGAGGTTGAGCATCCGGCAGACATCCGGGCCATGGAGGTCCACATCCATCAGGCCGACCTTGTGACCTTTTTTTGCCAGGCACAGGGCCAGGTTGACGGCGACGGTCGATTTACCGACCCCGCCCTTGCCGCTCATGACCAGAATCTTGTTTTTGATTTTACCCAGGGATTTGGTGATGGCGATATCCTGCTGGGCCAGGCGGGCGTCGCCTGAACGGGAATCGCCTGAACCGCAACTGCTTTGTTTTTGGTCGGTTCCGCAGGAACCTCCGCAAGAACTGCTCATATAAGCCTCCGATTAGAGATAGGTGGTGAAGAGTGGTACGAGGTGAACCCATAGATACGGCGTCTACCGGCTTTTACCCGGCTACCGCTGCCGGCGGGGTTCCGTGATCGTGGTGACCAGAAAACGTGATCCGCGTCTTCCCGGCGGAATGGAAAAACCGGGGATGGCGCGGGTGCTGGCGAGTTCCTTGTAAATTGGGCTTATACTGTAATGTCGCTCTTTTTAAAAGCAATGAAAAAAACAATCCTGTTTCCAGGGGGTCGGGCCTGCCATTTGCCCTGTGTTTTTCTTGATTTATAATTGTCAGAATAGTTATAGTGGTTACTTATATCGCATCGTCGGGCCGGAGCACGACGGCTCAGCCGCTGTGGACCGATTTTTCGGAGGATGCGGATTGCCATGACGATTCTTTTTTTGCGCAGACCACAACCTGCGCCAACGAACACGATGCTTTGCGGTCAAGACGCGAGCTGGGGAGGAACCGATGGATCCCATCAGCAAAAAATTATTAGAGGAACTTCAACAGATGCAGCAGCGCACGGGACGCATCATGCGCAACATGTCCGTGTGCCGGATGATGCCGATGGAGTCGGAGGGCTGGCAGCCGGCGGTGGATATCTATGAGGCGGAAAACAACGTCTATGTCTATGCCGATCTGGCCGGAGTGGCGGCTGAGACCCTCAGGGTCACCGTCGATGGCCGGCACCTTCAGATCAGCGGCATCCGTCAGTTGCCGGCGCACCAGTCCATCGCGTGCATCCATCAGCTCGAAATCGAATTGGGCGTTTTTCAGCGGGTGGTGACCCTGCCCTCGGTGGTGGATGTTGAAGGGGTTGACTCGACTTACATCAATGGCATACTCGTGGTGACCCTGCCCAAGCGGATCAAGAAAGGCAAGGTGACGATCAGGATAACATCCGGAGCATAATTTATGGAAAACGAACAGCAACAAGCGCCACAGAAAAAGATGGATCCCTCCCGGTTGGAAGTCCCTGAATCGCTCCCCATCCTGCCGCTGCACGGGTTTGTCTTCTACCCCGGCATGGGATTTCCGCTGCAGGTATCCAGCGAATCCTCCAAACAGCTGATTGACGATGTCCTGCTCGGCGATCGCCTGATCGGGCTCTTTCCGAGTCGCAGAGAGCAGATCAGCGACGACGATGTCCTCGGTCCGGACGATCTGTATAAAGTCGGGGTCGTCGGCTATCTGCACAAACTGAACAAAGCCCCGGAGGGCTACTATCAGGTTCTGGTCGGCGGCACCAAGAAGATCGAAACCACCGAATACATCGACTCCACGCCCTATCTACGGGCGAAGGTGGCCGAGATTCCGATGGAGATCGTCGAGGACAAGAAGATCGAGGCCCTGCTGTTCAACATCAGGGCCCAGTTCCAGAAACTGGTCACCGCCACCGAGCTGCCCCAGGAGCTGGTCCTCACCATCAACACCCTGACCAACCCTTTTTATGTCGCTTATCTGGTCAGTTCCCAGCTGAATCTGAAAATAGAGAAAGAACAGGAAATCCTGGAGATAGCCCCGTTGCACGATCTGCTGCATGAAGTGGCCAGAGAGCTCGCCAAGCGCCTGGAAACGGTGGAGATGAGCAATCAGCTGCAGGCCTCCATGAAAAAGGATATGGACGAGCGGCAGCGGGAATTTTTCCTTCGCCAACAGCTGCAGGCGATCCGCAAGGAGCTGGGTGAAGGAGACGAGGACAAGGTCGAGCTCAAGGAGTTGAAGGAGCGGATCGCGGAAAAGGGCTTAAGTCCCCAGGCCCGGTCCGTGGTGGAGAAGGAGCTGATCCGGTTGGATCGCATCTCCCCGGCCTCGCCGGAATATAGCGGGTCCCGCAACTATATCGACTGGATTCTTGACCTGCCCTGGCTCGAATCCACCACGGACACCCTGGATATTGAGCAGGCGGAACAGAACCTCGACCAGGATCACTACGGCCTGAAAAAGATCAAGAAACGGATCCTGGAATTCTTGGCGGTGCGCAAACTGAAAGAGGATATCCATGGGCCGATTCTCTGTTTCGTCGGCCCTCCCGGGGTCGGCAAGACCTCGCTCGGTCAGTCCATCGCCCGGTCAATGAACCGTAAGTTCGTGCGCATCGCCCTCGGCGGTGTCCGCGACGAGGCCGAAATCCGGGGACATCGGCGGACCTATATCGGGGCGCTGCCGGGCAGGATCATCGAGAGCCTTAAACGGGCCGGGTCCAACAATCCGGTCTTTTTGCTCGATGAGGTGGATAAGCTGGGCAACGATTTTCGCGGCGATCCCAGCTCGGCCCTGCTCGAGGTTCTGGATCCGGAACAGAATTCAACCTTTACCGACCATTATCTCGATATCGAATTCGATCTCTCCAAGGTGATGTTTATTGCCACCGCCAATGTCCTTGACACCATCCCCGGACCGCTCCGCGACCGCATGGAAGTGGTCGAGCTCTCCGGATATACCCAGCAGGAGAAGGTGGCCATCGCTACTCGCCATCTGCTGACCAAACAGCTGGAGGCCCATGCCCTGACCGGTGATGATCTGGAGATCCCCGAGGCAACCATCGGGGCGCTGATCTCTTCGTATACCCGGGAGGCCGGGGTCCGTAATCTCGAGCGGGAAATCGCCGCCATCTGCAGGGGAACGGCCGCCAAGATTGCCCGCGGCCGGACGGAGAAGACGGTGGTGACGCCGGACAAGCTGTATGATTTTCTCGGGCCGCAGCGTTTCTTTCCGGAGATGAAGGCCCGGAGCTGGGGACCGGGACTGGCGACCGGCCTGGCCTGGACACCGGTCGGCGGCCAGATTCTTTTTATCGAGACCTCGAGCATGAAGGGCAAGGGCGGACTGACCCTCACCGGCAAGCTCGGCGAGGTGATGAAGGAATCGGCCACCGCGGCCTTGACCTATATCAGGTCCCATGCCAAGGAGCTGGGCATTGACGAGGATAAATTTGCCGCCATCGATCTCCATGTCCATGTCCCGGAGGGGGCGATACCCAAGGACGGACCTTCGGCCGGTGTGGCCATGGTCTCTTCCCTGGTCTCGGTGATTCTCGGCAAGCCGGTCCGTCAGGACGTGGCCATGACCGGCGAGATCACCCTGCGCGGCGATGTTCTGCCGGTGGGGGGGATTGGTGAAAAGGTTCTGGCGGCGCTCAGGGCCGGGATCAGGGAGCTGATTCTGCCGGTGCTCAATGAAAAAGATGTGCTGGAAATCCCCGAGGATATCCGGCAGGGCGTGATTTTTCACTATCCCCAGACCATTCGTGAAGTTCTGGAGATCGGCATGGGAATAACAGAGGCAAAGACCTGATGCTGGGCTGGTTTAAGAAGAAATTCGGCAAAAAGACCGAGGAGCCGGTTGCGGTCGGATCGGAGCTGGGTGAGGGCGCGGCCGAGGCGGTTGCAACCTCCCTTGCCCCGGTTGAGGCGGAACCCGTTGAGAAGCAGGTTTTTCAAGAGCCGACGGCTGCCGTAGCCCCGGAGGCGATTACTTCTGAAGCGGTGGCTGAGGAGCCGTCCCTTGAGCCCGCTTGCGAGGAACCGGGAATGCAACCGGAGGAGGCGGCCGGAGACTTTGCCGGTGCCGAGCCGGAACCGGTTGCCGTGGAGGAAATCGAAGCCGCTGCCACCGGGCCGGCCCTTGTCGAAGAGTCCGAAGAGCCCCTTGAGCCGGTGGATATCGCCACCTTTGCGGAATCGGACAGTGCGGTGATCGCTGCGCCTGAGGCACAGGATGCTGAACCCGGTGCCGGCCCGGTGGCAACTGTGATTGCCGAAGAAGAGCCTCTTTTGGCTGAAGACCTGGCCGTCGACGAAGAAGGGGTCGCGGGATCGGACGTCGAGCCCGCCGTCACGGCATCGCCTTTTGCACCCACCCAGGAAAAACCGGAAAGCAAGTCCATGTTCCGGCGGCTGCAGGAGCGGCTGGGCAAGACCCGGGATTCTTTTGTTTACCGCCTTGACCGCCTCTTTTTGGGGCGAAAAGTAATTGACCAGGATCTGTTTGAGCAGTTGGAGGAAATTCTGATCACCGCCGACCTCGGGGTGGGAACCACGCTGGAGTTGCTCGATCGGGCCAGCAAAAAGGTCAAGCGTGATCAGTTGAGCGATCCCCAGGCCCTGAAAGCGATCATCCGTGACCAGATCCTCGCCTATATCGAGGCCGCTGACCAGGCCGCCGAGCTGGTGATGCCGGCGGAGGGGCCCTTTGTTATTATGGTGGTCGGGGTCAACGGTGTCGGCAAGACCACCACCATCGGCAAGATGGCCGCCAAATTCGTTCGCGCCGGACAGTCGGTGCTGCTGGTGGCGGGCGATACCTTCCGCGCCGCGGCCATCAATCAGCTCAAGATCTGGGGCGAGCGGGTCGGCGTCAAGGTCATTGCCCAGAATCCGGGTTCCGATCCTTCCTCCGTGGTCTTCGACGGTCTCGAATACGGGATTGCCCATACCTACGATGTTATTTTGATCGATACCGCCGGCCGTCTCCATACCAGCGTCAATCTGATGGAGGAGTTGAAGAAGATCAGGCGGGTGATCGCCAAAAAACTCCCGGGCGCACCGCATGAGGTCATGCTGGTCCTGGATGCCAATACCGGTCAGAACGGGATTTCCCAGGCGAAGCTCTTTCATGAAGCCGTGGGCGTCAGCGGTCTGGCCTTGACCAAACTCGACGGCACCGCCAAGGGCGGCATCGTCGCCAATGTCTGCCGGGAGTGCAGAATTCCGGTTCGTTTCATCGGCATCGGCGAACAGCTCGACGACCTCCGCGATTTCGATGCGCGGGAATTCGTCGAGGCTTTATTCACCCAATAGGGGCTTCTGTCCCGACTGCAAACGGCAACGAATCTGTTTTACTCACTTTTTTTGAAGTTACTGCCTCATGGAATATCGACAACATAATCAACCGGGCTGCGGCGGTTGCCTGCTGCTGCTCGTCGTGCTGGCGCTGGTCACCGGCGGCGCGCCGGCGCTTCTCAATCTTCTCGGCTTCATTTTTTATTCCGGCCTGGCCGGTATTCTCCTCCTGGTCGCCGCTTTTTGGGCATTTACCTACTATGTCCAGCGGCGCGTCTCCACCTACGAGGCCTCCCAGACCGAGAGCCATAACCGCTTTGTTTTCCTTCTGGTCAATATCCTGGTGAAAATCGCCCAGGCCGACGGCCATTTCACCCGGGCGGAATTGAACGCCATCCTTAACTTTTTCCAGTATCAGCTCCGGTACAATCAGGACCAGATGTACTGGGTCAAGCAGTTGGTGAAAGAGGCCAGGGTAGCGGAAACCGACCTCAAGCAGCTGCTCGATGAATTTCGCGCCACCTTTGCTTACGAGCCGCGCCTGATCCTCCTGGAGCTGATCTATCAGCTCATCTACACCAAGCCGCCGCCTCCGGAGAACGAGTTGCGGCGTGCCAGGGATATCGCCCTGGTGCTGCAGATCTCAGTCTGGGATCAACGGACCATCGAGGCCAAATACATGTATCGCCAGCGGCAGGAGGCGACCACCTCCGCCCAGCTGGAGGAGCAGTACTACGCGGTGCTCGGCCTGGAGAAAGGGGCTGATTTCGCTGAAATCAAGAGGGCCTACCGGACCTTGTCCATGCAGTACCATCCCGACAAGGTCGGCCATCTCGGGGAGGAATTCCGCAGCGTGGCCGAGGAAAAGATGAAGGAAATCAATGTGGCCTACGCATATTTCGAGAAGAAATTTGCCGGTAACAGATAGTCTATTAGTCTGTGGTCTTTTAGATTTTCAGCTTACAGACTAACAACCTACAGCCTAAACAACCTACAAGAGAGAGTGCGCGATGAGCGGTGTTGCCAAAAAAATGCAGATGTTCGCGGAGAATTCCTCCTGGATTCGCAAGATGTTCGAGGAAGGGGCAAGGATGAAGGCGGAGTTCGGAGCGGATAAGGTCTTTGATTTCAGCATCGGTAATCCCGATGTGCCGCCGCCGGCCAAATTCTACACGGTGCTCAAGGAGTTGGCGGAAAACCGGCAGCCCGGCATGCACGGCTACATGCCGAACGCCGGCTACCCGTTTGTCCGCGAGGCCCTGGCCAAGCGGCTCGGAGCGGAGCAGGGCGTCGACCTGCAGCAGGGCGACATCCTCATGACCTGCGGCGCGGCCGGTGGTTTGAACGTGATTTTCAAGGCCCTGCTCGATCCCGGCGACGAGGTTATGATTTTTTCTCCTTTCTTTGTCGAGTATCATTTCTATATCGACAACCACGGCGGCGTCGCCAAGGTCGTGCCCACGGACCAGGACTTCAATCTCGATCTTGCGGCGATCGAACAGGCCCTGACCCCCAAGACCAAGGTGGTGCTGATCAACAGCCCCAACAACCCCACCGGCCAGATCTATTCGGCGGAGTCCCTGCGGCAGCTGGGGCAGCTGCTCGACAAGGCCGGCGAGCGCTTCCAGACCACCATCTATCTGGTTTCCGACGAGCCGTACCGCAACATCGTCTTCGACAATCATCAGGTGCCGCCGCTGATGACCGCCACCACCAACGCCATCCTCGCTTCGTCCTATTCCAAGGAGTTGTCCCTGCCGGGCGAGCGGATCGGCTACCTCGCCGTTCATCCCCGGATGCAGGGCAAGGAGGCGCTCCTCGGCGCCCTGACCCTGGCCAACCGCATCCTCGGCTTCGTCAACGCTCCGGCCCTGATGCAGCGGGCGGTGGCCCAGCTGCAGGATGTATCGGCGGACAGTTCCATTTATGCGCGCCGGCTCGAGGCCTTCTGCAAGGTGCTGGACGAGGCCGGGATCACCTATGTGCGGCCCAAGGGCGCCTTTTATCTTTTTCCCCGGGTGCCGATCGACGATGTCGAATTCTGTCGCCTGCTGCAGGAGCAGAAGATCCTCGCTGTCCCGGGCCGGGGCTTTGGCATGCCCGGGTATATCCGGCTGGCCTTCTGCGTCGATGAACGGGTCATCGCCGGATCGGGCGAGGGCTTTAAAAAGGCGATGGCGCTGGCCAAGCAATAAACCCTGATAGCCGGTAGATATCCAGTACCGGCAGGTGCGATGAGCGGAGCGTAATCGCACGCCTGACTGCATCGCCAAACAACCTATATCCCCTTACATACGCGCAGGTATCACTACCCTGGTTCCCATGCGTCTGCCCTTGCCCTGGTTCCCTTGCGTCGCATGGGAACCCTCTTCATAATTGGTCTCCCTCTTGCATTTAAAAATAGCGGGCAACAGAAGTCTCCCCCTGGGCTCACGAACCGGAAGGCGCGGGACGGCCATTTCTCAAGCTGTTCCCCCCGCTTTCACCCGAAAGGCGTGACGAGGCGGGTTTCCGTTGCTTCGAACACATTACGGAAATTTCGGACGTTATCCGATTTCTCGATAGAGAACATCTGTCCCGTTACCGACGCGCATATACCGCCGGTGCGGGGCGTTGTTTTTTTTATCCTGGTTCCCATGCGGCGCATGGGAACCAGGGGGAAATGCTCGTTCCCACGCTTCGCGTGGGAATGTTCGAGGGACGCTCCGCGTCCGGATAGTGGTGACGCGGAGCGTCAGGTTCACGTTCCTACACGAAGCGTAGGAACCAGAAAACCATTCTGTTTATCTCGACTGGTGATGCTCCATGCCGAGACCTGTACGACAGTCTCGGAATTTTTCCTGAATAATCGCAAAAGTTCGACTTTTGTCGTGCGGTTCCTTTTCCCCTTCCCACCGGTGCAATCACCAACAAGCTAATAATCTGATAAAATATTAAACTAAAGAAAAAATCACGATGGGCACTTTTCTTGAAAAAGATAATTTTTTGTATTCTTGCGGTCAAAATTTCAAGGGTAAGTGAAGGGCGGCGGGTGCATTGAATCCCGAGAACCAGAAACTTACTGTGTGCGGGGGGGAAACGGGATCTCTCCTGCGGTCGAGATGACGGATCTGCCATTTGCCGTTATCTCGACGAGCACGGCGAGGAGAGATCTCTCACTGCATTCGAGATGACGTCCTGAGGGTCCCATGGACCATTAATTCCATTTCCAGTTCAATGGTGTGACAGGGAAATAGAATAAGAGCCGTCAATCACAGGAGTGTGAATCATGACAAGTAAAACAAAGGTACATTTCGCCGTCAAAAAAACCGTCGTCGTGCCGCTGACGGTTGGCGTGCTGTCGATAGCGGTTGCATGCCAGCCTGTTTTGCACAAAGCCCCGCCGTCGGCGCCTGTGGTCGCCGCCAAGCAGGTACCGCCTGCCGGGCAATTGGCCGCGGGCAAGCCGGTCTGGAAGGAACCGACGGTCTGCGAGGCGGAACGAGGGGTGTACGATCCGGCGGTGGATAAGGATTATGAGTTTCGCCGCGATGCCGATCTCTTCGTCATGTTCCATGGCAACCGTTTTGTCGCGGCCCCGGCAATCGTGGCTGCCTTTGAGGCCGCGAATCCCGGCGTCAGGGTTTCGTGGACCTCGCTGCCGCCTATTTACACGATTTTCAAGGTGGCCCCGGAAAAGATCCGCCAAAACATGCCCAAGGATATCCCCGAGGGGTTGGCCAGCCAGCCCGGGCCGGATGTGGTGATGTTGTCCAGGGGAACGCTCGCCGGGCTCTATGGTACTGCTTTCAATATTCACGATGCCAAATTGTATTCCAAGGTGGCCGGAATGGTGCTGGTGGCGCGGCAGGACTCGCCGGTGTCCGGCATTACGGACGCCATCCGCAGGCCGGACGTCCGCTTTGTCCTGGCGGGGCTCCAGAATGTGCGAAACCATTCAACCTATTCGGTGCCGCGAATCGCGCTCGGCGACGCCGTGGTGGACGATCTGCTCGCCAGGGCGACAACGTCCTTTAGCCAGGTAACGCACCACCGGAGCATTCCCGCGCGTTTGCTTGCGGGGTGCGGTGATGCCGGTTTTCAGTACAAGCAGAGCGAGCCCTATCTGCGGGCCAGGTTTCCCGGGCAATTCAAGTTTTTCGATGTGCCGACCGACCAGCGGGTCCGGGAAACGCTCGATGCCGATGAGGACTCGTATCTGCTGGTGGCCTCCGGAACCAAAAACAGATCGCTGGCGGCTCGCTTCAGCGCGTTTATGGTGGGGGCGGAGGGGCAAAGGATTCTTTCGAAATACCACCTGGATATCAATGGCGGCCAACAACGTTGACGGTTCCGCAAAAAAAAGACGATCTTCCAGACAACGAGATTTCTCCCTTAGGCCGAAACGACGGAACCAGCAACGTTCATTTTGCAACAGGCTCATTGGAGAGATTTCTCGTCGCTGTACTCGTCGAAATGCCCCGCTCGGAATGTCATCTCGAACGCAGTGAGAGATCTCGTTCCATCAAACGGGTCTCTGGTTGAATATTGATGGTAATTATTAATTTTACTGTGCGAAGATTTACGAAACAATAATGATGAAGGCGGCAAGAGTGATAAGTAGATATCAATTTTTCGTGTTGAGTCTTTTGCTTTTTTTTCAAGTGAATTGTTCTTATGCCGTGTGGTACTACACATTCACTACGCATCTTGAAGATTCGACAGGTACTACGGTATCTTCCTGTAGTGTAAACCAGAAATGCGTATTGGTAATCGAGGCAAATAGTGCCAGTTCTCCTACAAATGGGGGTGATCAACAACAGGTTACCGTAAATACGGTAGGTGCTGAGCCATATATGCGCATGACTGGGATGTCTCGCTTGAACCCTGTCGTCAATAATGCGTATCCATACAGTTATAGCAATTTTGGGCTTGAACATGGTTGGGGCGATCAGTATATGGCCATGGCATCAACCTCGTATTACGAGAGCGGTTCCGGAACTTTTTATTATCAGCATAAACTTGCTCCGGATTCCTCCAGAGCACCAAACAATCCAGGAGGAACTGATTACAGCAATTTCGATACATATAATGGAGGGTTCAGTACTTCTTCGATTCAGTCGGATTACACTAATTATGCGAAGACGCATATTGATCTTTATCCTGATACACCTGGAAGCTATACAATTGATTTCGGCACCATGAAACCAGTTGTATTATATCGTTCCGAAGAGCAGACATGTGAGATTGTTAGTCCTTACGGTGACACGTACTGTCATGGGACCGGAAGGTATTACTGGACCGCTGCCGAAAATTATTATCTTCCTGTGTCATTTACACACACGCAAATAGTAAATGTAGAAGGTGCTCCCAGCAACTATTACAACATCGAGGTGGTCGCCGGCAGCACCGATGCCAAGGTCAGCTACAACAGCACCACCAACACCTATACGCCGACCGGGACCGGGGCGAAAATCGGCGCGGATAACCTGGTCGCCAAGCTGAACGCGGGCACCTCGGTGATCATCGACCCCTACGGCTCCGGTACCGATCCGGCGGAAACCGGCAGCATCACCGTCAGCGCCCCCATCGCCAAGACCTCGGGCAGCGCCTGCTCCCTGACCCTGAAGGGAGGCAATACCGGCGTGCTCACCGGCACAGCCCTGGT
>Ga0209016_1002460_pt1 | contig 12329 bp, 13 predicted proteins | sample EPASupsiteSAE305_FD_187265 | JGI IMG/M metagenome (GOLD analysis project Ga0209016, IMG submission 187265) | Bioremediated contaminated groundwater microbial communities from EPA Superfund site, New Mexico - SAE3-05 (SPAdes) (version 2) | ecosystem: Environmental > Aquatic > Deep subsurface >...
CGTTCTTATGAATACGCTTATACAAAAGATGGCGGTCTTGCTGTATTGAAAGGAAATATTGCTCAGGACGGATGTGTTGTAAAAACAGCCGGTGTGGACGAAAGTATCTGGAAATTCTCCGGTCCGGCAAAAGTTTTCGATTCTCAGGATGCTGCCTGTGACGGAATTCTGAAAGGTAAAGTCGTCTCCGGAGATGTGGTCGTTATTACTTACGAAGGACCAAAGGGTGGTCCGGGTATGCAGGAAATGCTATATCCTACATCTTATATCAAATCAAAACATTTAGGAAAAGAGTGTGCATTGATTACCGATGGACGCTTTAGTGGCGGTACATCAGGATTGAGTATCGGACACGTATCTCCTGAAGCTGCAGCCGGAGGAAATATCGGATTAATAAAAGATGGTGATATTATTGAAATAAATATCCCTGAAAGAACTATAAATGTGAAGTTGAGTGATAAAGAACTTGATCTTCGCCGTTCTCTGGAAATGGAGAGAGGAAAGAAAGCATTTACCGCTCCTTTGCGAGATCGCAATGTTCCTAAGAGTTTGAAAGCTTATGCAAGCATGGTAAGCTCGGCAGATAAAGGGGCGGTTAGATTAATAGATTAATAAAAACGAAACAACGAGCTATTTAAATATGGATAAACAACTAGTTACCGGTTCGGAAGCATTAATCCGTTCTTTGATAAAGGAGGGAGTAGATACTATCTTCGGCTATCCCGGTGGAGCGATTATGCCTGTTTATGATTGCTTATATGATCATAAACAAGAATTAAATCACGTTCTGACTCGTCATGAACAAGGTGCAACTCATGCAGCACAGGGATACGCACGAGTCTCCGGCAAAGTTGGGGTATGCGTTGTTACCAGCGGACCGGGTGCTACCAATGCCATTACCGGAATTGGAGATGCTATGCTTGATAGTACACCGTTGGTTGTTATCGCAGGTCAGGTTGGAGCAGCCTTGTTGGGTACTGATGCTTTTCAGGAAATCGACTTGGTTAGTTTAACTCAGCCAATAACAAAGTGGAGTTACCAGATCCGTCGTGGAGAAGATATAGCCTGGGCAGTGGCTCGTGCTTTTTATATAGCAAAGAGTGGCAGACCAGGACCGGTGGTTCTGGACTTTGCAAAGAATGCTCAGCTGGCAAAGATTGAATATGTACCTCATACAATAGATTTTATTCGTAGTTATCAACCTGTTGTTGATATCGATGAAGAAGCTGTTTGCGCGGCAGCTCAGCTTATAAATTTAGCAAAGAAACCATTGGCCTTGGTTGGTCAGGGTGTGGAATTGGGCGGAGCTCAGAAAGAACTCTTAGAGTTCCTTGAAAAAGCAGATATTCCTGCAGGAAAAACATTGTTGGGACTTTCGGCATTACAAACCAATCATCCTTTGAATAAAGGTATGTTGGGTATGCATGGTAATCTGGGACCAAATGTAAAAACCAATGAATGTGATGTTCTTATTGCAATTGGTATGCGTTTTGACGATCGCGTTACAGGCGACTTACATACTTATGCTAAACAAGCAAAAGTTATTCATTTTGATATTGATCCTGCAGAGATAAATAAGAACGTTAAAGCAACAGTGGCTGTAGTAGGAGACTGTAAAACAACGCTGGCTGCAGTAACAGAACAACTGAAAAAGAACGAGCACAAGGAATGGATTGACAGCTTTAAAGAAAGCGAAGAGACAGAATACAATTCTGTTATCAAAGGAGAGTTGAACCCTGCTGAAGGTCCTATTACTATGGGCGAAGTTGTTGATAAGATATCGAAAGCAACTAATCACGAAGCTGTGCTGGTTACAGATGTAGGTCAGAATCAGATGATTGCTGCAAGATATTTCCAGTTCACAAAGAGTAGAAGCGTTGTAACTTCGGGCGGATTAGGAACAATGGGCTTCGGGCTTCCGGCAGCTATTGGTGCTGCATTTGGTGCACCCGACAGAACTATTTGTCTGTTCTGCGGTGACGGAGGGTTGCAAATGACTATTCAGGAATTGGGAACCATTATGGAAACTGGTGCTCCTGTGAAGATTATTCTGTTGAATAATAACTTCCTGGGTATGGTGCGCCAATGGCAGGAATTGTTCTTCCACGAACGTTATTCTTCCACCCCTATGAGAAACCCTGATTATATGAAGATAGCTTCTGCTTATGGAATAAAGGGCAGATCAGTTTATTTGCGTGATCAATTAGATGGAGCAATTAAGGAAATGTTGCAGACTGAGGGTCCTTACCTTCTTGAAGTAGGAGTGATAGAAAAAGGAATGGTTTATCCGATGACACCAGCCGGTGCAACGGTTACTAACATGTTGTTGGGATACTAATACTGATATTATGAATAAGAAATTATATACAATCAACGTTTATTCAGAAAATATGGCCGGTTTGTTGAATCAGGTAACAACGATTTTTACACGCCGACAGCTGAATATTGAAACATTAAGCGTATCAGCTTCTTCTATTGAAGGCATTCATAAATATACTATTACTGTTCATACGGATGCCAGTACAATAGAAAAGGTTACCAAGCAGATTGAGAAACGTATTGATGTGATGCAAGCGCATTATTATACTGACGATCAGATTATCTTTCAGGAAGTGGCGCTTTACAAAGTTCCTGCATTGTCCTTGTTGGGCAGTAATCAGGTAGAGAAACTTGTTCGTAAACATAATGCACGTATTCTTGAAGTAAACCAAACCTATGCTGTTATTGAACTAACCGGTCATCCGGAAGAAACGCAAGCTTTGTATGATGAACTTATGCCTATGGGATTGTGGCAGTTTGTACGTTCGGGACGTATTGCCATTACGAAAAGTCCGGTAGAGCGTCTGAGTAATTTCTTAGCTTTGGTTGAAAGTAGAAAAGGTAAAAATGGAGCAGAATAAAGTAGGTAATTATAATTTTGTAGCAGAACCCTTCCATGTAGATTTCTCCGGACATCTTACGATGGGCGTATTGGGTAATCATTTACTAAATTGTGCAGGATTTCATTCCACAGACCGGGGATTTGGCATTGCCAATCTTAATGAAGCTCATTACACATGGGTACTTTCCCGACTGGCAGTTGAATTGGATGAAATGCCTTATCAATATAAGAAGTTCAGCATTAGTACATGGGTAGAAAATGTATATCGTCTTTTTACAGATCGTAATTTTGAAATCTTGGATGAAGACGGACGTACTATAGGTTATGCTCGCTCTGTATGGGCTATGATTAGTCAACAGACACGAAAACCGGCCGACTTGCTCACTCTTCACGGTGGAAGCATCGTTGATTATGTTTGCGACAAGGAATGTCCCATCGAGAAACCTAGTCGGATTAAAGTAGACGATTGTGAGCCCGATACAACTTACGAGGCAAAATATAGTGATATTGATATTAACGGACATGTAAACAGTATCAAGTATATTGAGCGTGTTCTCGATCTTTTTCCGCTTGACATGTATAAAGAAAAACGGATAAAACGTTTTGAAGTTGCATACGTTGCGGAAAGTTATTACGGAGATACTCTTTCTTTTTATAAACAGAAGATAAACGAAAACGAGTATAACGTTGAAATAAAAAAGAATGGCGGCGAGGTAGTTTGCCGTAGTAAAATGATATTTATTAATTAGTTTTTAAATAAAAAAGAAAGCAAAATGGCACAGATGAATTTTGGCGGTGTTGTTGAAAATGTAGTAACCCGCGAAGAATTTCCTTTAGAAAAAGCACGTGAAGTATTGAAAAATGAAATCATTGCAGTGATTGGTTATGGTGTTCAGGGACCTGGACAATCATTGAACTTAAGAGACAATGGTTTTAATGTAATCGTTGGTCAACGTAAAGGTGGCAAAACTTGGGAAAAAGCTGTTGCTGACGGATGGGTTCCAGGAGAAACTTTGTTTGATATAGACGAAGCTTGCCAACGTGGTACTATTATTCAGTATCTTCTTTCAGATGCTGCTCAGATTGAAGTTTGGCCTACAGTAAAGAAGAACCTTACTCCAGGTAAAGCTCTTTATTTCTCTCATGGCTTTGGTATTACTTACAAAGAAAGAACAGGTATTGTTCCTCCTGCAGATGTAGATGTAATTCTTGTTGCTCCTAAAGGATCTGGTACATCACTTCGTACAATGTTCCTTGAAGGCCGTGGCTTGAACTCTTCTTATGCTATCTTCCAGGATGCAACTGGTAACGCATTCGATCGTGTTGTTGCTCTAGGTATCGGTGTTGGTTCAGGTTACTTGTTCGAAACAACATTCAAACGTGAAGTTTACTCTGACTTAACTGGTGAACGTGGTACTTTGATGGGTGCTATTCAAGGTTTACTTCTTGCTCAATATGAAGTATTGCGTGAAAACGGACATACTCCATCTGAAGCTTTCAATGAAACAGTAGAAGAATTAACTCAATCATTGATGCCTTTGTTTGCTAAGAATGGTATGGACTGGATGTACGCAAACTGTTCAACTACTGCTCAACGTGGTGCACTTGATTGGATGGGCCCATTCCACGATGCAACAAAACCTGTATTTGAGAAATTGTATTCAGAAGTTAAGTGTGGTAACGAAGCTCAACGTTCAATTGATACAAACTCTAAACCAGACTACCGCGAAGGTTTGGATGCTGAATTAAAAGCTCTTCGTGAAAGCGAAATGTGGCAAGCTGGTGCAGTTGTTCGTAAATTACGTCCTGAAAACAACTAATCAGAAGCTCTGCTTATAGCTTTTTAAGAGGAGTGTTTTTCTCCTCCTTACATAATATAATCCCATCTCGAAAGGTTTCTTTTTTATAAACCGGTTTTGAGATGGGATTCTTTTTTTATCTCAAATTTATTGGTGAATAATTGAAATCCACTCGCCAATAAATAAAAAGCATTCACCAATAAATAAAAGTCAATGGTGAATAAATTCTTTATAAAGACACATTTACCGGTCAATGAATTGTGAAGATATTGCGTTTTATTTTCTTCTAACTAATTAATCATCGTTTTTTTCCAGTTCGAAATTGGGAGGTCTAAAATATGGATGAAATTATAGCGTTAAATTATTCATCGGAACAATAATTTAACTATTTTTGTTTTTTATAAGACAATAAACAATAGACTAAATGGATGAACTATGAAAAGATTAAAAACATTTCCGGCAATTTTGCTTCTTGTAATGTTTATAAGTGCATGTAGCACTGTAGCATTAACAGGGCGTAAACAACTTCTTTTAGTGTCAGACTCAGAAGTATTGAGTTTAAGTAGCACAAGCTTTAAGGAATATATGGCAACGGCCAAAGTTTCCACCAATAAAACAAATACAGCAATGGTAGAGCGTGTCGGTAAAAAGATAGCTGCAGCTGTTGAGGCTTATATGAATGCTAACGGTTTGAGTGCTGAGGTGAAGAATTTTGCATGGGAGTTTCATTTGGTAAAAGACACTACTGCAAATGCATTTTGTATGCCCGGCGGTAAAATTGTTGTGAACGAAGGAATTTTGCCAATAACAAAGACCGAAGCTGCATTAGCCATTGTTGTGGGGCATGAAGTAGCTCATGCTGTAGCAAAACATTCTGCAGAGCGTATGAGTCAGCAAATGGTTGCTCAATATGGTGGACAAGCGTTGGGAGCTTTTTTATCTAAGGAATCTTCAGCAACACAGACATTGGCTCAGCAAGTCTTAGGATTGGGTGCCAATTATGGCGTGATGCTTCCTTATTCTCGTAGTAATGAAAAAGAAGCTGACAGAATGGGACTAATTTTTGCTGCAATGGCAGGTTATGATCCTCAGGTAGCTGTTGATTTCTGGCAACGAATGAGTCAGGGTGGAACATCTATCCCTGCGTTTTTTAGTACTCACCCTTCCGATGTTACTCGTATTGCCAATATAAAGAAAGTAATGCCCGAAGCTTTGAAGTATTATAAAAAGTGATTTCTGCAAACAAGTAATTGAGAAATAATAAAATAATAGCCTGTTGGAAACCTATCCTGCAGGCTATTATTATTTTATTAATATTTAATAGGATCATATTTAATGGTTCTGTTCATTACAATTATCCAATCCCAGTCATTCGGATTTCCGGCTCCAACACTGGGAGTATAGAGAAACAGATCTATCTTTTTCTTACTATCTAAACAATTAGATACGATCTGAAGGCTATTTATCGAATTCCATATTGAAGAATAATCAGTGGGTGGTGTGCCAAAAATACATTTGAATGTTGAGACTTTTGGCTTTGTTATAGGATCTTCCAGAAGAGAGTAACTTTTTGCAGGTATAAATGTCTTTGGATAGTTAATAATTCCTGTCCCATTCCAAATTATAGAACCGTCAAATAACAAATCATTTGTAGGTTTATAATACAAGGATATATTCCCCAAATCACCAGGTTCTTTATATTTTATTGTAATAGGAATAGTGTCAGTGTCTGTTATCTCACTATTTACTTGTTGTTCATATCCACCTTCGAATTGGTTTGTCATATAATCTACTTTCAATATCACAATTGAGTTGTAATCTTCAGTTAGATTATCTTTATCATCCTTGGAACAGGAAGATAAAATAAAGATGGATAAGAGTAATAAGAACGTTCTTTTCATATCTATATATTTTAATTTTTTATTTCTTAGTATTTTTGATCTTCAAAGTTATCAATTTTTCTAGTGCGTAAAAATCTTCTATATTCTTTGCTTAGTTTTGGAGCTTTAAATTTTACAGTGCTTTTTAATGGAGGATGATTTTTAATAAAATCTTCTTCCTCTAACCGGTATTTATCAATAATCTTGTCAATATCAATATTCTCTCCTTTCAAATAATTGCTATATGCAAATAAGATAATGCCTGATATATTATCAGGGTGCTTTACATTCTTGTTTTTAAAATAGGTCTGAAGCCTTGATCCACCCCAAAGTCCCCAATTGCTTCGAATCCAACTTCCTATTCCCATATTATACTCAGCCAAATCGAAAAATGTATTTTTTTCTTTAATTAGAAGTTTTGTAGAATCGTTCAGTAATTTATCGAGCTCAAAGCAACATGAGTAAATATCTTTTGGAATATAAACCCCATTAATAGAATCTGCAACAATGTTAATTTTGTATTGATTTTCTTTTTCTAAATTGAGTGAATCCATTTCATTTTTATATGGTTCACACTCTTTGTAAAAATCAAAGTCAGTATTATTTAGTTTACTGTGATAGGATTTTAAGATGAGGTATGTCATTTTCTGAAAATCGTCAATCCCTAATTGATAAAAATACTTATTTAGTCTGGTTGAATCATTTTCAAACCATTCGTTAGTGATCATTGTATTAATACTTTTTAATCCCTCTTCGTCAAGCTGCTTAAAATGATCTTTTGCTTTCTTAGTAAATACTATGTCGAGCTGCAGAATGCACTCTTTAATATTCTTTGGGATATAAAACCCATTACTTGAAACAGAATCTACCTGTGCAAAGCAAATTCCTGTCATTAGAAGAAAATATAACAAAATCAATGTCTTTCTCATAATATGTAATTTTGTTGTCTTTAATAGTTTATATAACGCTATTATTTTATTATAAATTTCTATTGCGATACTCTATACCAATTACAATCAAGTTGTTTAACGCTTGCACCAAAGGTATAGAATCCTTTCAGTTCATTAGAATCATTAGTGTAAACAAATGCAGAAAAATGATCAATAAAACCTTGATCAATATAAAAAATAATTGTTAGTTCTCCTTTTTCTCCTTTTGAAATATCTATCTCTTTTCTTCCATTGGAGATAGGTGGAAAATTCCATTTCTCTATATTATAAGAATTTAAAGTCTTTCTATTTTGTATTTCATTCTTGATGTTTGTAACAATTGTGTCTCTGGTTTTACGTCTCATTACCCAATCTAGTTTTTCTACGATACTTGAACCAAATAATAAAGAAATAAGACCTAAAGTGATGGCGGTAATAAGTCCAAACTTATGGAACTTAGTTTTTACCTGGTCAGACTTTTTATAGAAAGGCGATAATAAGTATATTGATAGTCCAACTCCTATAGCTAAATATGGTATCAATTGAAAAATGGCTAACATTCCTGACGTATAGTAATAAAATAATGGTGCTTGGATAATAGCCATTATCAATATTATTAAAGTTAGAGTGTTATAATAGTATTTTTTCTGTGCTTTATTTCCTAAGAAAAGCAGAATCCCTATTAATAGAAATATCCCGATTAATATCATTTTATGTTTTGAGATTAATTATCAATATCTTTTTCGGTGTTTAATTTAATAAACCGCATTTTTTGTATTAAAACCGATAGATTAACTTATACTGTGTGTTAGATATTTAATTATTATCCATTTATCTTTTTTCTTTTTCATTAAAACTGTAGCTCCATTTCCACATAAACTTCCGCAAGAAATAAAATACTCTGCTATCGCAAATTTTTTATTTTTTGATAATAAGAGCTTATTAAAATAGCAAACGGCACTTTTGTGGTAGTGTTTTTTATTGCGTAAAGAAAAGGTTCAATAATTAATGTATCATTCGCCTCTTTATAATTTTGATAACTATCTATTGTGTCGAGATTAATAACGTTGAAACTGCTATTGTTTTTAATTATAAAGACATCATCAATAGCTGATTTTCTGAATTGATCTCTGTTGAATCCATATTTCTGAACTAATTCAGGAATATCAAGCATGGATGAACTAATATGATTTTCGATCAGAGGATAAACTATAAAAGTGGTATCTTTTAGAGTCGAAATAAGGTCTCGACATAGTTTAAATTCAGAATCACTGATAGCTTTAAATTTTTGATCCTGCCCAAATAAAGAATTATTTGATAGAATAATAAAAAAGAGGATTATAAGCCTTTTCTCCATTTTGCTAATATTAAATTACTTCCAAAAATATGGATATAATCTAATACGAACAAGTGTTTTTCCTTTTTATTTACGTTTTGTTGTTAGAAAAAATCTCTTTCAATAGTTCTGTTTCACAAATGCAGAGAGCTCCTCAAAACTATCAGTCTCAGTTTTCTGGAACATGTTTAAGGCTATTGCTGCACAAGCTTCTGCATCGGCCAGCGCATGGTGATGCTGTTTTAAATCGTATCCGCAATGTTCAGATACTGTATGTAATTGGTTGGCTTCCACTTTGGCGCATTCCGTAATTTCAAGCATTACCATTACCACCAGTTTTATATAAAAGAGCATTTGTTCAAAGAGTATCCCAATTAGGTTTCTTATAATGGTTTTGCAGAATTTTAAATTAAACTCACTAGCATATAAAATATTTCTTTAACTTTGAATTCTACTATTTCTTAATGGAACAGAAGTTAATTTAAAGATTATGCAAACAAAGCCAGTATATCCTGTTAGGAGATTGTGCATTCTGAATTTTTGGTTTATCGCGATTTGCGTATTGTTTGTATCTGCTTTTATCATTGTTTTTTGGGGAATAAGAGGGCTGAAAGATGCTATATTAGGTTCTTCTTTGGCTCTTGTTATTTTAATACCAATTGCGTTTGCTGATATTTTATGGCTGTTGCTTTACAGAAAACAATCTTTTTCTCGCTCTTTGCACTCAAAAAAGAAATATTATTTAGTCAGTTATGCTTTTAGTTCCGGGCTTTTTCTATCCGTTGTGTGGTGTTATAATTATTTGCATCATCAACAAATTAATCTGATTGATATAATCACTCTTATAATAATCAGCGTGTTTGTGAATACTCTGATAATTATGCTCCATAATTATATTATTCTACAGGATATCAAGGTAACATCTGATATGGAGAATTCGTTGCTTAAAGCTGCTAATACAGAGGCTGCTAATCAGTTGCTCAGGCAGCAGATCCACCCTCACTTTTTATTCAATGCCCTTAATATACTTAAATCGTTATACAAAGTAGACTCTGTTGCTGCGGAAGAATATTTAGTGTGCCTTTCTGATTTTCTCAGAGCATCTGTATCAAACAATAACACTAAAGTAGTAAGGCTGAAAGATGAATTGAAATTATGTCAGGACTATTTAAGGATGCAGAAAATACGTTTTGGTGATGCTTTGGTATGTAGAGTGTCTGTTTCGGAAGATATTATTGAAAGTCGTTTTGTTCCCTCTTTCTCGATTCAGCCATTGCTTGAGAATGCCATCAAGCATAATGAACTAACAGAAGAACAGCCTCTTTGTATTACTATAGTACAGATTGATGACAGAATAAAAGTGTCTAACACCCTCAAACCAAAAATGATTTCAGAAGCATCTTCGGGTAGCGGATTGAACAACCTGTCTGATCGATATAGAATTCTATCGAATGACGAGCTGCTGATAGAAACAGATGACGCAACTTTTTCTGTAAGTATCAAATTATTTGATCATCAGATATCCATGCATGCTTCACACAATAGCTATTAGTATTAACAGATATTTTAATTAATCGTTTCAATAGACAGAATATGAACATTGTAATTATAGAAGATGAAAGAATTACGGCAGATGAGTTGGCCGGAACAATTAATAATCTGGAACCAGAAGCTAAGATTGTGACAATTCTGAGCTCGGTGAAAACTGCTGTAGCTTATTTTCAGAAGAATGAATCTCCTGATCTCATTTTCAGTGATGTTCAACTTGGAGATGGTCTGAGCTTTGAGATATTTAAAGCTGTGAAAATATCAGCACCGGTTATTTTTTGTACTGCTTATGATGAATATGCTCTGAATGCATTTAAAACTAATGGTATTGATTATATTCTGAAACCATCTACATCTCAGACTATTGCTGATGCTTTGGCTAAATATCGTAGTTTACGTGAGACTTTTGGTGGTAAAATACAACGCTATGATTCTATTCTTGATGCATTAATAAAGAGGGAATCTTCCAAGTACGCTTCTATCCTGGTATATCATAAAGAGAAAATATTGCCTGTTAAAATGGACGAAATAGCTCTGTTCTATATTGATAACGAGGTTACTTACTTGCTCACTTTTGCTTCTCAGAAATACGTTGCAGGTAAAACTCTTGAAGAACTAGAACAATTATCGGGAAGCAACTTCTTTCGGATAAACAGGCAATATCTTGTGAATAGAAAAGCTGTTATTGATGCCTCCCGCTATTTTTTAAGAAAGTTATCAGTAAATCTTTCTATTCCTTACAAAGAAAAGATTCTGGTTAGTAAGGAAAAAACCCCTCAATTTCTGAACTGGCTTGAAATGAATTCGTAGAGTAAGTATACATTTCACCCCCTTTTTTGTCCGCTTCGCCCATTTTTAGATTTTCTTATGTAATAATAAGGACAACCTTTGCATTGAATTTAAAATTGTAAAGGAATGAAATATTATTATTTAGGTTATTTGATTTGCACACTAATTGCGCTTTCCGGCTGTAGTGGACAGCAACAAACACGCACAGTAAGTGAGGCTGATAGAGTAGTGAAGATTGAAGCTCAACCTGTAGCTGCAGCTATAGATGTTTCGAGTTTGCATTACAGTGGAACTACAGAACCTTTGCAAACCATTTCTCTTTCATTTGAGAATGTGGGAACTGTAGAAAAAGTATTTGTTCAGGAAGGTGATGCCGTGAAAAAAGGGCAATTACTGGCTACCCTAAACAAATCTGATGATGAGCATTTACAGAATGCAACTCAGGCTAAATATAAACAAGCCAAAGATGCTTATAATAGATTTAAGAGTGTATATAAATCAGGTAGCCTGGCTGAAATAAAGTGGGTTGAAATAGAAACCACGCTCAAAGAGGCAGAATCACAAATGCAGTTAGCTCGATCGAGCGTGGAAAAATGCAGAATGCGTGCACCTGTCAATGGTTTTGTTGGTAAACGGGACATTGAACCGGGTCAATACTCTCTCTCTCTAAAATCTCCTATAGAAATTGTGATCATCAAAACAATATTGGTGAAAATATCTGTTGCTGAGAATGAAATTAGCAAAATAAAGAAAGGTCAGAAAGCTACATTCTCTATAGCCGCACTGAATGGACAGACTTTTGGCGGGGTAGTTTCAAATGTGGGAGTAGTTGCCGATCCGTTATCACTTACTTATGATGTAAAAATAATGGTTCCCAATAATGATCTTGAGATCAAACCGGGTATGGTATGTGATGTATATCTGAATACAGGAATGAAGCAGAATTACTTCACAGTATCTAAAGATGCTGTAAGCAAAGATAGTGATGGTAAGGCTTATGTTTATGTGGTTTCATCAGATAAGAAGAGAGCAATGAAACAAGAGGTAAGGCTAGGCAATTACCGGAATAACGGGATTGAGGTAATCAGCGGATTGAAACCTGATCAGCTTGTGGTGACTAAAGGAAAGGAAAAACTATCGAATAACAGTATAATATCTTTATAGTAT
>Ga0209016_1002461_pt1 | contig 12323 bp, 10 predicted proteins | sample EPASupsiteSAE305_FD_187265 | JGI IMG/M metagenome (GOLD analysis project Ga0209016, IMG submission 187265) | Bioremediated contaminated groundwater microbial communities from EPA Superfund site, New Mexico - SAE3-05 (SPAdes) (version 2) | ecosystem: Environmental > Aquatic > Deep subsurface >...
TACCAGGCGTCGTTCGGTTCCTACCAGATCGGATATGCCGCGGCGATCTCCATGATACTCGGTGTGCTGATGTTTGCGTGTATCATATTCTACGTGACCAGATCCGGCTTGACGGAAGACTGACGGAAAGGTAGGTAACACGATGGAAAAAAGTATGAAAACAACAAAAATCAAAACCGGTATCGTCGTTACGATCCTGATCGTCTTTCTGGTGGTCATCGTCGGTTTCCCGCTTGCATGGATGGCGCTGAGTTCGCTGAAACCCGGCGTCGAGCTCTTCACAATCCCACCGAAAATCATGCCGCAAAACTGGTCGCTCGAATGGTACATTCAGGCGTTCAGCAACCCCAACGTGATCCGCTATTTTCTAAACAGCCTGCTCATTGCGTCGGTCGTCATGGTCGTCGATATGCTGATTGGCACACTGACCGCCTACAGCCTCACGCGCTTTCACTACAAGGGCAGGAAATTGATCCTCATTAGCGTGCTCGCCGCCTATTGCGTACCGCCGATCATGCTCATGCTCCCGCTGTACAAGATTGTCAATGCGTTCGGCATGCCCGAAAGTCACATCGGCGTCATCATCGCGCACTTGACCGTGACGTTGCCGTTCTCGGTTTGGCTGTTGGTTTCGTTCTTCAAAAAGCTACCAAAGGAAATCAATGAAGCAGCTGTGATGGACGGGGCAAGTGAAATGCAGGTGTTTCTCAAAGTTGAGCTGCCGCTTTGCGTTTCTGGTGTACTCAGCACAGGTATCATGGCGTTCATCATGTCCTGGAACGAGTTTCTACTCTCAAGCGTGCTCATCAGCAAAGAATCGATGAAGACGCTGACGGTTGGTTTAGCGAACTACATCAGCTCAACGCATATCGACTGGGGCATCATCATGGCGCTCGGCACGATCACGACGATTCCCGTCGTCATCCTCTTTGCGCTGGTACAAAAATACTTCGTCGAGGGCATGACCGCGGGCGCGGTAAAAGGGTAAAACGGCTGTGTGGCCTGTTCTACCTTTCGCTCCTTTGAGCAGCTCGTTCGCAGACAAGGTTTCAGAACAAATTGCAGCGCTCGCAGATACCAGTTCGTATGCGAGCATCAGATATCGTAGTAAGCCGGAAGTTCTTGATGAGCTGATACGTCTCGTTGGAACAATCACAACTGTGCCGTTTATCTGAGAAGATCTTTTTTTAATACAAGTAAGCGCACATTACCGTTCTGATCCGAATTTGACACCAAATCAGAGCCAATCGTAAACTTCTCATTTCAATGCGAAAGCTGATTTGCACCCACTACACCCACCCTCACGTTTCGCGCGGTTGTATTACTTCGTGAAGATTTGTTAAAACAAAGAGCTCATCATCCGATGGGCTCTTTGTTTTTTCGAATGAGCAGCGCTGGCGAAGGAACAATCATAAGATCCGTCCGCACAGCACTGCTTTATAGCTGACAGCAGTTGATTTTGCCCAAATTAAGAAATAAAGTAAGCGTAATTTATTCACTGCACTTCTATAAGGTACATAATAAGGTATAATTATTAGTATCGATTCGTTTGTCCCTAACTTAGTAGTATTTCACTGCTATGTTAAAGGTCTGCAAAATCTCCACCCCCAGTTCGAATCTGGGTGGCGCCTCCAGCTAAGTACTCACGAAGTGATACAATTCGTGGGTACTTTTTCTATGCAAAAAGCCCAGACTTTCTGGGCTTTTTTGATTTCAAAGTCTTCCGTTGGTTAGCTCCAAATATTAAATATGGGTTGGTTTCAATGTTATAAGCCAATTTTGCACCCACCTAAGAGTTACGCGCAAGAGTAAAGTAGAAACGCGCAAGAGTTCAAGGTTTGAAAAATCGTGAATATCACTCGGTCCGAAGCTCCACGAACCATCGGCCATCCTCATCAAACAAATATGTATCCCTTGCGCCAATTCGAATCGTGTATCGAAGACCGCACCCGCCCGCCTTCATGCTGGCGGCTCTGCATTTATCCTTTACTTCATCGATATCATATTTGCGACCGTCCTCCAGCAGAATCCCGAGCGGCTGGATCGAGCCATCTCTATGGATCTGCGCGAGGACGGAAACGTATTCTTTTTTGACTTCTTGCATCTGCTTGTCCTCAAATTGCTTTAAAATAGCCAATCGGATGGATCGTATGATCCTCTTTGGGGTTAATGTGCTTGAGCGTCGGGTCGAACTCTACAACGGCGCGATAAATGGCGTAATGCCCGAATCGTCGCCTGATATCGTCCACCGCACGCTCCAACACCTCCAGCTTCTCACGTTCTGCCTCGTCTTCGAAGAGTTTAAGTTGTTTGGGCGTTGTTGCCGGAATCAGATCACAACCACGGATGCCAATGCTGCGCAGCGGATTCTGCCAGCGATAGCTCATGCGCAAGAGCTCCATAGCGATATCACAAAGTTCGCTGGCAAGGCAAGTTGGCTCGTCCAACTTCATCTGCTTCTGATACCAGAACAATCCGTTATCTCGTACACTGATCTGCACGGTCTTTGCTAGAAATCCATGATCGCGCATTCGCTCGGCGACGCTTTCAGCTAGCATGTAAAACACGATCTTGGCGTCTAGTTCATTCATAAGGTCGCGCGGCGTTGTTGTGCTATTGCCGATTGACTTAATGATTGTCTCATCTCCAACCGCCATGACCGGCGAGTTGTCCAGGCCGTTGGCAAAACAGTAGAGAATCATTCCGACCTTGCCAAACCAAGCCTGCAATAACTCGGGGTCCGTATTCGCAAGCTGTCCAATGGTTTCAATGCCATGATTATAGAGTTTTCGTGTGGTCGCACGGCCCACATACAGCAAATCGGACGCTGGTAGTGGCCAAGCTTTGTCTCGATAGTTATCCCTTGTCAGAATGCTGACCGCATCTGGCTTCTTAAGATCGGATCCGAGTTTTGCGAACACTTTGTTATAGGAAACGCCAACCGAAACGGTGATGCCGAGCTCACGCTTCACCCGTTCCCGGATCTCCTCGGCAATCACCGTGGAATCCCCGAAGATATGCACGCTGCCCGAAACGTCCAACCAGCATTCATCAAGACCGAACGACTCCACTTGATCTGTGTAGCTGTTATAGATCTGACGAGCTAAGGCCGAGAATCGAAGATATCGATCAAAGTGTGGTTTAATGATCACCAAATTCGGGCACTTCTGTTTTGCCTGCCACAGCGCTTCACCGGTGGTCACGCCATACTTCTTCGCAATCTGATTCTTCGCTAATATAATCCCATGTCGGGCTTCCGCATCGCCGCCTACAGCAACGGGCTTATCACGAATGGCAGGATCATATAAGCACTCGATGCTGGCATAGCATGCATTCATGTCCACATGTAAAATCGATCGATCCAATGGTTAATACCTCCTTCCCGAATTTTAAGGCAATCGATATACATCACCTGAAATCTTTGCTTTTCAGACGTTCTCGCAAATTGAACTATGGTTTCAGCTTTTAGAATTATGAAATCATTGCTGATTGGTTCAAAATCAGCCAGTCAAATTGCTGATGTATTTCTTCTTTATGTTGTACAGGCATTATAACGCCACTAAATCTTTTTTGTCAACGTACATTTGTTCGCATAAAAGAAACGTCTTTATGTATACAGATCGATGACAGTCAAAAGTTGTACATCCAATGGTTATTTGATATAATTGACGTCAATGAGCGCGAAGGATTTATCGAAGAAATATTCGCAGAAAATCAAATTTATAAACTATTAGAGATACTCCGCAAAACATGGTCAATGCTCGCCCGCTTCAAACAATCAGTTTCGGCTATAATCGAATCAGAAGGTATGATTTGTGATCGCCGCACTGATCACAAACATTACTTCTGGTCCACAAAGCATGAGCAGAGCAGGTGAAAGTGACTGGAATATTTGTCGGCGGCTCCTTTCGAGGCGAAGCATTGAAACAATATTTGCGGATTTAGAAATTCTCCCTCCTGTATCTCGTTTCAGGAACGGCTGCCGAGAAACTCAAGAAAAGCCGAGTGCTTTGAGAAGTTTATAGCGTTTTTCGAAAAGTATCTTGTGCTTGAATAAGTCAAGAGATATTACAAAGAATATGGAGGTTTGATATGGTAATAAACGAAGTGGTCATTCAAAACTACAGAAAATTTTTAAAAACAACATTGTCGCTTACAAATGATATTACGCTTTTAGCTGGAGCGAACAATAGCGGAAAAACCTCTTTAATTGACCTGCTTGTATGTATTTTAGAATCTGGAAAATGTGCTTATAATGTTTCCGACATACCGGTCACCGTAGCAAAATGCTGGATCGATAGAGTATATCCGGTCTTTTGTGAGTTCTTCGATAAAAATCTTGCTAAGGATGAAACTATTAAGGGAATAATTAATCGAATTTTTGCGCTTGAACCAGCAAGACCTGAATTAAACCTACTTGTTCCACCGACCTTGGTTAAATTCAAAATTGACTATGCTGTAGACGACGACATTAGGAATTTTGCAAACTATATAATGGATTTTGACTCGAGCAAACGATCTTTTTACTTTATATATTCATTTCACGCAACCTCAACATCACTAGGAGTGTCGATCGAAAGAGATTTTGATAAGTTGAAGAGCAGATACGAGAAGATAAAGAACAACGGTGCGGATCAATCAAAAGCAGAACTCTTGAAGGAAAAAATACTCAGTTCATATGCATCGAGTATTACAGAAGAATGCTACTATACGGACTGCGAGACGTATTTATCGGATTTGATCGGGCGAGCTTATTATGCCGGTGGTGAAGTACAGAATCTTAACAAAATAGAGTTGTCGGATTTTCGAGCATTGTTTAACTTCCGAAATATTCACGCAGGGAGACCGCTAGATGATCAAAGCAATGGCAAAACAAGAAGCCTGAGCAAAAATATGATTGAGTTAGCTGGGCATGAGGATAGTTGGAAGGCAATGCTTGGCGAGCTACCTGACAAAATACTTCAACCGATTGAGGATGCAGAGCTTACTAAAGTTGTTCGGGAAGCATCTGTTGATGGGCTGAGCGAAGCCGTCCTGGCTATCGCGGAAGCAAATGGAGGCAATACAGGAGAAATGGTTCTTGATATTGATATATCTGAAGAAGCTATTACCAGTCTGATTAGTCAGATAATTAATGCAAAGTACAAACTTGAGGGTCACTTTTTAAATGAAGCATCCCAAGGGTTGGGATATAGTAATATGATTTATATCCTAATTCAGCTTGAAAATTACAAAAGAGAAATAGACCCGTTGCTAGTAAATCTTTTCATTATCGAAGAACCGGAATCGCATATGCATCCTCAAATGCAGAATGTATATGGAAAATATCTGCGTTCATATTATCAGCAGAAAAAGATTCAGGGGCTTATCACAACGCATTCAAGCGAGATGGTGCGGGTAACTGATATGAAAAATCTAAGAGTTGCTCGGCCCATAGAATTATTTGAGGCGGTCATACTTGATTTTTCTTCTTTTAAGACCAGAATTAGCGGAGATACTGTTCTTGATAACTTTTATGATTGGTTTTATGAGATTGGTTTCTCTGACATTGTTTTCGCAGACCGCGTTATTCTATACGAAGGCGATACGGAGCGAATGCTAATCAGGAAGCTATCGACGTTCGAAAGATTCCAAAAATTAAACCACCTTTATATTGCATTTGTCCAAGTTGGCGGAGCATATGCATATAACTACAAGAGTCTTATTGAGTTTTTAAAGATCAAAACGTTAATATTAACAGACTTGGACTATGACAAGGCTGCCAGCGATGAAGCGTCTATCAAGGCGTCAACCATAACGAATGCCACTATCCTTAATCTCTATAGGATAGCATACCCAGACGCTACGCCTACGGTCTCTGACTTATATCACTGGAAAAAAAGCGGTGGGAACATTTTGTTCGGCGGGTACGCGTATTTGAGCTATCAAGGCGAAACAGATAATTTTGCGCGAACCTTGGAAGAAGCCATGCTTGCCAAACATTACAATTTTAATACCTATTTGAAAAAAGAAAAATCAGCATGGACTCGCTTACGAGCGCATGACAAGCTCAAGTATACAATCCCGCAAAAAGACGGTAATTATAACGTTAGGGATATTGTCGACCACACTTCGAACGGTAAAACGGATTTCATGTATTCGGTTATTCTAAATAAACATACTGAAGACATGCTTCCGACGTATATTGAGGAGGGCTTGATATGGCTGATGCCGTGATTGATAATATTTATCTCGTAAATGCGCCTGCAGGAAGTGGAAAAACAACGAGAATTAAATCTATGATCATTGACCAATTAATTGAGAAACCGAACGATAATATTCTTTGTATCACATATACAAACAGAGCTGCCGATGAGCTACAGAAAGGACTGACCACCGATAAGGTATTCTTTGGAACAATTCATTCATTTCTTCACAATTTTATCGGAATTTATTTTTCTCACAAACAAATTGTTGAATTGTATTTTGAAACATACGAAATGGCGATCCGGGATAGAATAACAAATCAGGCTTGCGATGCTAACATAACAAGAAGCAACGATAAATACATAGAGAAATTCGGTTCTTTGTCATATGAGACCGTGCAACAAAATATCAGAGCAATCTCATATAACGAAACGCAGTTCAACTCATTGTATTATGGTGGATTGTCTCATGACGACTTGATTTCATTTGCGAAGCTTATCTTTGATAAATTTCCTGTAATTCAAAAAAGACTAACGCAAAAATACCAAACCATTTTTATTGACGAATATCAGGATTCTTCCGCAAGTGTAATGAAGATGTTCTATGATGCTGTTTATGGAACATCTGCGCATTTATATTTTCTTGGAGACAAAATGCAACAAATATACAAGAATTATGACGGATCATTTGAAGAAGAATTGCCGACGCTCAATAAGTCTATCGTACTTAACAATAATCATCGCTCTATCCCAAAAATTATAGACATCTTGAATAATCTTTATAATGATAGTTCATACAAACAAAACCCAACACCGGGGAAGGCCTATCCGGAACCTGATCACGCCCCACGTGTAATAATCAGTGATAATGTTTCAGAAAGACTTGTATCAGAAAAAATTAAATTCCCAAAGGTACTTGAGCTTTACCTTCTCAACCAGAAGAGATTTGATGCGATCGGCGCCAGCAACCTCTACAGGCAGTTAAGCAGGCTGGATAAATACTCGTTCGTAAATAAATACAGTGCAGTAGATGCACTTACAAACAACTCAAACGAAAATATAGACATACTTATGCGACTATTATTTTCCGTTGATCAAATCACTCGTTTTTATAAGATCGGGAATCTTGGTGGAATAATTCAGTTATTAAAGAAAAGCCCGAAGCTTTTTGCAAAAGAAACCGTTATTGTAACTAAGCATACTGACAAGGAGCGGATTAGCAGCCTTCTTAAGACTGTCATTGATATATACAGTGATGTCGGTCAACAATATACAATAGGTGAAGTAGTCAATTCAATGAAAGAAACCGGATTGGCTAGATCAGAGTACATTGATGCGATTATTGAAAGTGGCGAATACTTAGAGGCTCTATCAGTAAAGATCTGCGAATTCAGGGCAATCGCTGAATATTTGGAAAGTCCTAATGTTTCAACTCAACATGGAGTAAAGGGCGAGAGTTATGATACCGTGTTTTTCATTGCAGAAGACAACAATAATCAACCTATAGTTCATATGTATCCATTTTTTAAATTATGGAGTTCTATAGATATTTCGCTCTGCTCATTTGAATCATTTTTTTATGAATATTCAAAATGGATACACGATACGACATTACATTTGGGGTTTAAGTTGTCTGATATAAACAGTTCCCGGCATACTCAGCATGGTGAATACCTAAAAATAAGAATTCTCGAGTTAATTGATAAATTTAAGGATAATCCAATATTTACGCAACTGTGTAAACAGTCTTATGCAAAGTATCTGTCAAATCCCAATGTAACGAATGCTAAGGAATGCTTTAAAGAGAGCCAAGTATATGGGGCACTATGTGCATATCGGTTATTCTACGTTGGTTGCTCGAGGGCGCGACGAAACCTAACAATATTCATTGATAAAAACAAAATCTGCAGCTATGCAGATAGTTTGGTTAACAAATTTATCTCAACTGGATTTCACATCGAATGAATTTGCGTTTCGGAAGATATATAAACTGGGTTATGGCTCTTCTATGTCGGATGTGGGTATGAAAATAAAACTCAATTTGTTATGAAAGATCCCTTTATCGCGCTATGCTCGAACAATAGTGCGAATTTACATTTAGGGTGTTCTTTTCTGAGTATCTTTTGTATTATGCCGTAGAGATAACTTCAATCCTGCGTTTTTTTGAATTATTGCGTTTGCCACCGCCACATTCCACAGTTCCTCATCAAACTCCACAATCGGCCCCGACATCTTCAACACCTTATAGAATGCATCCAACTCGCGCTTCCTTGCCTTCCGTTGCTCACGTTGCTCCCCGATCTCAGCAATCTGCTCCTCGATCGCACGGCTTTGAGCCAAGAGCTCTGTGTATCGATCGTCGTAAGCGGCTTGTTCGATCAACGCTCGTGCGTAGTCGTCCACCAACTTGCGCATCGACGCGGATACTGCTTCCAGTTCCTTGCCTGCGGAGGCTTCCTTCTCTTCGAGTTCACGCGTCTCTGTTAGCGTCGCAATCAGCTGTCTTATGTCAGCCAGCACCTGCTCCTTATTCGCGATCACACGGTTCATTTCTTCCACAAACGCCGCCTTGATCTGATCTTCGGTCACGTGCGGCGTTTTGCATGGGTTGCCGTTGTCGTACTTGTGTTGGCAACGCCAAATCACCGTCCGATATTTATCGTTGCTATGCCACACCTTCCTGCCATAATAATTGCCGCATTCCCCGCAGATAATCTTGCTGGAGAAGCACCCGCACCTGCCAACATATCTGGCCTCGCGGTGGCGTTTCAACTCTTGTTGTACTTCATCAAACACTTCAGGCGAAACGATCGCCGGGTGACTCTGCTCCACGTAGTATTGCGGCAGCTCGCCCTCGTTGCGCTTCATCTTTTTGGTCAGAAAATCTACGCAAAAGGTTTTCTGCAACAGCGCGTCACCCTTGTACTTTTCATTCGTCAGGATGCTCTCAACCGTACCCGGCTGCCAGCGCGATTTCCTCGCAGGAGAAAAGATGCCCATCGCTTCAAGTCGTTTGGCGATACCAGATGGCATAAGCCCATCAAGGAAGAGTTTGTAAATCAGCCGCACCGTTTCCGCCTGATCCTCTACAATTCGCGGCTGCCCGTCAGGACCTTTTTCATATCCAAGAAATTGCTTGTAGGGCAGGTATACCTTTCCCTCTTCGCATTTTGCGCGCTTGCCCCAGGCGACGTTTTCGCTGATAGAGCGGCTTTCCTCCTGTGCGAGCGAGCTCATGATCGTAATCAGCAGCTCTCCTTTAGAGTCCATCGTGTAGATGTTTTCCTTTTCGAAGAATACTTCGACCCCCTTCTCTTTGAGTTGACGAACCGCTGTAAGGGTATCGACCGTGTTTCTGGCAAACCGGGAGATGCTCTTCGTAATGATCAGGTCGATCTTCCCCATCAGCGCGTCCGAGATCATCCGGTTGAATCCTTCTCGCTTTTTCGTATTTGTTCCGCTGATACCCTCGTCCGTATAGACTTCGATCATCGTCCAATCCGGGTTTGCGGTAATCTGGCGGGTATAGTAATCAACCTGTGCTTCAAAGCTCGTGAATTGCTCGTCGCTGTCGGTCGATACCCGCGCATATGCTGCAACGCGCCGTTTCGTAAGCGATCGAATCTGGTTTTCACCCAGCGCAACCGCCGTTCGCTCAATTTTCGTTACTCGCTTCTGTACTGCTTCCATTGTGCATTGCCTCCCTGATTGCCAATGATTTTGTTTTTGCCGCTTGTTTCATTTCATCCGTCCAGCTCTCTGCGCGCGAGCGGTCGTTCCATACCGATAAGAAAGTGGTCACATCCGTAAATACAAATCGCAGCGTGTTAGCCCCCAGCACTTCAATTCGCAAAACCCGATTGAGAAAATCAGTCTCGTCAAAGAATGCTAATCCAAGGGCTTCTGCGCAAGCATCTAGCAGCGCCGATTCCGGTATCTGCTTTGCCGGGCAGGCGTTTTTCCCACGCTCTAAATAGGTCGAACATTGCCAGCTTATGCGCCCCTTTGTCGTCTTCCGCTGGAAGTTCTTCCCGCAATTACCACAGATAATCTTGCCGGTGAAGGGATATCGCGCGTTGACCGGGTTGCCGGGCTTAAATCGTTCGCTGGATAATTTGAGTAGCTCTCGTACCTTCTGAAATTTATCGATGTCAACAATCGCCGGATGGGACTGTTCCACATAGTACTGCGGTACTTCCCCATGGTTCCGCTTCTTTCGTTTGCTCAGGTGGTCGGTAATAAATGATTTCTGTAGAAGCGCGTTTCCTGTGTATTTCTCGTTTGTCAGTATCTCGCGGACATGTTTCGCGCTCCAAGCGGCATGGTTCAGCGTTTGCTCCCCAGCCGCATTCAGTCGTTTCGCGATTACGACGCTGGAATCGCCGCTGAGATACCAATCGAATATCTGCCGTACGATCTGAGCCTGCTGGGGTTCGATTGATACGATATTCCGGTCAATCACATAGCCGTACATATCGCGAAGCCCAACCAGTTCGCCTTGCTTCATCTTCTCCCGTATCCGCCATTTGCAGTTTTCTGAAACGGATCGGCTCTCTTCCTGCGCAAAAGAAGAGAGGATAGAGAGCATCAGCTCGCCATCCCCTGAATTACTATGGATGTTCTCCCGTTCGAAGAATACGTCCACGCCTCTTTGCTTCAGTTCGCGCAGGATATTGAGTGTATCCAGCGTGTTTCTCGAAAACCTGCTGAGAGATTTTGTGATCACCATGTCGATCTTCCCCGCATAGCAATCGGCAATCAACCGCTGAAACTCTGGGCGCGCGTCCTTCGTCCCTGAAAGCCCCTCATCCGCATATACACCCACGTAGTTCCATTGCGGATTTCGTTGGATGTGTGCGCTGTAGTAACCGACCTGCGCCGCTAGGGATTCCACCATCGACTCCTTGTCGTTTGACACACGAGCATAGGCGGCAACACGCTTTCGTTGCGGAATTGCCCGAATCGTCGGCTGTACTTTATGGATCACACGACTCATACCTATGCTCCTATCACGTGGCATATTAGCTCTGATCCGGCTGTAAATCAACAGATGTTTTCAGCAAGATACTTCCGATCGGCGGTTGATGTTTCTCGATCATGAGAGCTTTGAAAGCATCGTGTTCAGCCTGCGAAATCAACCCCCTACGTAGCATGCTATTTGCCGCCGCCATCGAAACGCGATAACGCATTTCCCGTTCAAACTGCTCGCTTGTCATATGTTCTTTTCCCCAAACCGAGCATGAATATAGCAGACATGGCAGCAGTACTTTCTTCGGTTCTTCTCGTAGTCTAAGAAAATTCGGCCGCAGTTATAGCAGTTCGCTTTAACACCGGATTTGAGACTTCGCTGTTCTTGATGCTGTTTCCACCAGGCTCTCCGGCACAGATCGCTACAGAAACTTTTCCGCTTGCCTGTCGCATGCTGAGCAAGTACCATTCCACATAGCCTGCAGTGATCGGAATCGTGATTCTCCTTCGTTATCTCGTTAGGTTGACATCCAAATCTCTGACAGATCGATTTCACAGTGTTTCGTGAAATACGCAGTTTGTCTGCGATCTGCGTATAACTCATCCCGTCGATTCGTAGCCGCAGGATCTCTTCTCGTTCCCGTTGCGTCATATCTCCTCCAACAAAAAAAGGAGCGTCCCGGAAGACGCCCCCATCTCAGCTTCACAATCGCCGTTCACTTCATTCCCGCGATCAGTTGCTCCGCAGCGCCCGTAATGAGCGCGGAGACATCAACTTGAGCGGCTGTCAGCACATCCATCGCGGATGCAGAAAGCTTCGCAGTAGTCTTGTCAAAGAGCAATTGACCTAGTTGTGTGATCTCTTCCTTGGTCAGCCTTCCATCCTTGTGCGCGGCCTTCATGCCGTCCACAACCGTCTGTTTCAGCTCGCCGACTGTGATCTGCGCGAGCTTGATCAGTTCTTGCTGCGCGCGATTCACAGTGTCGAGTTGAGTCGCTTTGCCGAGCTTCGCGGTCAGCCATGCGCCAAACACGCCGATCAGCGCAATAAAAAATGCCGCGATTATGTTCACGGCATTTTCGATCAGGATATCGGCAACAGTGACCTCGGCGGTTCCACCGGTGTCCGCCAGCGCAACGGCTGGCAGTACGAGCATTAAGAGCGCGATT
>Ga0209016_1002462_pt1 | contig 12321 bp, 8 predicted proteins | sample EPASupsiteSAE305_FD_187265 | JGI IMG/M metagenome (GOLD analysis project Ga0209016, IMG submission 187265) | Bioremediated contaminated groundwater microbial communities from EPA Superfund site, New Mexico - SAE3-05 (SPAdes) (version 2) | ecosystem: Environmental > Aquatic > Deep subsurface >...
CACAATGGATTCATCTAAAACTTTCCGAAAACAAAAACTACCGTTTACGATTTGCCGACCGTGTTTATAAGCACTTTTTTAATAACGGAGCTTTAACTGTTGAGAATAATACAAAAAGAATTAATAACCGAAAAGCTCAAATTGAAACAGCTATTGTTGCCGAATCTGCAAGATGGGGCGATTCAAAATCATATTATCCAAGAACAAAAGCAGATTGGACAGCTGCGGTAAATTTTATTCTTAATGATTATTTGCCAACAAGAAATAATGTAGTTTTAGAGCAATTAAAAGCTAAAAATCTATTTTCCAATTTAACTCCACCACAATATAATTTAAGCGGCGGAATTGTTGCAAAAGGAACAGAAGTTTCATTAAGCGTTCCAAACGGAGATATTTATTACACAACTGACGGCTCCGACCCTTATTCGCCAACAAATATCGCAAATTTTAGCAAAGTAGTGATTAACAACTCTGCACCCAAAAAAGTTTTAGTCCCAAATTCTGCTCAAAGTAGTTTGTGGATGAGCGACTTAAATTTTGACGATTCCAATTGGATGACTTGCGATGGAATTAGCGGTGGAATTGGTTACGATACTGGAACAGATTATAATCAATATATAACATTAAATCTGCAAAACTATATGTTCGAAAGTGGCACAAATCCTAACAATTCGTGCTATATTCGAATTCCATTTAACGTTGAAAGTAGCGATTTATCCAATTTGAATTTTATGAACCTCAACATTATGGTTGATGATGGCTTTGTCGCTTACTTAAATGGAACAAAAGTTGCCGAAATTAATGCTCCAACAACGCTTAGTTGGAATTCAGCCGCGACAACTTACACCGAAGTAGATGGTTACCAATCACTCGATTTATCGCAATTTATCAATATTTTAAAGAGTGGCGAAAACCTTTTGGCAATTCAAGGATTAAATTCATCAATCCAAAGTTCTGATTTTTTAATTTTACCAACTCTGATAATTGGAAATTCGTCCTCTGGTGGAACTATTGCGGAAAATGCTGTTTTATATTCAAATCCAATAAAAATTGAAGAAACTTTAACCATAAAAGCTCGTTCGCTTGTTAGTGGAAATTGGAGTGCATTAAACGAAAGCAAATTTATAATTGATGAAAATTTGACAAACTTAAAAATAACTGAGCTACATTATCATCCTTTGGATTATATTTTAGGACAAGATACTGTTGATGGAAAGAATTTTGAATTTATTGAATTAAAGAATATTGGCTCAACTGAACTAAACTTAACCGATGTAGCTTTTGTGAACGGAATTTCGTTTACATTTCCACAAAGTTCAATTTTAGCTTCTAAAGAGTTTTTTGTATTGGCATCAGATAGCATTGAGTTTAATAATCGTTATGGATTTTTTCCCTTTGGTGAGTTTGATGGAAATCTTGACAATAGCGGTGAAAATATAAAACTAACAAATGCAGCAAAAGATACTGTTATAAATTTTACATTTGATGATAAATCGCCTTGGGCAGTAGAAGCCGATGGTGATGGATTTTCGTTGGTTTCGGCTGCAAAAAATCCAGTTGGAAATCCCAATGATGCTTCATATTGGGTAAAATCATCAACTATTAATGGTTCACCAGGTTTAGATGATTTGGTTTCTGATATTGTTGACCAAGATGAGAATATTCCAACCAAATTTATTTTAGAACAGAATTATCCAAATCCTTTTAATCCAAGTACGGTAATTAAATATTCAATTCCAGTTAATGTGAAAAGTGAAATGTCAAACGTGAAAATTGTGGTTTTTGATATACTTGGCAATGAAATTGCAACGCTTGTGAGCAAAAAACAAAAAGCTGGCAATTATCAAGTAACATTTAACGCAAAAAACTTAAGTTCTGGAATTTACTTTTACCGTTTAGAATGTGGCGAATTTGTTGATAGTAAAAAAATGATTTTGATTAAATAGAAATTAAATTTGTGTAAAAATCTTTAAATTTTATTAGAATTTAGCCAAAAAACAAATTCCCACAATTTATAGAGTTCAAATTGCGGGAATTCTTGTAAAATGAGGTTGTAAAACGAGCTAAAATCCTTGTTTACCTAAATTTCTAAAAATGATAAATCCAGATAAAATGGCTAAAAAGATGAATATGGAAGCCAATAATAAATCACCAAAGAGTAATTTTCCAATTCCAAAAAGTGAAGCATAAATTAGAACTACACCCAAAAACCAGTTAAAAAACATAAGTCCAAACCCAGTATCACTTTTAACATCGGGCAATTTAGATGAAATAACTTTCCAACCAATTCCACCTGGATGAACTTTGCGATAAAATGCGAAAAGCGTCTTTTCATCAGTCGGTTTAGTTAAAAATGTTACTGTTAGCCAAACAATTGAAGTGCCCGCAACAATTGGATAAAGAGTAAATGGAAATGTCATATCATATCCATAAGTAACAATTGGTAAAATTACAAAAGGTGTTAACATTGCAGCAATTTCTGACCAAGCATTAATTCTCCACCAAAACCAGCGCAAGATTAAAACCGTTCCAGTTCCAGCACTTGCAGCAAGAATGAACTCCCAAGCACCAGAAATTGTTGTTAAAAAGTATTTTGTTACCAACAATGCAAAAACAGTTACTATAATCATAGAAATACGCGAAGCAAAAACGTAGTGTTTATCAGTTGCCTCTTTTACGAGAAATCGGCGATAAAAGTCGTTAATTATGTACGAAGTTCCCCAATTTAACTGTGATGAAATTGTTGACATATAAGCAGCAAGAAAAACGGCAATTAGCATTCCAAGTAAACCAGTTGGTAAATATTTTAACATTAGTTTTGGATACATAATTCCAGGATCGACTGTATTTTCATATCTATCATAAAAATCTAAAAATTCTTGCGAACGAGTTTCGGCAGTGATTGATTGATTTTTGTGAACTTCCACAACTTGTTGATAAAGTGCTGGATTTTCATTCATCAAAATTTCTGGATTTTGCTCACGTGGTAAAAGAACCAAAGCAGCTAAAGCGACTAAAATCCATGGCCAAGGTCTAATTGCATAATGTGCAACTGTAAACCAAAGAGTTGCAAAAAGACTGTGTTTTTCATCTTTTGCAGACATCATGCGTTGAGCAACATATCCACCACCGCCAGGGTCAGCGCCAGGATACCAACTTGCCCACCATTGAATGCCCATGTGAGCAATAAATGCTCCAATTGTAAGTGATAAAACTCCACTTGTAACACTTCCCACTTCAACTTCTCCAATTCTTGGAAGAAAATCGATTACATAAGGTGAAAGTTTTGATTGAATTCCAACCATTCCCCCAACCTCTGGAAGTTGCACAACAATTATTGCAAGCACAATACAACCCGCCATTGCAAATAAAAATTGGAAGCTATCCGTTCGCGAAGTTCCAACCAAACCAGAAGCAGAAGCGTAAATTGTTATGATTATAACTAAAATAACGACAAGTAAAAAAGCATCAAATCCAGGGAAAACTGTTCTGAAAATCTTTTCCATTGCTTTATTAACCCAGCCCATAACAATTGCATTCATTAGCAAACCGAGATAAAGTGCTCTAAATCCACGCAAAGCGGCAGCAGCTTTTCCAGAATATCGAAATTCGGCAAATTCAACATCGGTTACAATTTCTGCGCGTCGCCATAAACGTGAAAAAAAGAATACTGTTAAAACTCCACCAATTATTAAATTCCACCACATCCAATTGCCAGCAATTCCATTTTTTGCGACTAATTCTGTAACAGCAAGTGGAGTATCGGCGGCAAAAGTTGTAGCAACCATTGCAGTTCCAGCAATATACCAAGGCAAATTTCTTCCAGAAAGGAAAAATTCTGTTGTGTTTTCACTGCCTTTTTTAGCATAATAGGCTGCGATTCCAAAAATTATAAGAAAGAACCCAATAATGACGGCAATGTCAAGAAATTGAAGTTGACCCATAAATATTCCAATTTTATTTAGTAATTAGTTATTTAAAATTTATTCGTAAAAATCTTCGGTGTTAACTTGGTACAATTCAAAAATGAATTGAGCAATTTTAAATATTACAGCATTAATATATTTTTCACCTTTTTGGGCAGTTGCAAGTTTTGGATTTCCAATTCCAGTATCGGTGGTAACAGACGACCATTTTCGCGGAGTCCAAGCCCATTTTTCTTTAAATGCTTTTATTTTTAGCTGTTTTGCCGTTCCATTTCCTGCTTCGCTTAATGGAAGTACAAATTGTGGATAAATATGAAGCATAAAACTTGTTTCCATTTCATCGGCATGGTCGCCATTTATTTCGTCAAAATAGCCTTTTTTATGCTCAACTAAATACCAATTAACGCTTGTTAAAAGTATTTTTGTGTCTTTTTGAAGTTCGCGGATAATTTGTTTAAAATCATTTCCACCATGACCATTTAGAATTACGAGTTTTTCAATACCATAATTTTCAAGACTTTCTATAACATCTGCTAAAATTTTTGCTTGTGTTGAAGGATTCATATTAATTGTCATTTTCAAATCCATTTGTGAAGTATTTACTCCAAAAGGAATTGTAGGAAGAACGATAATTTTGGCACCTTTTTCCCAAGCAATTTTTGCGGATTGCTCGGCACAATATTCGGTTTCAAAAATATCAGTTCCAAATGGAAGATGAAAATTATGTGCTTCAGTTGCCCCCCAAGGTAAAATAGCAACTTTGTAATCAATTTCTTTTACTGTTTTCCAATTTGTTTCTTTAAGTAAGTAAGGCTTTGCTTCCATAAAAAATCCTTTTACAAATCTTTAGATATTTGGACAATTATTTCTATTTCAATAATATAATTTTGCAATTTTGGAATGCAAATTAGTTAATCCAAAATTTAGATTCATAAATAAGTTGTTATGGTTAAAATTTTTTGAGGTTATAAATATCCTGTTGAGATAAATTTCGGCTTTTAGTTATATTTTAATTTCTATTTATTATTTAGCACTACTAATTCTTTTCTAAAGGCATAATAATTTCACTGTGTGTATAATTGTTTAATTCACTTTTTATGGAAAAATTACAGTGATATGCATTTACAATCTTTTTCACAATTGTTAAGCCTAATCCAAAACCTGGTTCTGTAAACTGTTGTTTCCCAAATTTTTCGAAAGCTTTTATCGAATTTAGCTCATTTTCTGCCATTCCTCTTCCCCTATCTGAAACCGAGAGATGATAAAAATCCTCGTTATTCCTACCTTCAACAATCACTTGACTGTTTTCCTCGGAATACTTTAAACTATTTTCAATCAGTTCTTTAATAACAGTTGTGAGATAAAATTCGGGTAATTTAAGTTTTGCTAATTCTACATTTATTTTCACACGTTCATTTGGCTTTAGTTTTTCTTCAAGTTCGGATAAACATTCGTAAATAACATCTTCGTTAAAAATTGTGCCTTCAAAAATAGGCTCTTTTTTCTGATTTTTTTTCTCTTCAATTACTAAATCGTTATACAAAATAAATTTTTCAATTTTTTGGTGAAGTTTTTTTCCATTTGATTTAATAACTTTAGCCATTTCCTTAATTTCAGAAACATCAGTTTCTTCGTCTATCATTTCTGAAAGTCCTAAAATTGGCACTAAAGGAGTTCGTAATTCGTGAGGAATTTTTCTTGAAACCTGTTCATGGACTTCTCTAATTCTTTGTTCAGTTACTTCCTTTTTCTTTAAGCGAGTTTCAACGGCATTTAATAAATCGGTAATTCGAAATGGTTTGAACAAATAATCATCAGCACCTAAGTTCATTCCTTCTCTTAAATGTTCTGGTTCAGCTTTGGCGGATAAAAATATTAAAGGAATTGTGGCTGTTTCTGGGCTTTTTAATAATTCTTTAAGTAGTTCATATCCGTTCATTTGTGGCATCATTATGTCCGAAATAATTAAATCTGGGCAATATTTGCTCACTTTTTCTAGTCCAATTAAACCATTTTCGGCATTTTCAACATCATAATTTTCGCTAACTAATAGCTCGCAAATATTTGCTCTTAGTTTGCTATCGTCTTCAATTACCAAAATTCTGCTCATAAAATCATCTCAATTCAAAATAGTTGTATAAATTTAATCATTTTGATGTAATTATCGCATTTAAAACTACCTATTTCTCACGATTGTATTAAACGGTAAAAAAATGTTATTAAACGGCATTTTTTTATGTTTAAAAACAGCAAATTAAAATATGATTGTAGAGTAATATTATTTGTAATAATATTCGTTCGGAATATAGTCTTTTTAACAACCAAAATTTTAATAATAGCTTAGTTTTTGAGAGAAATAATGCATTTTTTTAGAGTTAACTACTAAATGCTTTTCCAAAACTAATTTTAAAAAAATCAAAAATAATTTGTTTGAAAATACTCCATTTACATAATCAGAAAAAATTACCGCTTAACTACAAAATTTTCCCGTTAAGAACAAAATCACTAATAATCTAAATTCTCAAAGCGATAATGTTATATAAAATGAAAATAAGTTCATAAAAATGAAATTTTTGAGTGTTTTTAAAAAAAATTAAGCAGTGTTTCAAAAATAAATAAATAATTATTTGTATGAGTCCAAAAAATTGACAAAGAAATCGGATAATAAAATATGAGTCAAGAAGTGATTAATCACAGAGAAATTGTGGCGGAATTAGGAAATTTGAAAAAGCAATTGGAACAATTTCTTGTTATTTCGGAAGATGATTTTTTGAATATTGGAAGCAAACTTAGAGATTATCAAAATTTTAGCAATAAAGTAAATAATCACTCCCAGAATATTGTTGAAGTAATAGGAAATGAAATACTAACTGCGGGAATGGATAAACTAAGTTCATTATTTGGGAAAATTGGGCAACATTTTGTTGAAGCATCTGAAACAATTGAAAAAGATAAAATCGACTTAAAAGAAATTTACGATAAATTGTCGCATATTGAAGGCAGTTTAACTGGGTTTGATAAAATTGTAAAAACGCTTAGAATGTTAGGAATTGCAGCAAAAATTGAAAGTGCAAGATTAAATTTGGTTGATAGTGGTTTCTACTTACTAGCCGAAACAGTTGATAAAATGAGTTCGCAAATTGGTGACAGAAAAAATTTAATAAAAGATAAATCGAATAAATTATTAGACCATCTGTTAAAATCATTAAACGAATTACAAAACTTGGCAATTGATCAAGAAAAGCAAAACAGAACGTTTGATGAATCAACTAAAAATTCGTTAGAAAAGTTTAAACAAAAAAATCTTGTATGTGCAAATGCAATTGGCGAAATCAAATTTATTGGCACAAAATTGACAGATTATTTAATGAATATTGTTCAAACAATACAGATTCACGACATTGCTCGCCAACAATTGCAACACGTAAATGAATCGTTAGACGAAATGATAGAAAGTGCCAACGGAATTGATAATGAAAATGAAGAAGATATAGAAATATACTCCTTTATTCACGATAATCTTGAATTACAATCGCGACAATTAAAAGGCACGTTGGAAAATTTCACCAAATCAGTCTATTCAATTATCCAAAATTTGAGAGAAGTTGAATCTGGCGCCGAAGATATTTTTGGAGAATCACGTAAAATTATTGGTTCAGATTCAAAAAGCGAGAATTTGCACCAATCAATGATTAAAGATAATCTCGAATTTATTAAAACTGGATTGGAAGAAAACATAATTATTGACAAAAATCTTGATAATTCAATTGTTGAAATTGTAACAATTGTAAATGATTTGGCAAAACAAATTGATATAATTGAAGAAATTGGAACTGAAATTGAGTTGGTTGCATTAAATGCCCAAATTAAAGCCGCTCATTTAGGAAAAGAAGGTGCTTCACTTGGCGTTTTAGCCGAAGCTATTCAAAAACTTTCTTTTGAAGCAAAAGGACAAACGGAACAAACTTTTAAAGTTTTAATGACTATTGATAGTCTTTCAAGTGCATTACGCTCCGAAGTTTCATCTTCTCGCCAACAAACAACATCAAAACTTTTAGAAACAACAATTGAAGAGCTTAACTTGTTAGTCAATTCAATTAAAAATGTTGAAGTTGGTGCAATGAACGAAACCAAAGAGCTTGAAAGCATTATAAAATTATTCAAAAGTGAGTTAAAATCGACAGTTAATAATATTAACATTCACACTGCTGCTGAACAAATTTTAGGCGAGGTTATTTTTGGATTTGACCAAATTGCAGATAATTTGAAGCAGCAATACAATATTCAATCGCATCGGGACTTAAACACGAAAAGAAATATTTCAAAATATACTATGATGAGCGAAAGAGAAATTCATACAGATTACACACACAAATCAAATAACCAAAACAATCTGCTTAGTTTACCACAACCAGATAATGATGGATTAGATGATAACATTGAACTTTTTTAATATAAATGGACTTAATATTTACGGATTGGAGAATTAGAAAATGATAATTGATACAGAACTTACAATAAATAATGCAACCGATATTTACAAATCGTTTGCTGAAGCTATTGAAACCGAAAATGAAATTCAAATTCAAATTAAAAATCAAAGCCCAATTGATGTTACTTTTGTTCAAATTTTACATGCTTTCATTAAAAAATGTAAATCGCTTAATAAAAATGTAACTATCGAAGTTGAGGAGCAAAACTCATTTATAAATAGTTTAGAACAAATGGGATATTTTGAGTTAAATGATGTTTTAATAATTTCAGAAGCAAACGGAAAGGAGAAATAAATGCCTAAAACAATAATGACAGTTGATGATTCTGCCAGTGTTAGACAAATGGTAGCATATACTCTTAAAGAAGCTGGTTATGGAGTAGTTGAAGCTTGCGACGGAGTTGATGCGCTTTCCAAAATTGATAGCGAAAGTTTTAGTTTAATAATAACTGACTTAAATATGCCCAAAATGGATGGAATTACTTTAATAAAAGAACTTCGTGTGAAACCAAAAATTAAATTTACTCCAATTTTGATGCTTACAACCGAATCGCAAAATGAAAAGAAAATGGAAGGAAAAACTGCCGGAGCCACCGGTTGGATAGTTAAACCATTTAAACCAGAACAATTAGTTGCTGTTGTTAAAAAGGTGATAGGATGATTGATTCATTACAACAAGCTTTTATTGAAGAAACTAGAGAATTACTTGGCGAATTAGAAATAACTTTATTAGCCGTTGAAGATGCTCCAACTGATTCTGAATTAATTGCAAAATTATTCCGTGCATTGCATACAATTAAAGGCTCTTCTGCAATGTTTGGATTTGACGATATTGCTCTTTTTACTCACGATATTGAAACCGCTTACGATTTAATTCGTAACGGAAAACTTGGCGTTACAAAGCAGATAATTGATTTAACTTTGCTTGCCCGTGATGAAATTTCAAATATGTTAGTAAAAACCGGAAACCATACCCAAATAAATGAAGCAAACACAAAAAAAATTATTGAATCATTTAGAGAAATTGTTTCTAGTTTTAATAAAACAGAAAAAAAGCAACTACACGCTGTTGTTGAACCTCAAAGTAGTTCTATTGATAAATCAAGCGATGTATTTCATCATTTTCACATTCGTTTTATTCCAGGTAAAGATTTGTTTTTAACTGGAACAAATCCGCTTATGTTAATCGAAGAACTTCGCGAAATGGGCAGTTTAGTTTTGTCTGCTCATTTAGATAAAACTCCAGATTTCACAAGTTTAAATCCCGAAGAATGCTATTGTTATTGGAATGCTTTTTTGAAAACCACAAAAAATTTAGACGATTTGCAGGATGTTTTCATTTTTGTAGCCGATAATAGTGAACTAACATTTGAAAATATTTCAAATGAAATTCCTAAAGATTTTGAAATAGATTTTGCGAAACTTCAAAATTTAGTTTCCCAAAATGATAACGATGATTTCCGCGCAGTTCTAAAACAATACTTTTCTGTGCAAAAACAAGAAAAACAATTAGAAATAAACACAACACAAAAGCAAACTCAAGCTACAAATAGTCACAGTGAATCCGATTCAGTTTCCAGCATTAGAGTTAGTTCAGAAAAACTGGACGAGTTGGTAAATCTTGTTGGTGAATTAGTTACAATTCAAGCCACTTTAAGTCAAGTTGCGTTAAGTAACAATAATAACGACATGATTTCTATTTCTGAAGAAGTTGAACGCATTACTTGGTCGCTTCGCGATAGTGCATTGAATATTAGAATGCTCCCTATTGGTTCAACATTTAGCAAATTTAAACGTTTGGTTCGCGATTTATCAAACGAATTGGGTAAAGAAGTTGAACTTTCTACTGATGGTGCGGCAACCGAACTTGACAAAACAGTAATTGAAAAATTAAATGACCCGCTAATTCATATTATTCGAAACTCGATAGATCACGGAGTTGAATCTCCCGAAGAAAGAATTAAAGCAGGAAAACCTTCAATTGGAAAAGTGCATTTATCAGCTTCTCAATCGGGTGGAAATGTTTTAATTAAAATTATTGATGACGGTGCTGGCTTAAATAAAGAAGCAATTAGAGAAAAAGCCATTAAATCGGGAATAATTGCAGAAAATGCTGAATTATCCGATTCAGAACTTTATACACTAATATTTGCTCCTGGATTTTCGACTGCAAAAAAAGTTACAAGCGTTTCTGGTCGTGGTGTTGGAATGGATGTTGTTCGACGAGCTATTGAAGGATTGCGCGGCTCGGTTCAAGTTTCAAGCGAATTGGGAAAAGGAACCGTAATTACGCTAAAACTTCCATTAACACTTGCAATTATTGACGGATTATTAGTTAAAATTGGAAGTGACCATTATGTGCTTCCACTTTCATCAATTGAAGAATGTATTGAATTAACGCAGGATGATGTTAAAAAAGCTCACGGAAGACACGTTGTTAATGTAAGAGGTGGAATAATTCCTTACATCAACTTGAGAGAGAGATTTAGAATTACCGAAAACAGACCAAAAATTGAGCAAATTGTAATTGCTTCTATTAATAATCACCATGTGGGTTTTGTAGTTGACCAAGTTTTTGGGCAACATCAAACCGTGTTAAAATCACTCGGAAAATATTACGAAAAGGTGGAAGGAATTTCTGGAGCAACAATTTTAGGTGATGGAACAGTTGCATTAATTTTAGACATAAATAAATTAACCGAAAATGAAGAATTAGAAGAAACCAAATTAGCTTCAAATTCTTTTAAATAGAATGATTAATTGTTCTACCAAAAATTGAAAAAACAGCAATTTTAATTGTTAATTAAACACTAATAGCGAGGAGTGGTTTAAATGAGTAACTCAATGGTAAACGAAACAAAGCAATATCTCACATTCAAATTAAGTGACGAAATATTTGGTGTAGATGTCGCGCAAGTGCGTGAAATTCTTGATTATGTTAAAATAACCAAAGTTCCGCAAACACCCGATTTCATGTGCGGTGTTATCAATCTTAGAGGCAGCGTTGTTACAGTTGTTGATATGAATCTTAAGTTTGGAATGAAAAGAACCGAACGAACTGTAAATACGTGTATTGTAGTTGTTGAGGTAAAAATCGGCGATGAAACAGCGGTTCTTGGCGCTTTAGTCGATTCTGTTCAAGAGGTTTTTGAAATTGAACCTCAAAATATTGAGCCAGCACCAAGAATTGGCACAAAACTAAATACGGAGTTTATTAAAGGAATGGGTAAACGTGACGAAAATTTTATCATAATATTGGATATTGATAAGGTTTTTTCAACTGAAGAGTTGGAATTAGTTACAGAATCCAGCAATTATAAACCGGAACAATAATTAAATCAAAAAAAATAATTTTAACATAATTTTAAAGGAGTTTAAAATGAATTGGTTCTTAAATCTAAAAGTAGCTGCTAAACTGTTAAGTGGCTTTATCTTTGTAGTAGTATTGACGGGTATTGTTGGATATGTGGCTGTGACTAACATTATTGCACTTGACGAAAGTGACACAGAATTATATGAAAATATGACAGTCCCAATAGTTTGGATGGGAGATATTTCTACTTATTTTCAAAGAGTTAGAATTAACACAAGAGAAGTATTATTAGCAAAAAACCAAGTTGAACAACAAAGCTACTTAAATAAAATTCAAACTTATCGTGATTCAATTGATGCAATTGGTAAACGATTTGAGGCACGTATTTTATCTCAAGAAATGAAGCAAGCATGGCAAGAATTTAATTTGACAAGACAGGAATATGGAAAAGACCTAAATGAATTAAAATCTTTGATTGATCAAAATAAATCTGTAGAAGTTCTTGCATTGATTCAAGGTCCAATGGCAAAATCTTCAAGAGCTGAAATGGATGCAATAGCTAAAATTGTTGATATGAAGGTAGATGATGC
>Ga0209016_1002467_pt1 | contig 12302 bp, 12 predicted proteins | sample EPASupsiteSAE305_FD_187265 | JGI IMG/M metagenome (GOLD analysis project Ga0209016, IMG submission 187265) | Bioremediated contaminated groundwater microbial communities from EPA Superfund site, New Mexico - SAE3-05 (SPAdes) (version 2) | ecosystem: Environmental > Aquatic > Deep subsurface >...
CGCGCCCCAGCGCGCCTGTTGGATATCCCCCTGGGAAGAAAGCGTCGGCAGTCCGGTAGCGGGCCCGGGACGCATCACATCAACAATGACCACCGGTATCTCGACATTTGCGGCATAACTAATCAATTCTTGCATCAAGGAAAAGCCAGGGCCAGAAGTCGCGGTAAAGGCTTTTTCCCCGACACATGCTGCCCCTATAACTGCAGCTAGACTTGCTATTTCATCTTCCATTTGGATAAATTTGCGACCAAGACTGGGAAAACGTTCGGCAATTAACTCTTCTATCTCTGTAGAAGGAGTAATAGGATATCCGGCAAAAAAACCGGCGCCCGCAGCAATAGCCCCCAAGGCACAAGCTTCATTACCCTGGAGCAAGCAAACTTTACTCATTTTCCGCCTCCTTGATCTCCATGATATCTATACAATAATCAGGACAATGCAGTCTGCAGGCTTCACAACCGATACAAGCATCCGAATCGACTACCATTGCCTTATGATCCGGAGCTATCGCCCATACTCCTTTGGGACATAAACCGACACACAAACCACAAGACTTGCAAAACTTTGCTTCAAGATGTATCAGATAGTGCTTTCTTTGCAAAAGATATACCCCCCAAGTTTAAAGTCTTGCTAAAGCTAACTAAAGACAACTACCTGTGCTCTTTTTTTTACTACATTATACCATATTTATGAATGGTTTACAGGCAAAAACATCAGTATTTACTTGTAAAAATACCATTTTTCTTTATTTTTTGGGAATTGCCATGGAAAACCTTTTTCCTAGTTAGCAAATATGTTAAAATATAATTTGATATAAAAACCTAAAAGGGTGGTGCTTTAATAGTGATACGCCGTGTTTTTGCCGAGAAAAAGCCTTCTTATGCTGTAGAGGCCGAACATCTTTATAGTGATTTGAAAACTAATCTTGCTCTTTTGAGCCTTGAGGGCTTGCGTATCGTCAATCGTTACGATCTCTCCGATATTAATGAAGAATCTTTTAATGCCGCATTGTATACCGTATTTGCCGAACCGGTTTTGGATGATCTTTATCTGGAAGAATTTCCCCTTTCCTCAGATGAGAAGGCTTTTGCCATGGAATATCTACCTGGACAATTTGATCAAAGAGCTGATTCCGCGGCTCAATGCTTGCGAATATTAAATAATAAACTTTCCCCTCTTGTCCATGCAGCAAAAGTAATTGTTTTGCGTGGAAAAATTTCCGATGCTGAATTGGAAAAAGTAAAGGCTTATTGTATCAATCCCGTCGATTCGAAAGAAGCATCTATGGACAAGCCCCAAACGTTAGATATCGAATCCCCAACACCACCACCCGTGCCTTATATAGAAGGCTTCATCGTTGCTGATGAAGATGCTTTAGATAAAATTCACCAGGAAATGGGTTTGGCAATGAGCCTGGAAGACCTAAGTTTTTGTCAAGGTTATTTCCGTGAGCAGGAAAAGCGCGATCCTACAGTTACAGAAATACGGGTCATTGATACCTATTGGTCGGACCATTGCCGTCATACCACCTTCCTTACCCGTATCTGGGAAACACATTTTGATGAAGGTCATTTCAATAAACCAGTCCTTAATTCCTATCAGGCTTATTTAAAATCCAGAAAATTAGTCCATGGCGATAAACAAAAAGATATCTCTCTCATGGATATTGCGACGATTGCCATGAAAGAGCTGCGCTTAAGAGGTCTCTTGGATGATCTGGACGCATCTGAAGAGATCAATGCTTGCAGCATTAAAGTTGATATAAAGATTGACGGACAGAAACAGCCTTGGCTTTTAATGTTTAAAAATGAGACTCATAACCATCCTACCGAGATTGAACCTTTTGGTGGTGCAGCTACTTGCTTAGGGGGAGCAATCCGTGATCCCCTTTCCGGCCGCTCTTATGTCTATCAGGCGATGCGCGTCACTGGTAGCGGCGACCCGCGTGCCGATATTTCCCTGACTATCCCCGGCAAACTGCCCCAGCGTAAGATCACCAGAGAAGCCGCCCGTGGTTATAGCTCCTACGGCAACCAGATTGGGCTGGCGACAGGACAAGTTGCCGAAGTATATCATGAAGGTTTCCTCGCCAAAAGGATGGAGATCGGAGCCGTTATCGGCGCCGCTCCACATGATAATGTGGTCCGCGATGTGCCCAAAGAAGGAGATCAGATCATCCTTTTGGGCGGCAGAACGGGGCGTGACGGTTGCGGTGGTGCTACCGGCTCTTCCAAGGAACATGATGAAAATTCACTTGCCGAATGTGGCGCCGAGGTGCAAAAGGGTAATCCCCCCACCGAAAGAAAGCTGCAGCGTCTTTTCCGCAATGATAAAGCCAGCCGCTTGATCAAAAGATGTAATGACTTTGGCGCAGGCGGCGTATCTGTGGCTATCGGTGAGCTGACTGATGCCCTGGATATCAATTTAGATGCCGTGCCTAAAAAATATGATGGTTTAGACGGCACCGAGCTGGCTATTTCAGAATCGCAAGAAAGAATGGCGGTAGTGCTTTCTCCTGGGGATGTCCCCTCTTTTATCAAAATGGCCCAAGCAGAAAATCTAGAAGCAACAGTTGTAGCTACCGTAACCGATAATGGCCGTTTGCGTATGAATTGGAGAGAGCAAACCGTTGTAGATATTTCCCGCGAATTCCTCAATACCAATGGCGTGCGCCAAGAAACCAAAATAGCCGTAGCTTCCCCCAATGAAGAAGAAAATTTCTTTGGCATCGCCCACGCCTACAAAGAAGGCCTATCTACCAAAGCTGCCTGGCTGGCTAACCTTAGCCATCTGCAGCATGCAGCACAAAAAGGCTTAGTCGAGCAATTCGACAGCACCATCGGCGCCTCTACCGTTTTAATGCCCTTTGGCGGTGCTTATCAATTAACTCCTGCCGCAGGCATGGCTGCCCTCTTTCCTGTTTTAGATGGAGTAACTACAGACGCTTCCTTGATGAGCTACGGTTACAACCCCCGCCTGGCTTCCTGGAGCCCCTATCATGGCGGTATGTATGCCGTTATCGAAGCTATCTCGAAAATAGTTGCAATGGGTGGCAGCCCCAATAAAATACGCCTCTCTCTGCAAGAGTATTTTGAGAAGCTGGGCAAAGATCCCTATAAATGGGGCAAGCCTTTAGCCGCCCTTTTAGGAGCCTTTGAAGCGCAACGCAATTTCGACGCACCGGCCATCGGCGGTAAAGATAGTATGTCCGGCACTTTTCAATCCCTGCATGTTCCGCCTACCCTGGTCGCCTTTGCAGTGACAACGGTAGCTGATGCCAGGCGCATAATTTCCCCTGAATTTAAAAAATCAGGTAGCCATGTAGTGATGGTTCCTTTGACCTGCAATAGATATGAAATTCCCGATTTTGCTACTCTCAAAAACGCCTATGAATGTATTCATCAACTTATACAAAAAGGCCTGGTCCTGGCTGCACAGCCCCTTGATCAAAGCGGCGTTGCCGGAGGCATCAGTAAAATGTGCTTCGGTAATCAGATAGGCATGTTCTTTGATGAAGAATGGGAGGAAGAAGTCCTCTATATGCCGGAAATAGGTTCCCTTGTTTTGGAAATTGATGGATCAATCAAACCGGAAAAAATAGGCGAACTCTTCGACGACGTAGACTATTTATATTTAGGCAAGACCAAGAACGACGGTTTCATTTCTATCAACGATACTAAGATAAGCATTGCGGATTGCACACAGGCCTGGCTCTCCACATTGGAAGGCGTTTTCCCTTATATATATCGTGCCAAATCTACGCAAAAAACAGAAACTGCTCCGAGCATTAAATATGAGTCAAAGAGCAAAATCACTTGCACAACATCTTTTAAAAAGCCCACGCCCCGGGTACTCATTCCCATCTTCCCTGGGTCCAATTGCGAATATGATACGGCGCTTGCCTTCCAAAAAGCTGGCGGCGATGTAGAAACCCTTGTTTTCCGTAATCTCAGCTCACAAGATATAGAGGAATCAATAGCAGCAATGGCAGAGGCTATCAAAAAGAGCCAGATCATTGCTTTGCCGGGCGGTTTTAGTGCAGGTGATGAACCGGAAGGTTCCGGCAAATTTATTGCCGCCATTTTCAAAAACCCCCGCATACGCGAAGCTGTAGCAGAACATCTAGAACAGAAGGATGGCTTGATGCTGGGCATTTGCAATGGTTTCCAAGCCCTGATCAAACTAGGACTGGTGCCTTACGGCAAGATACAGGATATGGAAGTCACTTCCCCTACCCTTACTTTTAATAATATTGGCCGCCATATCTCCACTATCTCCCGCACCCGCATCGTTTCTAATCTCTCTCCCTGGTTTAATCAATGTTATTTGGATGACATCTATAATATAGCGATTTCACATGGTGAAGGACGCTTTGTCGCAACTCATGAAGAACTTGAAAGGCTAGCCGCCAGCGGACAGATTGCTACCCAGTATGTAGACAGCGCAGGCAATGTTGCCAATGATCCTATAAGCAATCCTAACGGCTCTTCCTGGGCTATAGAAGGCATCACCAGTCCTGATGGCAGAGTACTTGGTAAAATGGCCCATTGCGAACGCATGACGCCTAATGCAGCCATCAATATTCCCGGAGTAAAAGATATGCCAATCTTCATTTCCGGTATCAAATATTTTGCTTAAATTTCGTATTTGAACCCTCGGCAAACCGGGGGTTCTTTTTTTAAAACATTATTTATAAAAAAAGAACGCGAGTCAAACTCGCGTTCTTTTAATTATTGATTTACTCTTAAAGCCTACCCAAAATATTTTTTGAATAACTGTCCAAACACTTGTACCAACTCATCTACAGAAGATAGGACCTCATCACAGAGGTTATCTTCCATTCTGGTAGATTTAGGTTGGATGCCGATTATAGAAACCGGGCAATCCATTTGTTTTTGCAGATAATCAACCATAATGGGAAATGGTAACATATGGGTGCTAAAAGAGATAGCCTTGATCTGTTCCGGCTCTATGACCCCTATCACTCCCGGCTCTTCTTCTAAAAGAGCAGCATCTACAATGAAGAGATGTTCTGGGGCAAAACTTTTTATTACACCGGTACAATTCTCCGGAGCGGTACTGCCGGCAACCAGCAATACCTGCGGATAGTCTTTACCCAAAAGCTGTTCCAGCTTTTCGATAAGGAGCATTCCGGCCGCATCATCAGCTTTCAAGACCGAACCGGCGCCGAGAATAGCTACCTTGGAAGCGTTTTCAATCCTTGTCTGAAGATACTCTTCCAAATAAAGCATTACAGCTCTTCCCTCAAGGATTTCCTATCTAAGGTTGCCAGTTCGACGTTCTCGCTCAAAGCTAAGGCTCCCTTGCGGCAGGAATCCACGCATTGGCCACAAAAGATGCAATGGTCGATATCTAAGGTCAATTGAAATTTCTTTTCTTCAGGGGTGCCAATATTTTTTACTTTAATGGCATAGGCAGGACAATCCCTGACGCAAAGATTACAACCGATGCATTTTGTTGTATCAAAGGTTAATTTTCCCCGATAATTAGGTTCAACCTTTATTGGAATGAATGGATAAGCTGTCGTAGCTGGTTTTGCTGTCAAATGATGCAGCGCATAACCGGTTATTTTTCCTGGACCTTTACTCATAATGGCAACACTCCTTTCAGGAGCAGGTTAAGTAATATTTGGATTAATGCCAAAGGAACAAGGTATTTCCAGCAAAATACAACCATTTGCTCAATACGGATACGGGCCATGACCGAACGTATAACCGTCAGGATAAAGAGAATGATGAAAGTTTTGACGAGATAGATAATGAATCCCAGTACCGGGTTGGCAACGAAGGCCGGGAAAAAGATCGCGGCCATAATTGAGGCTACCACGATCAGTTCCGCATCAATGGTCATACGGAAGATAGCCAATAGACGTCCACTATATTCCGTGAAAGCACCGGCAACGATTTCTGTTTCTGCTTCCGGCGCATCGAAAGGTACTCTTTCCAATTTGCCTTGGATAGCAATAACAGCAACGATAAAGGCTGGGATATTGATCAAGATATAAAGCGGATGCGTATGATAGAAAGCTGCATTTCCAGCTATAGACCAGGATCCCGACAAAATAGCCGGAGAGAGAAGCGCCATGAAAATAGGAATTTCATATGAGAAAAGCTGGGTCAAAGAACGGACGGAACCGATTGTTGCATAAACGCTTGTCGAAAACCAACCTGCCAGGAAAAAGGCCAGTGTTGGAATTGTCAGCAAGTATAATACAACAACTATATCGCCTTCAAAAGAGTAAAGTCCGGTCTGTCCCCAAATAGGCACATAGAGAAATGCTGCGGTAGCTGCTGCCAGAGCAAATACCGGTAAAATCTTAAATACAGGCTTATCGGCGTCATCAGGAATGATCGTTTCCTTGCCGATCAGCTTCAAAAAGTCAGCCAAGGGCTGAAACCAGGGCGGACCCTGCCGGTTTTGCATCCTAGCGTACATTTTACGATCTAAATATTCAAACCATAGGCTATATACGCTTAAGAAGAGAAAACCAGGAAATACTAAAAGCCCAAATATTGCAAGCGGCATTTGTTTTTACCTTCCTTCCCCTCATACTTTAAAAATAGAGTTTCTTTTCTGGTATTTGGATCTTAGTGGTATCGATACCACGGTTCTTGTACCAGTCAATACTGTATTGTCTCAATTGATTCCAATCAAGTACTGATTGTGTTTCCGTGTCCTTATTGTCGACAATAATTTTCCTGTCGGTGCAAGAATAGCATGGGTCAATAGCGGCAATGATCAGAGGCGCGTCAGCCAGATAATCGCCTTCGATCATATGAGCCATACCATGCCAGTTTGCTTCCGACGGAGCACGGACACGAACCCTCTCCGGATATTCGGTACCATTGGCACGTACCATGTGGACGTCTTCTCCGCGGGGAGCTTCATAACGGGTCACAGATTCACCAGCGGGGATCTTACGCGGTACTTTAACCACCAATTCACCATCAGGAAGGTTATCCAGAACGTAACGGATGATTTTGACGCTTTCAAATATTTCCAGGACACGGACCACAGTACGTCCGAAAACATCAGCATATTCAGTGGTGATAACGTCAAAGGGCATCTCTTCATATAAGCAATAAGGATCGGTTTTGCGGATATCGTCGGCAACTCCGGCAGCCCTGGAAGTAGGACCGACAGCGCCGTACTTGATGCAATCGTCATGCGAAAGTTTACCAACACCACCTAAGCGGGCAGCAAGGGTAGTTTCAGTCAAAGCGATCTGCGCATAATATTTAGCTTGTTCTTCCACGATAGTGCACATTTTTTTCAAATCTTCGATATTCTGTGCATCAATATCGCGGCGTACGCCACCAATGGTGTTGATACCGTAATTGACGCGGTTACCACCTATGGTCGCCAGCTGATCTAATACGAGCTCTCTGTCTCTCCAGGAGTACATCAAAAGGGTATCAAAACCGATGATATGCCCAGCCACACCCAGCCACAACAAATGGCTATGCAGTCTTTCCAGCTCGGCCATGAGCACACGGATATAATTGGCACGGCGGGAAATTTCCACACCGGCTATCTGTTCAACGGCCCGGAGGAAGTTAGTGCTATGGGAATGGGAGCAAATACCGCAAACGCGTTCGATGATATATAAACATTGGATATAACTTCTTGATTCACAAGATTTTTCCAGACCGCGGTGATTGTAGCCAACGCCGACCACGGCATTGGTAACCTTCTCCCCTTCCAGGGTAAGCGTAAAGCAACCTGGTTCTTTTAAAGCGGGGTGTTGCGGCCCGATGGGAATTACAACTTTTTTATTAGTCATTCTGCTACCTCCTTCCGCTTTAATTTTCTGCCGGAGCTTCTGGAGTTTCCTCTTTAGCTTCCGGTGCCGGCGGGTTATAAGTCATGGTGTTTTTATCAAAGTATTCTACTTTCCAATCTTTACGCATCGGATATTGCCCTTCGGGCCAGCCATCTGGCAGCGGATAATGGGGACCTTCGGGCAAGCCTTCGACTGTAGCTCCGAAGAGGTCAATCAGTTCCCTTTCATGCCAGATGCAGTTTTTGTAATACTTAACAACCGAATTGATAACTGGATTGGATTTTGGCGCATACTGTTTGACATTTAATATTATTTTGTCTGCATTGGATAAAACATATACGAATTCCAGATTTTCCCCGGAATCGAATCCAATTACCAGATGAAAAGTATCAAAGCCACCTTCAGTAGCAAGCCAATCTAATACCTTCTCGAAATCTTCCTTGTACAGCGGTTCCGCATGTATACGACGATCGTAAGGATTAGTTAGTTTGCCTTCAAGGAAGGGGAATTTGGCAACTATTTGTTGGATTACCTGTTCTTCTTTACTCAAATTACTCTACCTCCCTTGTTTAATCGGCAGCCTTTTGGGCTTGCGCTAAATACGTTAAAAGTTTTACAACAGCATCAATGATCGCTTCCGGACGAGCCGCGCAACCAGGGATATAAGCGGAAACCGGAATAACGGAGTCAATACCGCCGGATACACAATAACAATCGGCAAAGATACCACCTGAACAAGCGCAAGTACCGATCGCTAAAACGAATTTCGGTTCAGGCATTTGCTCATAAACCATTTTCAGACGGTCCCTGGTCTGTAAAGTAACAGCGCCGGTGCAGGCTAAGACATCACCATGACGAGGTGTTCCTCTTTGGATGATACCAAAACGTTCTATGTCATAGCGAGGAGTCAAAGCGTCAACGATTTCAATATCGCAACCGTTGCAGGCGCCGGCATTAAAGTGAACCAACCAAGGAGATTTTCTTCTACCCCAATCTATAGCTTTCTGAAGTACATTTCTAGCCATATTCTCACCTCCGGAAAAGAATCACTAAAGCCAATACACCAGCAACAAAGTAAAGCAATGGTAAAGTCAAAACATCTCTAGGCACTGTAGCGATCACCAGCACCAAAACGTGCATGATGGTGAAGAAAAAGGCATAGGGAAAGAATTGACTATAATCCGGACGAATGTGATGGGCAACATTTTTTTGACCGCAGGCATAAGACATCTTTTTTAACTCAGTATCTGCGCCAACTGCTGCTAATTTGCTCGCCAGAAAAGATAGAACCATGCCTAGTACGATGAAAATTAAAAACGCAATAGGCGGTGAAAGCAAAATATTATTCATATTCTCCTACCCCCCCTAACCGTTCAGTTTCTTCAGCTTGTCGATATCCAAGCTGTCATTGTGACGGAATACACTTACTGCGATACCAGCCGCAACTACGGCGACTACGACTTCCATAACGATCATGGTGATTATAAAGGTTTGCACCAGATCCATATTGCCACTCACCTTACCGGCGAAGACTAAAAGAAGCGTAACGGCCTTCATGGCGATTTCAATAGCGATGATCATGCGGATCATATTGCGGGATTTAACCAAGCAATAAAAGCCGGTTATCAAGATCAGAGCGGCTGCTACGATTATAGCAAGAACTGTGAAACTCATTTCTCATCACGCTCCTTAAAGAGAACTACCACGGCAAAGACACCGGCCAAAACGATAATGATTTGACCTAAGATGTCGGCCTGACGCATATTCCAAAATACTTCTTTGAATGTGGAAAAAGTGGAAGGCGTGGCATAAGGAATACCAATATTCATACCACTAAAGGCCAACATTACTCCAAAGACGATAGCTACGAGTGCCAGGATAAATGGCAATTGAATGAAGCGGGCCAGGCGTTTTTTTGCCAGTTCCGAAGCTTCTTCCTTTTTGTAAGGTGTGGTAAGGCTGATAGCACTGACGAATACAACAGTGATCAAACCGGCGCATACCGACAACTCAAACAAGCCAGCCAAGGGCGCTCCTAACAGGAAGAGTATGATGGTCAGAAAAACGCTGACTGCTGCAAGGCAAATGGCCGATTTAATCAGGTTGCGCACCATGACTGCAGCAACCGCAGCTATAACCATTAGCAACAACAATATAACAAAGATCACTTGTGTCATTTAACTCCCTCCTTTCTAGAGCATCCCTTGTGCTTGCAGGAAGCGCAGCACAAAGGGGAACAGAACGCCAAAACCGACAGTTACGATGGAAAGTAAAACGGTAGCCAGGGCAAGAGATCCTTTGGTTTCTTTAACATCTTCTAAACCTTCTTTTAAAGGACCATAGAAAACATGGCGCATGACAAAAAGGAAATACGCCAAAGTGAATACGCTAGCAAATACAGCGGTACCAGCGACAAAATGAGCGCCAGCCTGCCATACGGCAATGATGATCAGTAGTTTGCTCCAGAAACCGGCCAGCGGCGGGATACCGGATGTAGATAAGAAAGCGAGGATTGTAGATACATTAGTTAAAGGCATCTTTCCTTCCAAGCCGCCCATCTCATTGATATCTCTAGTCCCTACTTGTTTTTCTAAAGAGGCCGAATTGACGAAGAGGGTGGTCTTAAATGTGGCATGGTTAAAGAAGTGAAGCACCGCTCCCAAGAAGCCAATTGGGCTACCTGTTGAAATACCAAGAACGATATAGCCTATCTGACTGATACTGGAGTAGGCTAAAATACGTTTGAAATCTTTTTGTGAAAGTGTGGCTACGGCACCAAATACTATGGAAATGGTACCTAAGATCATCAAAATCATATTGATGGTCGCTACACCTGAGAAAACATCACTTGTTATGCGGATGATGGCATAAACACCAGCAACCTTGGTCACGATACCACCCAAAAGCACGGAAACAGGAGCAGGAGCACTTTGATATGCGTCCGGCAGCCATCCATGGAAGGGAGCGACACCGGCCTTGATGCAGATGCCAGCAATGAAGAAGATGAAGGCAGCCATTAAGAAGAGTGGTTGATCAGCGGCTTGCCAATTGAGCATAGCAGCAGCAACATCACTATAAACCAGGCTACCAACATTCATAAAGATGCACGCCATCGAAATCAAAAGGAATGCAGAAGCGATAGCAGACATGATCAGATATTTGAAAGCGCCTTCCAGACCTTCGGGGTCTTTGAAAAGAGCAATCAGCACAAAAGATGCTATACCGGTGATTTCCAGGAAAACATAAAGGGAGAAGAGATCGGTTACAACGGCGATACCGTTCATACCAAGCATGATCACCATTAGCAAGTTTGTGAAATTTAATTTCTTATCCCCAACAGTTTGTTTAGCGGTCAGGAAGGATATAAAAGATACCATACCTATGCAGAACAGAACCACGATGGAGAAGAAATCAATGGAAAGACGACCCGCAAAAGCACTGTCCGTCATATTCCAAAAGATCGAAAAATCGATAAAGTCTTTTTGATTTGCCCATAATAGGCCTGCGCAAATTATGGCCGAAATCATTTGTATAACGGCGACTATTATCCCTACACCTAAGGCAAGTTGATTCCCTGTCTTTCTGTTAACAAGGTTTAAGATAAGTATAGCCAAGAAGGGTAGTCCCATAATGGTCGCAGTAGCAAATTGTAAAGACGTTGGCACAGTTTTTCCCCCCTCACCTTATACTAAGGCGATGAAAACGAACAAGATAACTGCCAACCCGGTAAAGGACCATACGATATACCGAGACTGACTGCCGTCGTTCATTTCCTTCAACCCGCGAGAAATAGACGAAACGATAAATACGCAGAAAACATTATAAATCCAGTCGATGGCGCGGTCTATACCAAATGCCAGCCAAGCAAAACCTTTGACGACCCACATCAGCAAATCAAAGGGATCGAAGTAATGCTTTTCAGCGCCGTTATAGATGTTACTTAAAACCGGAGCATAATGGATATGGTCAACAGAACCAAGTCCGTTACCGGTCTTTTTAACGCCATAAGCATGGTTAGCAATAGACAGAACCAGAACAATAACTGAGATGATAACCAATGTCGCAGTGTGCGGCCAACCGGCAAAATCTTCTCCTTCCAAAGCATGACCGAGTATCGGCTGGATAAAGGTATGCAGAGGAAGAGCATTGTAAACACCGAAGAGTACGCATCCGGCAGCGATCACGATCATCGGGATCAGCATTGCCAAAGGAGCTTCTTTGGTATTTTTGGTGGTTTCCTCATCTCTGCTCTTACCAAAGAAAGCGGCATGGCCGAGTTTGAGGAAGGATGCTGCTGTGAGGAATGCACCGACAACAGCAGCAATATAGAAGATCATTCCGCTTTCAATAGCGGCGTCAAATACCAATTCCTTAGAGAAGAAACCATTGAAAGGAGGTACGCCGGAGATGGATGCCGCAGCGATCAAGAAGCAGATCGTGGTAATAGGCATGTATTTTCCGAGTCCGCCCAATTTTTTCAGATCGGCAGTACCGGTCT
>Ga0209016_1002470_pt1 | contig 12281 bp, 11 predicted proteins | sample EPASupsiteSAE305_FD_187265 | JGI IMG/M metagenome (GOLD analysis project Ga0209016, IMG submission 187265) | Bioremediated contaminated groundwater microbial communities from EPA Superfund site, New Mexico - SAE3-05 (SPAdes) (version 2) | ecosystem: Environmental > Aquatic > Deep subsurface >...
TATGATGTAGTCAAACTGGTCCCCACCCAGGAGTACCTCGACGTCTACGATCAGGCTGTCGAGATCCTCACCGGGCTTGGCCTCGATTATTGGAAAAAGATGTAAATGCGGTGCCCTCCCTTCTGACAGGGGCACGGCAAAACTGCCTCAACCCCTGTCAGAGGGAAAATTGATATGGAGAGTGGATCGAAGGGATCGCGTGGACTCTAAATCCGTGCAGCCGGGTGCGACTCCCGGACTCTCCTCCATTATTGCGAGTGACGCATGCAGCACACAGTTATCTTTCAACCCGACGGGTGCCGCGGCACCTGTGAGGACCAAACCAATCTCCTTGCGGTAGCACGGCAATACGGTGTTGCGCTTGAATCACCGTGCGGCGGAACGCAGGCCTGCGGCAAATGTGCCGTCAAAATAGAATCGTTCTCCGATAAGGGAGGCAACGATCAAAATCATTTCGCCGAGGCTTGCGAGCAGGAAAAAAAGTTGTTGGCCCCGGAGGATCTGCAACAAGGATACCGCCTTGCCTGCTGCACTGAGGTGCGGACAGACCTCGTTGCGTATATTCCCGAGCAGAGCCGTCGAACGGCGCAAGTTATTCTCGAAGATGGCAGAGCAACGGAGCATTCGCTACATCCATCCGTTCGGCTTGTCTTTCTTGAACTGGACAAGCCAACTTTAGAGGATTCCAGGGACGATCAAAGGCGGATCTCCGATGCGCTGCGGGTTGCCGGCTTCGAAGCGGACCCTTCTCTTGATTACAAGGTGTTGCAGCATCTCCCTAAAACCATCCGCGCCGGAAAATGGAAAATCACGATTGGTCTCTACCAGGAAAAAGAGATCGTTTTTGTTGCGCCGGGCCGAGTGGAACGCGCCTATGGCGTGGCCATCGATATCGGCACCACAACTATTGCCGGTTTTTTGGGGGATCTGGCCACCGGCGCCATTGTCACTCAAAATTCGCTGACGAACAGCCAGATCCAATACGGCGACGATGTTATCTCACGCATAAGTTGTTGCATGTTGGAAGACGACGGGCTTGAAAAACTTCATAAAACCATCCTTGCTGACATCAATAGCCTAATTGCCCGCATGACCGTCTCAGCCGGGATTGATGCCCGCGATGTCGTTGATGTCGTTCTGGTTTTCAATACCGTGATGCACCACATTTTCCTGGGCATCACCCCTGACGCGCTTGGACGTTCACCTTTTGTTTCAGCGACTCGTCGAGCCCTCGATATCAAAGCGCGTGATCTGGGCATCGATATCAATTGCGGCTGTTATGTGCATTGCCTACCGATCGAAGCGGGATTTGTGGGCGCTGATAATGTAGCGGTTCTCCTGGCAGCAAACGCCTGTGAAAGTGAAAAGATTCAGTTATTGATCGATATCGGCACCAATGGCGAAATTAATATCGGTAGCCGCGACCGCATGCTGGCGGCCTCCTGCGCCACTGGGCCGGCCTTTGAAGGCGCCCAGATTAAACACGGCATGCGCGCTGCCGAAGGTGCCATCGAGCGAGTAACAATCGATCCGGTCAGCAAGGAGGCAGAAATTCAGGTCATTGGTGACCAAAAAACTGAGGGCACTGACGCCCTAGTCCGCCCTAAAGGTATTTGCGGTTCGGGAATCATCGATGTGGCGGCGGAGCTGTATAAGGCAGGATTGGTGCTCCCCGACGGCCGGTTCGATAAATCCGTTGAGTGTGCCCGGCTGCGGGCGGATGCCAACGGTAAATACGAGTATGTGCTGGCTTGGGCTCAAGAAACGATGACCGGACAGGATATTGTGATCACCCAGAAAGATATCCGCGCCATTCAATTGGCGAAATCGGCTTTGTACGCCGGTATCAAGATCTTGATGCGACGATTGGGGGTTGAAAAAATCGAGGGGGTTGTCCTGGCTGGGGCCTTCGGGAGTTATATAAATGTGGAAAGCGCTTTGGTTATCGGAATGTTTCCGGACTGCGCACTGGAAGATGTAGTGGTGATTGGCAACGCCGCCGGTGAAGGCGCCAAGCGAGCGCTCTTTGATACGCGGCTGCGGGAGGAGGCGAAACGGATCGCCGGATTCGTTGAATTCGTCGAAACTGCGGCTAAAAACGATTTCTCAACCCACTTTGCCGATGCCATGTTCTTCCCGCATCGCAACGATCGTTTTCCCCATATTCAGCATCTCCTGGATGCGATACCGTCCCCCCAAAACAGTGCCAAGAAGGAGGTGCTGCCATCAAATCCATAAACTGCTGTGCCTGCACCAGGGATGAGTCTGAAGGTATTCCGTTGTCGTTGATGAGGGCTTTAGGCATCACCTGCCGTGACGCACATACGGAAGCCATGGCTATTGCACGATTAGCGGCCCAGCGCATGGAAGATGCCACCGACGCGGTATGCCGGGTTCCCTTCTGCGTAACCGTGGAAGCCGAGGCCTTTGGCGCCGCCATTAAAATTCCCGATGATGACAGTGGCCCCCGCTGTGACGGGTACAGATTCTCCCGGATGGAGCAGCTCAATCAATTGGCGCCGATGGAGCTCGGCAAGGGACGAATCACCGAAATTCTGAAAAGTCTCACTCTGTTGAAGGAGGCAGGCAAGATGGTGGTGCTCAATGTGGAAGGCCCGTTCACTGTGCTTGGTTTTCTTATCGACTCGGCCACCATTTTTCGCGGTATTATCACCCATCGCACCTTACTCGAACAGGCCCTGGTAATCCTTGAGGAGAGTCTTGTTCATTACATCCGCACCGGTATCCGGTACGGCGCCGATATTATTTCCTATGCCGATCCAACCGGTGCCCTGGAAATCTTCGGGCCGAAACTCTATCGCGAGATTACCGGCTTAAGTACGTACCGTATTTTAAAGCAGCTTGAGAGCGATACCGAGAGCGCTTTAGTCCATCTCTGTGGTCAGACCTCCCGTAGTCTTGAAAAGGTCGGCCTGTGCACGGCTCATCCGGTGGAGGTTTCGGGAGGAACAACCTATGGCAACAACCTGTGCCGGTTCGTTCACGCAAAAGCTCCGGCTTTTATCGGCCATAATTGCATGAAAAGTTCATCCAAGGTACTCAACCGGCCGTCTATCTGGCAGATCAGGCTGACATGAGGGGGACGCATGTACGATAAGGAGTTGCGGATGCCGGTTTCGTGGACGGATCTACAGAAAAAACGGCTACAGGATTTACAGGTCTCGGAGGAACAGGTGGGGCTGCTTTTTTCCTCGGAACAGGAGCGCGACCAGGCTTTCAAAAAACAGGAGACCCTGCTTAAGGGCAAAGCGAAAGATCGGCTCAATAATTTCTTAGAGCACACCAGACGACCAGGACTGTGCCGCCTGGAAACCATCCTGGTGGAAACCCTGACCCAAGCAGGTTTTGCCCAGGTGACGACGCCGATCATTCTTGCCAAAAATATGTTGGCCAAGATGACCATCGACGACGACCATGCTCTCTACTCCCAGGTCTTCTGGCTTGATGACAAGCGATGTCTGCGGCCGATGCTAGCCCCAAACCTCTACTACATCCTCAAGGATTTGCTGCGATTATGGAAAAAACCGGTACGCATCTTTGAAATCGGTTCCTGTTTTCGCAAGGAATCACAGAGCAGTAATCACTTAAGCGAATTCACCATGCTCAATCTGGTTGAATGGGGCTTGCCCGAAGGGGATCGGCAGGAACGCCTGGAAGAGATGGCGAAACTGGTTATGCATGCGGCAGCTATCGAAGGGTATCATTTGGAACAGGAATCTTCGGTGGTGTACGGCGATACCACCGATATCGTTCTTGGTGATCTGGAATTGGGCTCCGGAGCCATGGGGCCGCATGTTCTTGATGGCAACTGGGGGATGACCGGCGCGTGGGTGGGCATTGGCTTTGGCCTGGAACGGCTGACCATGGTCAGGGAAGGGAGCAGAAATGTCAGCAGTGTGGGCAAGGGATTATCGTACCTTGATGGTGTGCGGCTCAATATCTGACCGTGCAGGTTACTTGTTTCGATGCACAAAGCAAATATTCTTATGAATGTACTCAATACAATACTTGAAAAGGCCAGAGGCGGCGAACCATTGCAGGAGGAAGACCTGCTCTTTCTCCTGCAGCTTGAGGCGAAAGAAGAGCGGCAGGCATTGTTCCGTGCTGCCCGAGAGGTACGATTCAAACACTTCGGCAACCGGGTCGGCCTCTACGGATTTGTCTATTTTTCAACCTACTGCCGCAACGATTGCGCGTTTTGCCTCTACCGGAAATCCAATGTCTCCTGCGAGCGCTACCGGAAAACCACAGAAGAGATCGTTGCCGCCGCAGTTGCTCTCGCTGATTCCGGGGTGCATCTCATTGATCTGACCCTGGGCGAGGATCCGGCCTATGGTGCTGGACACCCGACAGACTTTGGTCCGTTGATTGAAATCGTCCGAGCCGTCCGTGAGCGGACCTGTCTGCCGGTCATGATTTCGCCTGGGGTCGTCCCCAAGGATGTATTGGTGGAACTTCAGGAGGCCGGCGCCACCTGGTACGCTTGCTATCAGGAAACCCATAACCGGGACTTGTTTGCTGATCTTCGCCTGCAACAGAGCTATGATGAACGCTGGTCAATCAAGGTCTTTGCCAAAGCCATCGGCATGCTGGTGGAGGAAGGACTGCTGGTCGGTGTCGGCGATCAAGTGGGCGATGCGGTTCAATCCCTGCTGGCCATGCAGGAGCTGGCGGCGGATCAGGTGCGGGCCATGACCTTCGTCCCCCAGGCCGGGACCCCGCTGGCCGCATGGCCCCAGGTCGGCAACGGCTATGAATTGAATCTGATTGCCGTGATGCGCCTCCTGTTTCCAGAGTGCTGCATCCCCGCCTCGCTGGATGTCGAAGGAATCCAGGGTCTCAAAGACCGGCTCAATGCTGGGGCCAATGTGGTCACCTCCATCATTCCACCGGCGGCCGGGTTACAGGGAGTGTCGCAAAGCACCCTCGATATCGCCGAGGGATTTCGAACGGTCGCCGGTGTGCAACCGATCTTGGCCGACTGTGGCCTGCAGCCGGCAACCCCGGCTGAATATGGGCAGTGGCTGGAACGATTGCAGCATCGAACCATGCTGGAGGAAGTCCTGTGAAGCTGGCCGTTCTCGGTGGCCGCCTGCAGGGTGTGGAAATCGCCTATCTGGCCGCAAAGGCGGGGTGGCAGGTCGTGGTGGTCGATCGTGATCCGACGGCGCCCGCAGCCGGTCTTTGCGAGACCTTTTACGCCTTTGATCTCATGGATAACGAGCAGTTGATGTCGCTGCTGCGGACTGTTGATTTTGTCATCCCTGCTCTTGAAGACCAAGAGGTCCTTGATCATATCAGCCGGTGTGCGGCCAAAGCCGGGGTGCGTGTGGCCTATGACCGGGAAGCGTATCTGCTGTCATCGTCCAAAATACGCTCGGATGGATTATTTGCAATGCTCGGCGTTCCGGCGCCGAAACCCTGGCCGTTTTGCAACTTTCCCCTGACGATCAAACCTTCTAATGCGAGCGGCAGCGAAGGGGTCCTCTTTTGCGAGGATGCGCATCAATTCGAGCAGTGGCTAGCCACTGTCGAACACCCGGAGGCATGGGTGAAACAGGAATTCCTCCCCGGGCCGTCCTATTCGATTGAGGTGATTGGCAGTGAGGGACGCTATCGCACCTTCCATATCACCGAATTGGAGATGGATGCGGACTACGACTGCAAGCGGGTAACCGCCCCGGTGTCTTTTCCGGACGAACTGGAACTAGCCCTCAGCAACATAGCCCTGACCCTTGCGCAGGCGTTGCAACTGAACGGCATCATGGATGTTGAGGTGATTCACCATCAAGGGCAGCTCAAGGTTCTGGAAATCGATGCCCGCTTTCCCAGCCAAACACCGACCGCGGTCTATCATTGTTCCGGGATCAATTTAGTGCAGGCCCTATGGCAGAGCGGCAAGGGTTTCGACGGTTCAGTACAAAGGACAGAAAACACCCGCGGGGTGATCTATGAGCACATCCAGGTTGTCGGCGAATCATTGTCGGTGTGCGGCGAGCACATCATGGCCCAAGCGGGGCCGCTCTCCCTGCGTGCTGACTTTTTCGGCGCCCAGGAAGCGTTGACGAACTACCGGCCCGGTCAGTCTTGCTGGGTTGCGACACTCATTATTCGCGGAGAAGATCTGCAGGCGGCCCGATTGCTGCGGGAAGAGGTGATGCTCAACATCAGACAGTCCTTGGGGATCAGCAAATATCTGGATCCGGTACCCGCATCAATGGCGAAGCAGTCGCAAGCGTGCTCCCTTATCAAGGGGGAAGTCTGAACAATGACCCGATTGCAACCACACGACATCACTGGATTGGGTGAGAGACTACGGGCTTATGAAGAGAGGCTGCGCAAGGCCACTGGGGTCGGACTTGCTGGTATTGCTGCCCATTCACTGGGGGGCACAAGCACAACCGCGTTTGCGAACATCCTGAAGGAAACGGTAGTCGGCGTCATCCCTGTTTCTTACGGTGACGGTATCATTCCTGGTTTTTCGGAAGCGGTTAAAAATATTTTGGAATTTTTGGGGGTGGCCGCCTTTGTGACCAGGCAGGCTAACCTTCGCGGACTGGGCGAAGCGGTTGAACGGGGTGCTTCCGTGCTCTTTTTATCCGATGACGACGACTTTGTGGCCATTAACCTCACCACCCGCAAAGTAGCCGGCAACAGTGAAGCCACCGGCAGGGGATATGGAGCGGCACTGGATCTGATGGCCGGCGGCATTCAGGATCGCGAGGTTCTGGTGATTGGGGCCGGGCCGGTTGGACAGTCAGCGGCTCGTTATTTGAGTAGCCGTGGTGGCAGGGTCGTCATTCATGATCGTGATGCCGATCAGGCCCGGCTTTTAGCCGATACCATCCCCGGTAGCAGTGTTGCGATGGATCTTGCGGCAGCGTTGCAGCGCTGTGCTCTGATTATTGAAGCAACTCCGTCACCGGGAGTTATTGCTCATAAATACATTACGTTCGGGACGTTGGTTGCGGCGCCTGGGGTCCCGCTGGGGATCGATGCTGAAGGCCGGAAAATGCTGGGCGGCAGGCTCATCCATGATCCACTTGAAATAGGTGTTGCGACCATGCTGTATACAGCGCTTGCCGAATGATGGCTGGAGGAAGACGATGGCTGGAAAAACAAACGCAATTCTGATCAAGGATCAGCTTCCGAATCAAGAAGACAAAAAGAAGAAATACTACCGGAAAAATGTCGGTTTTTTCAGCCTGGTGGAAAAAATTAAATTGTGGCCATCACGAGGCGGAATTTTGCATGGCGTGAAATCGATCAAGGTCACTGGCAAGGTTGCGGTCATTACGACGCACTGCGGCGAGAGTTTTACGGTCTGGGATTCGAGAACTTCCAGGGCCGCCCGTTGGTTGCGCAACAAATGGTGCGCGGCTTCCTGTGGTCATTGCAAAATACCCCAATGGAAAATTGAAAAATATTCCTCAACCATGATGACCCAGAAGTGGGGGGCTGGGTTGTAGGTATCTTGCCCTAATTTCAGAGCAGAATTCCTGATAGTTTTTTTAAGTTTCATGAGAGCCGGTCCGCTTCAATAACGGAAACGTGATAGGTGCGACTGGCGGAAGCAATGGACACATCTTCATAATTACGGGCAGATGTACTCATAAGGACAGTCGAAAACGGTGACAAACCCCAAGCCGATGTATCGGAAGGTCTCTGGGATAAAGCAAACGAAAACATATTGGAGAACATAGAGTATGAATGGAAAAGAGCGAGTACTAAAGGCATTGAGTTTTGAACCGGTGGACCGGACCCCCTGGGTTCCATATGCAGGCGTGCAGACTGCGAATTTGATTGGAGTTGATGCTCAGGCCTATTTATTGAGTGCCGATAATATCGTCAAGGGTATTCTCAAGGCGTATGAGCAGTACCAGCCCGACGGACTGCCGATCGTCTTTGACGTGCAAATGGAGGCCGAAGCCCTGGGCTGCACCCTGAAATGGTCGAAGAACAATCCGCCGGCAGTGGCCACGCATATTTTAGAAAGCAAGACCGTGGCTGAATTGAAATTGCCGACTGAGCAAGACGGCCGCTACCCGATCGCCCTTGAGGCCGCCAGGAGAATCGTTGCCGAACTCGGCGATAAAGTGGCGCTGTACGCCCTGATCTGCGGCCCTTTCACCCTAGCACTCCATCTGAAAGGCACGGATCTGTTTTCAGATATGATGAAGCGGCATGAGAAGGTGGACGAGGTCATGGCCTTTTGCAATCAGGTCTGCATGGATTTTTCGAAAATGTATGCTCAGACCGGGGTGGACATCATTGCCGTGGTTGACCCCATGACCTCTCAAATTGCCCCCAAACATTTTGAGCGTTTTGTCAAAGGCCCGACCACTGAGTTGAACCGGTATGTGCGGGGGTTGGGTCTCAAGGTCACCAGCTTTTGCTGCGGAAATGCTACCAAAAATATTGAACTCATGTGCCAGACCGAGACCGACGGCATCGCTTTTGATGAAAATGTTGACCTTGCGTACGCCAAGGGTATTGCCAGCCAGTATCGGGTTTCCTACGGTGGCAACCTGCCCCTGACCACGGTGATGATGTTCGGTTCACCCCTCGAGAATGTCGAAGAAGCCCGCCACGAGTTGGAAATCGGCCAGGGCCTGGGGTATATCCTCTCCCCCGGCTGTGACATCCCTTACGACACCCCGATCAACAATCTGGTTGCCATTTCCAACTTTATCAACGGTAAACCCTCTTCCTTGACTTTGCTGGAATCCGAACAGCAGTTCAAGGAAGACGAGGAAACGGTCTTTGAAGATGTGGCAATCAAGCCCGGTCAGGTGTTCATCGAAATTGTCACCTTGGATTCGGAGGGTTGCCCCCCCTGTCAGTATATGTGCGAGGCTGTGAAACGGGTCGAGAGTCAGTACGGCGAGCGAATGACTTGGCGGGAATCGCTAGTGAAGACACGGGCGGGCATCAAGCGCATGGCCGCGCTCGGCGTTAAAAATTTGCCAGCCATCCTCATCAACAACGAAGTGGTGTTTGACAATATCATTCCTTCTGAAAGCGAATTGATCGAAGCAATCGAAAAACGGATCGGATAACAACAATGCCCCGCCACGGGTCGGTTGCTCCTGGCGGGGCTACTTAGGACAACGAGGTGGAATTATGAATGGCAGACCGATACGGCTCTATCTGTTGACCGGATTTCTCGGGGCCGGCAAGACAACACTCCTCAAACGGATTATCGATCATCTGCACAACCGTAAAATCGGCATTCTGATGAACGAGTTCGGCAGTATCAGCGTTGACGGTATTCTGTTGCAGCAGCACGGAGTCGATATTGTTGAAATAAACAATGGCTCAGTTTTCTGCAGTTGCCTCAAGGGCGCTTTTATCGATGCCCTGATTGCATATTCCCAGCTGCCGATCGAGTATTTGTTCGTCGAAACATCGGGAATGGCCGATCCCTCAAGTATTAAGCCGATTTTGACCAACATTATCGGCAAGGTGAAGGGCAAATCCTTTGACTATTGCGGGGCAGTTTGTTTGGTGGATGGTGCCAACTTTCTTGAACAGGTGGATGTCCTTGTGGCCTTGGAGCGACAGGTAACGGCAAGCAATTTCATTATTGTAAACAAATTGGATCTTATTGATAATATGACGTTAACTGCCATCAAGGAAAGAGTGCGGCATCTCAACCCGGAGGCCGAACTGGTGACAGCTCGTCACGGCGCCATCGATTTAGACTTCCTCGCGCGGCAATTAAAACCGGTGCAAGCATCAGTCACCACCGAAAGCTGCAACACCCCGTTTAATCGGCCCGTTGCCCATGTTATCACAGCAGAAGGCGGCTGTGAACGATGTGCTTTTCATGCTTTCATTGAAGCGCTGGTCCCCTTGGCACTGCGCATGAAAGGTTTTTTTCTGTTAGATGATGGTTGGCAGCAGGTGGATGTGGTCGGTAACCACATCGAAATCGTGCCAACGAATATATCTCGTACCGCCTCTGAACTGGTGGTTATATCCGACAAGGGTTTTATGGCTTTAAGTGCTATTTACGGCAATTGGGATCAACGTTTTCCGACCCAAAAAATGACTATCAGATAAAAAAGGAGAAAAAGAGAATCAAAAAGTGAGGTGCTGGAGCGTTCCAACAACCTTCACGGGGGGTTATGTTTCACGGGTCCCGGCTTGTTTGATGTAGAGCTTGTGTTGACTCGGTGGGAGCGTGGCTGATTTTTCATCCGCCGATTTCAAAATCTGGCGAACTGTTTCTATGGAAATAGAATGTCCGATCTTTTCTTTGGCCAATTCCGCTAAATGGGCCAAGGTCCAATTTTTCAGAACTAGGGGCTGCGTGCAGGCCAGCTTAATGATTTCGAGCCGTTCTTCTTCCGTAAAAGTTTCGGGGGCGCCGCTTCTTTCAAGATCGACGATTCCCTCCATCCGTTTTTCTTCAAATCGATGCCGCCATTTCCGGCAGGTCTTTTCGGAGACGTTCAGGACCTTGGCTATTTCTGTACTTTCCAACCCCTCGGCAGCCATCAGAATGATCTTGGAACGAAGATACATTCGTTTCTCGACCTTCTGCCCTTTAACATTTCTTTCGAGTTCGCTTCTTTCCTTATCGGTAAGAGAAATTTTAGGTGATACTCTGGGCATTATTCAACCTTTCAGCGGGAAAGCCCGGTGCAGGCTTGTTTTAGCTCAATCCTTTTTGGAGAAAAATAGTGCGACATGTGCACCTCTCCATGAACCGCAAAATCCATACAGCATGGAGTGTCGCAATCAGTACAATCTTTGAGCATGTCAAGATGTTAGCATGTGATGAGAAATCAAAAACATACCTGTATGACCTTTGGTTGTCAAGTTAGGCTCGACGGTCCTTAATTTCTCTGATTTCAATCATGAGCGTCTTGGCCTGCTCGACAGCCTGCGCTGCCGTTTCTGCATAAGCATCACCTCCGATTGCTTTCACCCAATCTGCGGAAACAGGTGATCCACCGAACATACATTTAAATTGGTGTCGTACGCCTTCTTCCTCCAAAGCTTGAACAATATCGCGTTGCGAGGCCATGGTGGTGCGCATGAGGGCAGCGCCTATGATAATATCCACTTCGTGTTCCTTAGCCTTACTGACCACTTCTTCGGTGGATACATCCCGGCCAAGATCGATCACCTCGAAGCCGTTAGCCGCCAGCATGGTTTTGACGATATTCTTGCCGATGTCGTGGATGTCGCCCTGCACCGTACAGATTAAAATTTTTCCCTGCGACAGCTTTCCGCGTTTTTCCGGGGACAGTGATTCGGTTAAGATGTCTGCGCCGGTTTCAAAGGCATCTGCTGCCACCAGAAGTTGCGGGACAAATGCTTCTCCTTCGTCAAAAAGATCACTGACTGTTTTCATTCCCTTCGCCAGTCCGTCGTTGATGGCAATAACAGGATCTGTTCCAGCCGCGACTGCTTCTATTGCGGCGGTTTTGGCGAGCGAGGACTCCATCATTTCTACGGATCTTTTAAGTTTTTGTAAAATTTCATCAGGCCGCATGTCCGTATTACCCATAAGTGTTAGGTGGTTATGGTTATATTGACTTGATTCGCAAAGACCTGGCCGAGGTGCTGAACGCGATCCTGGTTCGCATGTCGCGGGGCTCAGGTGTGCCCAAAAAATGGACGAATCACCCGGTCCTCCACCAGGCGGGCGTTATCGAGGAAATTCCCTCCGATAAACCATGGCGTGGTCCCCGATTTCATCCCGTGATTTCCCGATAACGAGGGTTTCTGTATGCTTTGCTCATTTGCCAGTAAGGGTTGCTGAGTTTCGTTCACAGCCACTGAAATCTACAGGACAAACACATTGTCGTTCATACCTGGAAGGTATCAACATTTCAACAAATTAATTACTGTTATAATTATGCACCTTGAAATCCGGCCGTAATTTTTTCTTTTCTGTAATTTTTTCATCAAATAATAAACAGAAATGTATCGTTGCTATCGTTAACTAATTATTTTTTCGAAAAAGATGAAAAGGTATTGCGGAGCATAAACGAGCATGCTAGAAGCCAATTATATGCTATCCAGTAAATAAGTTCCGCTATATATTCAAAAGCTGATGGCCGCTCCAGGAATTCCCTGGTTTTTTTTGCGATGTATAACGGAATTTTTTTACTAGAATTTTGAAGCGAGCGCGGAAACTGAGAATGAAACACGTTGAAAGGGAGGATTTATGAGTCAAGAAGAAATTTTAGCCAAACTCAAGTCCGCTATTGAGGAAATGGACAGTGAGTTGGCGGAAGCAGCCG
>Ga0209016_1002471_pt1 | contig 12278 bp, 9 predicted proteins | sample EPASupsiteSAE305_FD_187265 | JGI IMG/M metagenome (GOLD analysis project Ga0209016, IMG submission 187265) | Bioremediated contaminated groundwater microbial communities from EPA Superfund site, New Mexico - SAE3-05 (SPAdes) (version 2) | ecosystem: Environmental > Aquatic > Deep subsurface >...
ATAGAGGGATATCCCTGCGACAAATTTATCGACCTCGTTTTAAAGGTTAAGCCTACCCAGGTAACCCTTGTTCCTGACGGGCCAGATGCCATTACATCGAACGCAGGGTGGGATGTGAAAGCGAATTTCGATCTGCTAAGTGAACTCGTTGACACGTTTAATACGCACGGCATACGCACCTCGCTTTTTGTTGGTACAGATTTGGATAATATCACGCTCGCAGCCAAAACAGGTGCCGACCGCGTTGAATTATATACAGAACCGTATGCTACGAATTATCCGATTAATAAAGAGAAAGCGATTGCCCCATTTATTGTAGCCGCCCAGCATGCTAAAAGTTTGGGGCTGGGAGTAAATGCCGGACACGACTTAAGTTTGGAGAATCTTGCTTTCTTCAGCCAGTCCATTCCCTGGATAGAAGAAGTCTCAATCGGGCATGCCCTGATTTGTGATGCCCTTTATTTTGGGCTTCAAGAAACCATATCGCTTTACAAAGCATGTTTACAACAATAGAGTACTTAATTTTATAACCATAAAGCAGAAACAAATGAGCATCTTACTTTCTTTACAATCTGTAGCTTCTCAAACAGCAGAGCAAATGCCGAATCTAACAGGTGTAACTGTTCCGACAGAAGCTGAAATCGATATCATTGACCTTTCAATAAAAGGTGGATGGATTATGATAGTGCTATTAATACTATCTTTAATAGCCACTTACATTTTTATTCAACGCCTTATGGTGATTCGTCGTGCAGGAAAAGAGGACGAAACATTTATGAATCGAATTAAAGACTATATACATGAAGGAAAAGTTGATTCTGCACTAAAATTGTGCCGTAATAACAATACACCTTCGGCACGTATGATTGAAAAAGGAATTACTCGTCTGGGTCGCCCCATGAACGATGTGCTGGTTGCCATCGAAAATGTTGGTAATCTTGAAGTTGCCAAGTTGGAAAAAGGATTCCCATTAATTGCAACTACAGCAGCCGGTGCCCCAATGCTCGGATTTCTTGGAACCGTAACCGGTATGGTACGCGCCTTCTTTGATATGGCTAATGCCGGATCAAATGTGGATGTAACATTGTTATCAGGGGGTATTTACGAAGCCCTTGTTACAACTGTAGGAGGATTGGTTGTTGGTATTATTGCTTTATTTGCTTACAACTATCTGGTTTCGCAAGTAGACAATGTTGTAAACAAAATGGAAGCTCGTACCATGGAGTTTATGGACCTGTTGAACGAACCAGCTAATTAAGCGATAAAACATGGCACTAAAAAGAAGAACAAAGATAAATGAAAACTACAGCATGGCATCGATGACAGACGTCATCTTCTTGTTGTTGATTTTCTTTATGATATCCAGTACTGTTGTGATTCCTAACGCAATAAAGGTTACTCTGCCTCAATCGCAAAAGCAAACAGCGGCCAAACCGCTTACAAGGCTTACGATTGATGCCGGACTTAATTATTATGTTGCATTTGGAAATCAGCGTGAAGTACAGGTTACGTACGATGAAATTACTCCCTTTTTACAGGAAAGCTATACGAAGGAACCGGAAATGTTTGTTGCTCTCTACGCAGACGAATCAGTTCCTTATAAAGAAATTGTAAAGATTCTGAACATTGCGAACGCGAATAAATTCAAAATGGTACTTGCTACCCGTCCGCAAAGATAAAAAGGTATGAAGTTCAATAAAGATGATTTATATGGTTTTTTAGGCTCCGTTGGATTTCACCTGCTGATTCTGTTGGTCTTGTCGCTAACAGTTTTAAGCACGGTAGTACCGGAAGAAGATAGCGGTGTGCTTGTTAACTTCGGAAATGTAGACGAAGCAGCCGGCACGTTCGAACCGTTAAATACCGGACAGGAACCGTTGGAAACAACTACCCCTCCCCCTCCTCAGGTTGCACAGACCGAAACACCGAAAGAAGAACTCGTAACACAGGATATAGAAGAAAGTGTTGCTTTGGCTGAAGCAAAAAAGAAGAAGGAAGAACAACGTAAGAAAGAAGAAGCTGTAAAACGCGAACAGGATAGAATTCAAAAGGAAAAAGCAGAACAACAAAAGCTGGCAGATGCCCAACGCCAAAAAGAAAGGGCTATCAGCAATAAGGTAGCCGGAGCTTTTGGAGCCGGAAGCGCAGCTGGTAGCAGCCAAGGTTCTGGTCAATCAGGCACTGGAAATCAAGGAAGTCCTTTTGGGAATTCGGATCATGGAGCCAACGAAGGTGTTGGTGGTTACGGATCATTCTCTCTAAACGGTCGTTCTATAGGTTCAGGAGGATTACCACGCCCGGCATACACCATTCAGGAAGAGGGTAGAATTGTTATAAATATTACGGTTGATCCAAAAGGAAACGTCATATTTTCTGAAATTGGCAAGGGGACTAACATAGATAATTCTTCCATGCGAAAGAGTGCTATTGAAGCCGCCCGAAGAGCTAAATTCAATAGTATCACTGGAAATAACAACCAAAGTGGTACTATTACTTACAGGTATTCACTTCGATAATAATTAATCTAAAATGAAAAAAGCTGTTATATTTCTAGCCACCGGTTTTGAAGAAACTGAAGCAGTAGGAACCATTGATGTTTTGCGCCGTGGCGGTATAGATGTAATGATTTCGTCGGTAACGGGTTCTAAAACGGTAACCGGGGCTCATGGAATCTCTATTAAGTCGGATGTGCTCTTTAACGAAATGGAATATAATGATATAGATGCATTTGTATTACCAGGAGGAATGCCCGGGAGCAGCAATCTTAATGCTTATATCCCCCTAAAAGAGTTACTTATAAGCAAATATAAAGAAGAAAAAATTATTGCCGCTATTTGTGCTGCGCCATTAGTTTTAGGTGGATTGGGTTTGCTGAAAGGACGTTCGGTAACTTGTTATCCAGGTTTCGAATCTAAACTAATTGGTGCGACTCCATCAGGAGGTCCTGCAGAAGTAGACGGAAACATCATTACAGGAAAAGGTCCGGGACTTGTTTTTCATTTTGGACTGGCAATTGTTAACGCATTAAAAGGAGCATCTGTTGAAGAAGAAGTGGCTTCCGGTTTACTTCTCTAAAGTAGAAAATGAATTAAAAAATCGGTCTTCCCAAAGAAAAAAGCCCTGTGAGCGAAGGATGTGAAGGTTTTCTCGCTAAACAGTATGAGAAATGAGCGCAAGTAAAACCTGTTGCGCAATTTGTTAGTACTTGTTGTTAAATAAGTATATACTTATACCCCAAAAAGTATATACTTTTTGCCTCGAAAGATATATCTTTCAACTTCGTTACTTATATCTTTTGGGATCGAAAGATATATCTTTTATCATCCAATCCTATAAGGAATAAAAACTGACCAGGATATTTCGGAGCAGGAAGTAATCTTTACTGAAACAAAGTTAACAAAGTACTTATTTATCTATACTATTTTAATTTATTTTACAAATACACGGATGGAAACACTTCCATTATAACATATATTATTATTTTTGTGAGGGTTTAGAAATAATTTAGCTTTGTGTTCTCGAAAATAACGAATAATGCTTGTAGAATCTAATACAATAGAAAATACTCAATCTTTGTGGGATCGTTTCCGGATGGGGGACGAAAAAGCTTATGCAAGTATCTATGAAGAATATGCTCAGCTTATGTTTTCTTTTGGCATGCGCTTTACTACAAATAGAGAATTAGTTAAAGACTGCATACACGATGTGTTTGTGAAAATATATAGTAATCGTAGCAATCTTAACACTACAACTAATATTAAATTTTATCTGTTCGTTGCTCTGAAAAATGAATTAATTAATGTGTTTAGGAAAAACATTAGCTTTTGTTCCATTGACTCGACTGAATCTTTATTAACAGTCGACTATATAACGGAAGATAACCTTATTGACAAAGAAGAAGCACAGGAACGCAATCAAAAAGTAATCGAAATACTTAAAATACTATCTCCCAGACAAAAAGAAGTTCTTTACTACCGCTATATTGAGGAACTTTCATTCGAAGAAATTGAGCAATTAATGCATATCAATTATCAATCTATTCAGAACCTAATCCAGCGGTCCATCAAGAAAGTTCGGGATACATTTCCTGATTTTGTAACCATTTCTCTCCTACCCTTTCTCTTAAAAGTGTAAATAAATATTTTTTTTCTCAAAATAATGAGTATAAAATTTAAAAGTTAGTGTTTGGTATATATAATCAACTCTGAAGATCCGGAGTTACGAATTAAATACCAAATGGAAAAATACAGTTATTCCAATTACAAAGCGGAAGAATTAGTTAATGATCAATTCTTTTTGGAATCTATGAAGAATCCCTCCAGGGAATCTGAATTATACTGGCAAGAACTAGTAACCAAAGGTATTGTATCGAAAGTAGAATTCGATCTGGCAAAATCTTTTGTTACCTCACTAAAGGTTAAAAGCTCTAAGATGAGTCAGGATGAACTAACCGAATTGTGGGTTAACATTGAGATTACAAACAAAAAACAGCTAAAAAGAAAGTTAAAAAGACTATTTACTATTTCTTCTGCGGCTTGTATTGCTTTATTTATCACGCTGTCGGTTTCCTATTACTGGGTAGAGAATCACCCCGAACAATCCATTGCAAGTATTGCCTCTGCTCTTAAACCATTGAAAAATCCAACGGATGTACAATTAATTTTAGGAAACAATAAAAATATAGCCATCACCGATAAAGATGCAAATATCGAGTATGGAGATAAAGGAGATATTAAAGTCAACACACAAACTGTAAGCAGCAACAACAACCAAACCGCTGATGAAAGCGCAACAGTTAATGATGAGTATAATCAGTTAATTGTCCCCATGGGAAAAAGATCAACACTTACATTTTCCGATGGCACTAAACTTTGGGTTAATGCGGGAACCCGTATTGTTTATCCTGTTGAATTTAAAAAAGAGAAAAGAGAAATATATGTAGACGGTGAAATCTTTTTAAATGTTGAACCGGATAAAAATCGGCCGTTCATCGTTAAAACGAAAAAGATGGACATTCGTGTTCTTGGTACTTCGTTTAATGTTACAGCATACGAGGACGATGCCGTTCATTCGATTGTTCTTGTTACCGGGGCTGTTAATGTAAAAACTGATACGAAAAAAGAGGTGAACATGGTTCCAAACAACAGAGTTACATTTTCGGGAAAAGAATTGGATGTTAAGATGGTAGATGCCGCTCTATATACTTCCTGGATAGATGGATTATATTTATACAACAGCGAAAAACTTGGAACAATCTTAGATCGGTTGTCTCGCTACTACGGTAAAGAAATAGTATATGATAGTAACGTCGCTTCGTTAAAATGTTCTGGAAAGCTTGATCTGAAAGATAACATCATTGATGTTCTAAATGGTCTCTGCCAGACAGCTCCGATTGATTTTAAACATAAAGGAGAGCGAATCGAATTTTGTTTAACAAATAAACCGATTTTGCCTATGTAGATAACCCTGTCAATATATATAAAAGAGCCGGATAATACCCCCATATTATCCGGCAAGATTCTAAATTCAATTTACTCAGTGTAGTTTTAAACCTAAAATCATTACAAATGTATGATAAAAGAGCGAAATATTAGTACGTCAGGTACTAATTATGTGAAAATATTCAGAATTATGAAGTTAATGACTCTCTTCCTCATTATCGGAATGAGTGTAAGTGTTGCCGCAAAATCTTATTCACAATCTACCTACTTTTCAATGGATTTGAATAACAAGACTGTAAAGGATGTTTTCAATGAAATAGAAAGAAAAAGTAATTTTGTGTTTTTCTATTATGATGGAGTGCTTGATGTGAAACGTAAAGTTAACATTGAGGCAAGTAATCAAACTGTCGATAAAATTCTTGACAAACTTTTTGAGGGGACTAATAACACCTACGTAATTGACGACCGTCAGATATTAATATCCCGGAAAGCAACTGGTTCTCAAGAACCTATTACAACTCAAAAAAAATCAATGCTGATTGGAAAGGTTGTAGACGAAACAGGCGAAGCCCTTCCCGGAGCAGCAATTATGGTTGCAGGAAGTACGCGTGGTGTAACGACAGATATTGATGGCTCATTCGAAATAGAAGTTAATAGTAACGAAAAAATTACTGTTTCCTATCTTGGGATGAAAGACCAGACTATAACAGTCGGTAATCAAAAAAGCATTATTATTAAACTACTGGCAAAATCGGACGAATTACAGGAAGTTACTGTGGTAGCTTTCGGTAAGCAAAAGAAGGAAAGTATTATTGGTGCAATTACCACTATTTCGGTAGGTGATATCAAAATGCCGGTAGGTAAAATCAGTAATAACTTAGCAGGTCAGATGGCTGGTATCGTATCGGTTCAACGGTCTGGAGAACCCGGTGCCGGATCTGATTTCTGGATTCGTGGCGTTAGTACCTTTGGTGCAAACAGTAAGCCCTTAATTTTAGTGGATGGGATAGAAAGATCTATCGATTTGGTTGATTACGAAGACATCGAATCTTTTTCAATCTTAAAGGATGCTACTGCTACTGCCGTATATGGAGTTCGGGGTGCAAACGGAATCGTTCTTATAACCACAAAAAGAGGGAAAGAAAGTAGTAAGCCATCTATCAATGCAAAGGTGGAATTCGGAGCACTAGCCCCTATTCAGATGCCGGAATTAGCTAATGCCGAGCAATGGATAAATTACTATAATGATATCTCGTATGATAACACAAAACGACTTGCTTTTTCTGATTATGAAAAGCAAAAGTATTTAAGCAATGCTGATCCGGACCTCTATCCAAACGTGGACTGGATGAAGACAATATTTAAAGATGCTACAACCAATTCGAAAGTTAATTTGAGTATTACTGGCGGTGGAAAAGTAATCAGATATTATGTAGCAGGTTCCTTTTATACAGAAAATGGGATTTTTAATCCGGAGAAACTAAAAGCATATAATCCGTCAATGCGATATGGAAAGTATAGTTTCCGTTCTAATATTGACCTCGACATAACATCCTCTACTCAGTTGGCTCTTAATCTGTCTAATCAATACGAAACAAAAAACAGGTTGGGTACGGATATTGCCACCATGTGGGATCAGGTATTGACCACACCACCGGTTGCAATTCCTACAATGTATTCTGATGGAACACTGGCTATGCCTCTGGTTGGTCAGAACCCCTACTACTCCCTTAACAAAACCGGATTCTCGCAAGATTTCTGGAACACCTCTCAATCACTTATTGGGATTACGCAAGACTTTTCTGACATCATTACTCCAGGTTTGAAGGCAAATGTGAAATTTTCGTGGGATGCTGTAAATGAAAGCACGCTGGATAAACGGAAAAATCCTTCTACCTATTATGCTACCGGGAGAGATGAAGCAGGGGAACTGATTCTTCATAAAAATTCGGATGGAAGCGACTACCTGTCATTATCTCGTTCAAATAGAGGTAGCCGAACCCTCAACCTTGAGGCTTCGGCAACCTACGAAAACGTTTTTAATGAAGTACATCGCGTAGGAGGATTAGTTCTTTTCAATAAGAGAGAGTACACTAATAATTTCCCGGGAGATTATATTGCCGCATTCCCTTATCGTAATATCGGTTTTGCTGGTAGAGCAACCTATTCTTATAAAGATACGTATTTTATAGAGGGAAACTTCGGTTATAATGGATCAGAAAATTTTGCTCCAAATAAACGGTTTGGTTTTTTCCCATCAATAGCTTTAGGATATTTGATCAGCAATGAAGAGTACTTTAAAGATTTACTCCCTGTAATCAATTTGTTAAAGATCAAGGGATCTTATGGAGAAATAGGTAATGACCAGATTGGAGGAAACAGACGTTTCGCTTATAATTCGGAAATGGCATGGTCGGGCGGATACCGTTTTGGCAGCACCGGTCAGCAGTGGCGCGATGGTATAGCAACCGGATATCCTGGTAACCCTAATGTATCCTGGGAAAGTGCAAAGAAAAGCAACGTGGGTGTTGAGCTTGGATTATTTGATAAGCTGAAAATCCAGGCAGACTATTTCTTCGACAAGCGAGAAGGTATTTATATCTTGCAAGAAAGCGTCCCCACTATTGTAGGTAATAACGTTCAGCAATACGTTAATTTAGGTAAAATGCAAAATCAGGGGGTTGATGCCTCTATGGAATATACTCATACTATAGGTGATTTTTACCTTAAAGGACGTGCAAATTTCACATTCAACAGAAACAAAAAGCTGTATGACGACAAGCCTACTCCAGTTTGGGCTTATCAGGAAGAAGTGAACGAGCCTTATGATCAACATCGTGGGTTAATTGCATTAGGCCTTTTTGAGTCTGAAGCAGATATTGCCAATAGCCCAAAACAAACATTCAACGATTCGTTAGTGCCTGGAGATATAAAATATAAGGACATTAATGGTGATGGAATGATTAATGATTATGACCGTGTTGCTGTAGGATATACTACTATACCTGAGATTAACTACGGTTTTGGCGTTAGCGCCGGTTGGAAAGGAATTGATTTATCTGTATTCTTCCAGGGAGTAGATAATGTATCCCGGTTTATTGGAGGAAGTTCTATCTACGGACAATTGGGTAGTATTTTGGTTAATGGCCAGATATTTTCTGATGTGGCTGATAAAAGATGGACACTGGAAAATCCTAACCCGAATGCCGAATATCCCCGTTTATCCATGTTAGACAGACCCAACAATAAGCAACAATCCACTTACTGGTTACGCGACATGAGTTTCGTACGTTTAAAAAATGCTGAAATCGGATATACAATACCCAAGCGTATAACACAAAAGATCGGTTCTTCGACCGTTCGTGTATATATTCAAGGTGTAAATCTATTGACTTTCAGCAAATTTAAGTTATGGGATCCCGAATTGGCGACCGGCAATGGAGGAATCTATCCGCAGATGAGAACTGTGTGCTTCGGGCTTAATATTAATCTATAATTATTTGACGACCATGAATAAGATATATAAAAACATGTTCTGCATTGTAATAACATTGTTAGGATTTCTTACGACTTCCTGTGATGATTATCTAAATGTAGAATTACAAAATCAAATGACTTTTGATGAAGTCTTTAATAAAAGACAGACTACCGAAGCATACCTTGCGCAGGTTTATGGTTATTTACCCAATGAATATGATATTTTGTGGGGAGAAGGTAGTTCGGTTTCCCGTAGTGACGAAGCATTATTTTCCTGGTTTTATGGCGAATGGGAATCTAACAGATCCGGATCATGGGGAGTAACAACTGATGCATATCACAACTGGACAAATAATTATAAAGGAATCAGTCAGGCCACTATTTTCATTAATAATGTTGATAAATGCGTAGAAATTGATCAAAACACGAAAGACGTGATGAAAGCCGAAGCTCGTTTTGTTAGGGCATATCTGTATTTCGTTATGTTCAGAAAATACGGTCCGGTTTATATTTGGGGAGATAATGCTTCAGATCCTTTAATAAAGCCTGAAGATATAGACAGACATTCTGTAGATGAAAATATTAATTTTATACTCTCGGAGTATGATAAATCAATAGCTGTATTGCCAGAGAAAATCACTGACGAGGCATGGTGGGGACGCCTTACAAAAGGTGCAGTTATGGCGGCAAAATCGAGGTTGACATTATATGCAGCCCGACCACTGTTTAACGGATGCGATCTTTATAAAGGAATAAAAAACAAATACGGCGAGTTTTTGTTTCCTCAAACTCCCGATCCTAATAAATGGGAAGAAGCAGCGAAAGCAGCAAAGGCTGTCATTGATCTAAATATTTATTCTTTGCACCAGGATACACAAGAGTCTGATCCTTTCCGGAAAGCTATAAAGTCTTATATGGGTATTTATTTTGATAAGTGGAATGAAGAACTTATCTGGGCTAGTTGGCAAAGCGATGGTTTTACATACAATGTAAGATGTGCGCCTCCAAGAGTTGTAAAAACCGGATACGGTGGATACTGTCCTTCTTTAAAACTTGTGGATGCTTACCCGATGGGAGTTTCCGGACGTTATCCTGTTACAGGATATAAATCAGACGGATCTCCGATTATTGATCCAAAATCCGGATATTCGGATGAAGGATTTACTAATCCATATACTCATCCGTTGGATAATTTTGCAACAATTAACGCTCACAACAGCTGTGTGGGTAGAGACGCCCGCTTCTATGCATCCATTTTAGCAAATGGTATGAATTGGATCAACACATACAAAGGCATAAAATTAGTCACCTTCTTCGATGGTGGAACCTCTTCTTTCTCTGCATCGGGCGACTGTGTAAAGTCTGGATATTTGTGGAGACGTTTCAGCGATCCTGCCAATAATATTGAAGACGATAAATGGGGACAATACAGCTGGCCTTATTATAGATTGGGCGAAATATACCTCAACTATGCAGAAGCATGCAACGAAAAACCAAATAGAAACGAAGATGAAGCTCTTATCTACATCAATAAAGTGCGCAACCGAAGCGGGTTGAACAATCTTGAAGTAGCTTATCCCGAAGTAAAGGGAAACCAGGCTTTATTAAGAGAGTTATTACGCAAAGAAAGAATGGTGGAACTCGCATTTGAAGGTCATAGGTATTATGATGTAAGAACTTGGATGATTGGTGAAGCAGAATCCAACCAACCCAACTACACACGTAATGTAGCAGCGACTAATTATGAAGATTCATGGGAACGGACAGATAAGGTATTCCCGGGCAGACTTGTGTTTGAACCCAAGCATTATCTATTCCCCTTACATCAGAGTCAACTGAATGAAATGAAAAATATAACTCAGAATTATGGTTGGTGACAATAACTATAATCATTTTAAAGTAAATACTAATATGATGACAAATAATATAAAAATCTCCCACCTTTTTATTCTGATGCTCTTCCTATTCGTAGGATCTGCATGTGAGGATTCGCTTATGCATAATATGGTTGATGATCAAATCTATGTGCTAAAGCCAGGATTTCACAACGAAGAAATGGCTAATTGGGATAATTTCACGTACGATCTTTTTGTTATAAAAAGTGGAATGGGTCAACAGGAGGCCAATTTGGAAGTTGTAATTGATGAATCTTTGTTAACCGAATATAATAATGCCCATCAGACAACTTATAAGTTGTTACCGCAAGAATATTATAGAATAGAGTCTAAGACATTATTAATGAGCAAAAAAGAATACAGAAATTCGTTTAAGATCATCTTTAATACTGCAAGTATTAAGGATTTGCAAAAATCTGACGAACAATATGTTCTCCCTTGTAGTATTAAGGTGCTAGATTCTTCTATTGAGATTGCCGACACAGCTAAGATGAGTACAATAATCGCTCCGGTTATTACTGAGGCTTACATTGGATTCTCTGAAAGTGGTCTTTCCTCGCTGAAATGCCAGATAGACCCGACCTCTCCTGATGAATCGGAATTCTTCTCCGAAATAAGGGTAAATTATCAAAATATCTGGGATTTATCGTTTAATCTGGAAGTAGATCCTACATTATTGGATGAATATAATTCAGAAAATAATACTGACTACAAAATACTGCCTGAAGCAGCTTATAGCTTTGATAAGATGACAGGAAGTATCCTTCCAAATGCAAATTTCCAGTCTATTAAATTCAAGATTTTGAAAAAAGGATTTATCGACCAGAATAATCAGTATCTTTTTGGACAGTATATGATTCCATTGCGTATCTCCTCGGTATCAAAATACGGGATAAATCCTGAAAAATCGACGTTATTAATTCCTGTTTCCTTTAATCCGAATCCTTTAAACCGAACTGGCTGGGAAGTGATAGAATGGAATAGCTGTATATCTGAAGAGCCTCAATATGCATCGCTCGGACGTACGCCAGATTGGATGTTGGATGGAAATACTGAAACATATTGGGGTTCTAAATGGGACGCACCTAAACCATTCCCTTACTACTTTGTTTTTGACATGAAAAAGGAATATAAAGTATTCCAGATTGGAATAACAAAACCTACCGGAGGTGGGGATGGATGGAGAGGTAACATTAAATCCGGCTACTTTGAAACAAGTGTAGACAATAAAGAATGGAAAAAACTATCCGATTGGGCTATGGACGGTAATGATCCTCGTTCTCACACATTCAAAGTAAATGCTACAGTTGCACGCTATATTCGATTTGTTGTATCAGAAGCCTTCTGGTATGCAGGTGACGGACCAGAAAGTGGTGCAAATTGCGACATTGCAGAATTTTATGTTTGGGGAGAATAATAACAACTAATAGATCGGATACCTGAAATAGGGTATCCGATCTATCTT